>Ga0182021_10002153_pt1 | contig 22951 bp, 14 predicted proteins | sample 612E3MmetaG_FD_120493 | JGI IMG/M metagenome (GOLD analysis project Ga0182021, IMG submission 120493) | Permafrost microbial communities from Stordalen Mire, Sweden - 612E3M metaG (Illumina Assembly) | ecosystem: Environmental > Terrestrial > Soil > Wetlands > Permafrost | place: Sweden... | reverse complement strand
GCGGGTATTATAGATTATCATTATAACCAGTTCCACGGCGAAAAGATGGGCATTTGGGGATTCTTCGAATGCGCTGACGATCTGGAAGCTGCGGCGGCGCTCTTCTCTTCGGTGGAGAGGTGGGTTTACCAGAAGGGCATGACCTTCTTGAGAGGGCCGCTCAACCCGTCCACCAATTACGAGGTGGGCTTGCTCATTGAGGGATTCGATTATCCGCCTGCTTTGATGATGGCTTACAACCCGCCGTACTACCCAAGGTTGGTTGAATCGTGCGGTTGCAGCAAAGAGAAGGATCTGGTGGCTTTCCTGATAGAAGGACCATACCAACTTCCCGAGTGGATGGATCGACTGGGTGAACGACTCACAAAAAAAAAAGGTGTCCACATCAGGCCTTTCCGTCCCAAGGATCAGGACTCTGAGTTCGCTCTGATCAAGGAGATCTACAATGCCTCTTGGTCTGGTAACTGGGGTTTCGTCCCCCTGAGCGATAATGAGATACGGGATATTCAAAAGACCGTGATGAAATTCGCTGATACGGACCTTGCTTTCTTCATCTATTACGACCAGGAACCCGTCGCGGTCTGCGTGATCTTACCCGACCTTAACCCTTTGCTCAAGCGGCTCAACGGGAGGATCGGGCTGCTAGGTTTGCTTAAGCTGCTCATTTATCGGGGGGAGATCAGGGGATTGCGGGGTTTGATCTTCGGTATCAAGGAGGAGTATCGACAACTGGGATTTCCCATGTTAGCCTTCCACCACCTTTATAAAATTGTGAGAAAAAAAGAGAAATATCATTATTTGGAGCTGGGCTGGTGCCTGGAGGACAATGAGTCGATCAACTTTTTGGTAGAGGAAGCCTGCGCAAAAATATACAAGAAATATCGCATATTCAGAAAGTCCTTATAATTTGCTCTCGGATTACCCGAATGCGTCCGGGATTCGACGGCACGGAGATCAGGCAGACTCATCCGTAGGCCCTATTCGATCCGGAAGACCGCCGATATTCTGTTTGAGAGAAGTAATTTCGATTGTCAGAAACAGGGTTTTGATAGCCGACTGTTCTGGCGACGACGCCAAAGGGGAAATCACGAACGAACCCGCTGGGGGTCGGATGGTTCAGGTGGTAGTAATTGGCTGACGTTGGCCGTGGGAAAAATGGGAAATACCGAATGAATAGAAAAGCAACCGAACGAGGATATCGAGCGCGTCTCCTTGCGGTGATGAGATGGTTGGCGGGGATTGCGGCCGGATGCGCCCACAAAACGCCCAGGCTCTGCGCTCCAATGCAGCCCGATGGCTGGAGTGCCCAGCCCATCGCGATCGTGTGCCGTTTTGCCCCCGATGCCGACTTGGATCCCGCTACTGGAACACCCGTGGGGGACGAGGGATATTACCTCTATATCCTGAACGAAGCTGCCAACTGGGACCACAGTGATCCGAAGTCGATTCTCTTCTCAATTTGGCAGCGTCCGTGGGCGCATAGTTGGCTCATCCTGGAAAGTCCCCAGGATCGTCTGGAATTCGGCCACACCGGGGACTTCGGGCAAACGAGACCGCGTTACCATGAGGGCGTGTTTCAGAGAATTCAGAATGGGGATCCTAATCCTATCGCTTACTTGTGTCAGACGATGTCCGACGGCCAATTGCAGATCGGCAAACCCAATCGCCCCCCTTCGTTTGTCTGGCGAATGCCGATTACCCGACGACGGTATCAATTGATCTATGAATGCATGATGCAGCGGAAGTACGACCAGTTTGGCGTGAGGACCAACAACTGCACCGATATGGTGATAGAAACAGCGGCGCTCGCGGGCATCAACATGATCCATCGCATTCGCCTCACCTTGCCGCCGGAAACGAAGGTTTGGGGTCGTACGCGGCGTGTTTGGACGGATCCCCAATATCGCATACTGGAGTACAGCACGCCCGAAGTTTTGGAAGCAGATCTGCGCCATCTTGCCCGTTTAGGAATCGGGAGTGATGCCACGAAGTGGTACCTGGCTTTGAAGCGGTGACGGTCGCGCTGATACGTGGGCATATCGGGTGGGATTGATCCAACCGGAGAATTTTCATTAAGAGGTGAATGTATGGCATTGAAGCAGGGGGCTGACGTAGTGGCTGAGCATCGGGCCTCAATTATCGGTTTCGTCTGGCGGCCTGAGGAGATCACCCCATCGGTGATTCAAATGGCTCAGCGAACAGGTAGCAGAGCCGTCTTCGATTTTTCCATGATGGGAGTGGAAGGGTTACGTTTTTTTTTAAGAAAGGCTGACACTGCCGGCCACGTTAGGGATATCAAGATTTCTGTCCCTGCCTTCTTTGATCCATCTTTGGGACAGTTATTGAAGGAAACAGGGGTCAGGGACATCTGGGTAGAGTGCCACCCCCACTCTTTTCAAGGAGATCCTTCCAGATTTCTACAAAGATTGAGGGAATTGTCGGAAGACTACTGTTGCTTTCCAATCATCGGAAACTTGGATTTCTTGGCAGCGATATTGAAGGATAGCTCGGGCATCGGGCGTATTGTCCTGAAGGGATGCGAGGCTTCCGGATTCGTGAGCGGTGAGACGACCATGGCTCTCTATTCGATGGTCAAGGAAATGCTCCGCAGACACTCAAAGCCTCTCGACATCCTCATCTTGGGAGGCGTCTCCACTCCTGAGGCGTCAGCGGCATTCCTCTCCACAGGGGCCATCGGGATCGTCTTCGAGAGCGTTCATTGGCTGACAGACCTGGTTGCCATTGATGATGTCCAACGCCAGCGACTCTCCAAACTCCGCCTGGATTCTACCAATCTGGTTGGCTTGGACCTGCAGGTTCCCTGTCGCCTTTTCAACAAGGGAAACTCTCTTGCGTTCAAGGAGATCAAGACGTTCGAGGGATCACTGTGCGGAGTAGAGATCACGGAGAAAAGCCGCCGTTTATTCGTTAGCCAGGTGCATACCAAGGCCCTCCACCCTCTGGAGAGCCATTTCAGCCAGGACGAGGTCATCCCTCTGGGTGTGGAGGCTGCCTTTGCTTGGTCGTTCGTTGAGCGTTTTGGGGTCGGAACCGAGGAGGCCGTGAAAGCCTTCATGGACGAGATTCGCAACTTATGCCACCTGGCTGAGGCGAAAAAGGGTTGTTTTTTAGACAGCCCTGTAGCCAGAGAGATGGGAACCAAATATCCCTTTATCCAGGGGGCCATGTCCTCCATCACCGATGTCCCAGAGTTTGCTTCAAGAGTTGCCGATGCCGGTGGATTGCCTACCATCGCACTTGGCCTGATGGACGGGGAGGCCCTTGACCGGAGGCTGGGACGCCTGCCAGAGATCATGAGAGGGCGCCCTTATGCAGTGAATGTCGTCTCTTTGGCAGAGAATTCTTTCCGGGAGACGCATCTGGCCTGGATAAAGAAACACAGGCCCCATTTTGTAGTGATCGCAGGAGGCGATCTCTCCCCCTTAAGAAAATTAATTGAACGTGGCATGGAGGTCATCTATATCGCTCCTGACGAGGCCCTGTTGAGGCTCGCCCTTGAAGCGGGCGTCCGGTACGTCGTCTACGAGGGGTATGAGGCCGGCGGCCACGTGGGGCAACATAGCACACTCACCCTTGCTCAAATGGTGCTGGATCTGAAACGGCGCAAGCCAGCCTTGTTTCAAAACTGTCGCGTGATCCTTGCGGGGGGAATCTTCAATCGGGAGACCGCATTCATGGCCGCCATGCTCGGGGCGGACGCCATCCAGATGGGCACCGCCTACCTGACCACTCAGGAGATCATTGAAACGGGCGCCTTGACGGCGCTCTACCAGCGGATGATCCTGGAATCGCCTCCGGGGGGGACAGTCGTTTCAGGCCAGTGCACTGGACTCCGGGTGCGCTCCATGAAAACGCCGGGAGTGGCCGCTATTTTATCCCTGGAGAGGGAGTTTGCATCGAGCCACCAAGACGAACCCTCCTTCCGGACGAGGATGGAGGAGCTGACCGCGGGGAGTCTCTTTACTGCGGCGCGAGGGATGGACAAGCCAGGCGGAGTGCCTCTGGATGAGCGGACCTGTCTGGAACGCGGGCAATTCATGAGTGGGGCCTGCGCCGGACTCGTCAGAAAGGTCCAGAAGCTGCAGTCTTTTCACTGCGAGCTGGCCGAAGGCCCGATTGTGCTGCATCAGCCCCTTGAAGGATTCTCTGGAAATCCCCCTAAGTCCCCCTTTGCGAAAAAGGGACTTTCAACTCCATCATCCGGAGTTGTCCATGGACTGACGCGAGTCGCCCTCCATAGAGACGATCATGAAAGGGTTGCCATCACGGGGATGAGCCTCCTCAATGCCCTGGGAAAGAGTCCGGAAGAGGTCTGGGCTGCATGCTTGGCTATGAAAAGCGGGATTACATCGGTTCCGCCTTCTCGGTGGGATCACGAGCGATTTTATGATCCCCGCCCGTACCTCCCGGACAAGACCTACTGCAAGGTAGGCGCCTTCCACGACCTTCATATCTCCCGTAATGAACTCGGGATACCCCCCCATGAATTCCGGACTATGACCGAGGCCACAAGGCTCACCATGTGGCTGGCGGACAAGGCCATCCGGGCATCTGGCATTCTGGACTCAGACATCCCCCGCGAGCGAATCGCGGTCCTCATCTCCCAGAATTCGGGCGAGGTGGCGGGGACCCTCCACGATATAATTATCAGGGAGTCCGTTCACGATATCCTCGCCGACATCAAAAGGGTCGTTTCCCTCACGCCGGGTGAGGAGTGCGCCATCGAACAGGAGGTGAAGGCCGGACGAATTGCCCCAGACGACACCACGCTCCTGGGCAGAATCAACTGCGCAGCGGGTGGCTTCATCTGCAACCGGTATGGGTTCATGGGGCCCAGCTATTCTGTTTCCGCAGCCTGCGCAAGCTCACTGGTCGCACTTCACAGCGCCATCCAAATGATTCGAAGCGGCATCATCGATGCCGCCATCGTCGGGGGGGGCGAGGAGATTCTCACACCCATACATTTTCTTGAATTCTCGGCCTTGGGCGCACTTTTCGGGCTGTCTGGACAGGAAAGACTCGCTCACGAGACCTCTCGCCCCTTCGATTCTGAAAGAGACGGGATGGTCCTCGGTGAAGGCGGGGGGATGATCGTTATCGAGCGGGAAAGCGTGGCCCGCGCAAGAGGTGCCCTTGTCCACGCCGTCATCACCAGCATGGGAGCGAGCAACAATCATCTGAGCATGGTGGAGGTTTCCAATGTCGCCCAAGAGATCGCCATCCGCGCCTCTTTCCAAGGGATGCCCTATGGGCCTGAAGCAGTGGGCCTGGTGGAATGCCATGCCACGAGTACTCGGCAAGGGGATGCGGAGGAGGTCCGTGCCCTAAAGGCTTTCTTCAATTCCTCCAGGCCCACCGTGCTCACTTCATTCAAATCCCAGATCGGACACACACTGGGCGCCTCCGGTATTAACAGCCTAATTCGAGGAGTTATGGCCATGAAGGCGGGGATTTTACCCCCCACTCTCAATTATATGCACCCTGACCCTGAAATCGACTTGGAAGGATCTGGGTTTCTCATCGCCCCGGAGCCGCTTGATTGGAAGGGCAGGGCCGGCCAGCCAAGAAGGCTTCAGGTCAACGCCTTCGGGTTTGGAGGTTCCAATTATGTAGTGCAGGTGGAGCAGACCATGGATGAGTCGGATACGATCTTGTTCTCCCCGGCCAGAAAGCCCAGTCTCGCTGGAGAGAAGGGTGAAGGGCCTCCCACGCTCCAGGGTGTTTCTTTCTTCCGGACGAAGGTGGACGGCCGTAACTGTCGGATGGCTGTTGTGGCAGAATCCGAAGAAGAGGCGCTCACTGTCATCGAGAGGTCAGCCTCCCTTACCGAGGGCGGGATCGTTTCACCCAAGGCGCTGAGGTCGTTGGCGCGCCAGGGGATCTTCCTGAGCCATGAGGACCTGCCGGCGCCGCCGCTTACCTTTGTGTTTCCCGGGCAGGGTTCCCACTATGGAGGAATGGGGCGGGATCTCTACGAGTCCTTTCCCGTGATCAAGGCGGGGATGGATCGGGTTGCCGCTGCAGCGGACTTCGACCTTCTTCACTTATTGTTCCACGATCGAGAGGAGAACCTTGAGAAGACTCGGTGGCAGCAACCCGCCTTGTTCGCCATGGAATACGCCATGGCTCGATACCTCGTCACCCATGGTATCCACCCTGTGGCTATGGCCGGCCATAGTTTGGGCGAACTGATCGCCTTGTGCCTGGCCGGTGTCTATTCCCCGGAGGACGGGTTTCGAATCGTGAACAAGAGGGCCCTCTGCATGGACAATGCCGTGGCTATGCACATGGACCCCGGCGTCATGGCGGCCGTGGACGCCCCCATGGATCTGTTGAAAGAGATGATCCAGAGACAGGAGGATATCCACATTGGCAATATCAATTCACCGAAGCAGATTGTCCTGAGTGGCAACACCGAGGCGGTCAAGGATCTCTGCAAAAGATTGAAGGAAATTGGCCACCGGGCTACCCTCTTGCGGGTCAGCATGGCTTTCCACTCTCCTATCATGAAGGTTATCCATGATGAGCTCGAGGCGTACATTGCCTCCATTCCATTTCATTCCCCGCAGATTCCCGTCATCTCCAACACGATCATGGCACCGTATCCATCAGATCCCGGTGAGATCAGGCGAATCCTGATGGCCCACCTGGAATCTACCGTCCATTGGATGAATAACGTCCAGACCCTTTGGAATGACCACGGAGTCAGGCTCTTTGTGGAGGTGGGTCCCGGCGACATATTGAGCAATCTCATCACCGACACGCTCCCGGAATCGGTTTGCATCCAGACCTGCCTTCCCTCCGCAGAGGGTCTCACTTACAAGATTGCCCTGGCTCAGCTTTTAGTTCAAGGGCATCTGAAGATTCAAAGAGAACCGAGGTTTGTTTCACTCCCCGGATTCGGGAAGGCTCCGGAATCTCACCGAATCGCCCCAAGACCAGCGTTACGACCTTTGGAACATGGGCTTGCAGTTTCCAAACCGGTGGAAAAAATCGTTCAAAGGGAAATCAACCGATTCGTGATGGAGACCTTCGCCCGCTTTCTTGAGCCCACTATCCTGGAAGCCATCCGCCAAGAGCATGACCCAACATTCCAAGAAGGCGACCTATCATCCATTATCACATCAATGCTCGGGGGATCGGGGTCCCCCAAAGTCGAAAGGGGTACTCTTGCCGGGGAATCGCCATCCCTGGCGCGCGATCTCATCCCTGCACTCCTAGACGGACACCCCGGTGAGGCGCCTGAGGGCCAGGATCACCTGGAGACGCTTATCCGAATCATCATGGATGCTACAGGATTCGATCGGGACGAGATCCAGCCCGATATGAATCTCAGGAGAGACCTCTCCATCCGCTCCAGCCGTCTTCCGATAATCATGGATGCTGCTGAACGTCAGTTCGGAATTACTATCGAACTGGAGGATTTTATCCATGTCCGTACTGTGAGGGACATCGCTCAGGGGATCTCCAAGATAATCGCCCGGGAGGAAGGCACCGGCTTAAAGCCGCCTACCAAAGCTGCTGCCCCCGGCCCAGTGCGGGATGAGATTCCGAAGCTCTCAGAGGATGTGGCGAGTTTAAAGCGGCTCGTATTCAGCTACGCCCCTATCAAACTGCCGGCTTCCATTCCCATTGAATTGAGCCCAGGTGAATCAGTCCTCCTTCTCTCACCTGACCGGGATGACGGAATCGGCAGAAGTGTAGGAGACATCTTCCGAGCTGATTGCGGGGTTCACGCGCTTCCCATGCTATTCATGCAAGGGAACTCCGGTCATGGCGAAGAGGGTCACGACATTCGAACCGATGAAGGTGCCTTCGGGGCATCAGAGAAAATAGCGGGTCTGGCGCCCCTCGCGGGGATGGTCGTCACCCTCTGTCAAGGCGGTTCGGGAAGGTTAAGAAGCATGGCGGATGTTTCGTTGCTTCTTAGGGGACTCTTTCGCCTCCTGAAGGTATTTCTTCAATCACCGGCTAAGAAATTCGTCGTGCTGATCCATCGTAGGGAAGATTCCGAAACTCTCGGTCGGCTGCTGGCGGAGGGGATGCTCGGACTGTTTCTGAGCGCAGCGCTGGAATACCCATCGGTCCAGTTTCGCACCTTGGAAATCGACCGTGATACCGACCTTCGCGCTGCCTTAGGCAGTGCTCTGGACAGAGGATACACCGTGGTTGAGATCATTCATCGTGATGGAAAGGTCTTCACCTCGGAGGGGCACTTAGCCCCGTCGGTCTTCAGGGATCTTGCAAGTCTGAATCTAAGCCCTGGAGACGTTGTCGTCATGTCCGGGGGCGCAACTGGGATCAGCGCCCACCTGGCCCGTAGCCTTGTTCCCTTCAGGCCTCGCTTGGTCTTTCTGGGGAGGACCCTTCTTGAGCCAGACATCAATCCCGCCAAGCCGCGCCTCAAGCATTCCCCTTCTCAGAGGTTATCTGAAAATTCCCCTAAGTCCCCCTTTACGAAAGCGGGGTCGGGGGGGATTTCTCCAACAAGAGTTGCACAAGAACTGAATTTTCAGATAGCCTCTGAGTCTTTCACTTACAAAAACAGAACATCGGAGATCGCACGGACTCTGGCGGATCTGCACTCCTCAGGGATCGAGGCAACATACCATACCTGCGATGTGACTGATCCCGAGGCGCTCCGCGCTCTCATGAACGAGGTGGCAAACCGTTATGGCAAGATCGACGGGATCATTCATGGTGCTGGAGTCCTTAGGGATGGTCTCCTCAGCCAAATGCCCTTGGATGATTTTTCCATGGTCACCGAGGTCAAATTCCTCGGGGCATGGAATCTATTCTCGGCCACTGAAGGGGCCGGCTTGAGGTTTTTTGTGGGCCTCTCATCGGCGGCCGCGATCCAGGGGAATCCTGGCCAGGCCAATTACGCTGCAGCCAACCGGATGATGTCTGCGTTACTCAGATACCTCCGCCGAAAAAACGGCGCCATTCGGTTCAAGGCTTTGATGCTTCCCCCGGTCGAGGGGGCAGGCATGGCCGAGGATCCGGAGATCCGTGAGCTAATGAGGCGCAAGGGCGCGGCGTACATCCATGTAAATGAGCTTGCAGGGCTTTTCTGCCGGGAGCTCTCCGTGGCCCCGGTCGAAGACGATTGGGTGATGTTCATGAGGACACTGCCACCCGTGAGGACGGCACTGCTCAATGATATCATTCGTCCTTCGCTCAGAGAAGAATTGGATGCAGGTACCGTGGCCTTTAGCTCGGAAGATTTCCCCATGATAGAAGGGATCTCTTGTTTGGACATGCGCCGGGAACAACTGGAGGCCTTCAGGTTTTTTTCCAGAGAGAAGGATCTTTGGATCGCAGATCACAGGCCCCTAAAATTCATCAAGCATCCTCTGGTCTCAGCCGCCATGGTGCTGGAGACATTCATGGAAGCTGCCCGGGTACTGTATCCCCACCTGCAGGTGCGAGGAGTTCGCCAAGTGCGATTCATAGACATGATCCAATGTCCTCCTAAGGTTCCGCGGTCTTCTTTGGTCTCCTGCCGTCGATCTAGCACCAGCCTTCGGGAGGTAGTGTGCGAGGTATCTCTATCAACACAGGAGATCTCCCCTACCGGAAGATTGACAGACCGTTTCACCCCGCACTACAAGGGCCAAGTGATCCTCGATGGTGGGGAAGGAAATACAGGGGAGGGGCTCCCGGATTTTCCTGTCCGACTGGACGAATTGCGGACGGGGTTCATGGATCATAAAAAGGTGCTTAAATGGTACAAAGACCGGACCGGGCTCGAAGGCAGGTATCGTGTGATTGAGTTTCTTGACGGTGTAGGTCCGGGGGTGGTGCGGGGCCGCACTACCTACCGTGAGACAAGTGATTTCGCACATCTGCGGAATGCACGATACCAATATTCTCCCTACCTTTTTGAGGCCCTTATGCAGTTGGTTAATTTCTACATCGGTGCAAAGGACCCATCGGAGCCACGATCGATGATTCCCATACAGCTCGGGGAGATGAGGTTTTTGCGAAAATGCCGGGCGGGGGAAAAGATAACTCTGGAAGCTCGCTTGCGGACCCAAGACAAAGAAGGCTACGCCTGGGATGCCAGGGGGATTGACGATCAAGGCCGCACCATCATGCAGGTTGATGATTTGCGGATGCACTGGGTTTCGGACTGAGCCTTCAGGGCTCAGAAAGAACGCAGTTTTTTTGGAAAGATAGGAGTAGATGTGGCAAAGGATTGCCAAGAAATAACTGTCCATGTTGCGAGTTTCGTTCATCAAAGAGGGCCCGTCTTTTATGCCTCTTTACCATATGGGCCATGTGCCACCGAAACCCTCAAAAGGCGTGGGACTAATGGGGCAGGGGACAAGAAGCACCGCCTCGTCTCCATCCTGTGGGGTCACCTTGTGGCGATGGAAAGTCCTTTTTGGAAATACTATCATTTGTCCAACAAAGTTGCTTTTCCGACTCAGGTGGTCCGTGGCCTGCTTGGCAGGCCCCATCTCCTGTTGGGAGGATATCGCGGTCCGGCCATCTCCTTCAGCGAGGGTGGAGGAAAAGTCTGGGCTGCTCTTTGTGGAGATGAGTCTGATATCGGCATTGATGTGGCAGGGATCGATGAATTCCACAGAGAATACCCCTTTCACCGGGTCTTCCACCCACAAGAGCTTCAACATGCCTTGAGGTTGGCGGGCGGAGATTTGGAAAAGGCATCGGCACTGCTTTGGTCTATCAAGGAATCTGTTGTCAAGGCCCTGGGATGTGCATTCCATCTCGTGGATCCGCGGCAAATCACCGTCTATCCATTGGCAGAGGAGGCGGTAGGGAGGAACGGCAGGTATATCTTTCCGGTGGCCTTATCAGGGAAGGCCTTGGCGCGGTTTCCCATAGCTGCAGACCGGTCCTTATGGGTACGTTCGTTTCCTAAGAGGAAGATGTGGCTTTCCATCGCCCTTTTGAATCGGAGACCGACAGGCCGTGAATAACCTTACCTGCAATTGCGTGCCGCGTTTAGACGGAGTGTCGGCGGCAGAACTTGGACGGCTTTTCCCGGAGCCTTCTATCACCGCCCCACTTCTTTCTCTGTTGCAAGAATCGGGTATTGACGGTTTTAACCTGCGGAGCATCGTGGTGTTAAAAGGTGATGCCCCTATTCTCTTATTGCCGTTGTTTGAAACCCGTTTTGATTTGTCCACTTTTGTGGAGGGATGGATCAAAAAATCGCTGAAAGTGGCAGGCCGTCTCATCCCCTCGCTTTTTCAACCCCGTGTTTTAAGCGTGGGGTTGTTGGAAGGGGAATTGAGTGAAATCGGGATTGATCCTCAAATCGATGCGGGCACCCTCGATGCGGCATTCAAAATGGCCTTCGGTGCCTTGCAAACGCTTGCGGCCGAACTTAAAAGCGACATCGTTGCGCTTTACAACTTTAATCATTATAGCAAACTTCCCGGGGAAGTGTTCAAAAAATTCAACCAGGTGCAATATCGGTCTAGCGCCCGCCTGCCGATCAATTTTAACAGCATGGAGGAATACCTAAGTCGCCTTTCAAGAGTTGCGAGAAAAGACTTGCGCCGCAAAATGCGGGTTGCCCCCGCAGTCCGGGTAATTCGAAGCCGCACTATTTCTCCTTTTCTGGACAGGATCTACAAGCTTTATTTGGAAACAGTGGGGCGCAGTCCCATGGCGTTTGGCGCGCACAACCGTTTGTTTTTTGAAAAAATTTGTGAGAAAAACCCAGACGCCGAGTACACGCTCTATTTTGTGCAGGATGAACTCGCCGCTTTTAACCTTCTCGTCGTAAAACAACAAGGGATGGTTGATAAATATTTCTGCATGGATTACGGACTCGGGCGCAAATACAACCTTTATGTTTTGTCCTGGCTCGAAAATGTTCGCACCTACGTGGAACGAAGAATTCCTCTTTATCAGGCGGGCCAGGGCGCGGAGAAAACCAAAGCGCATCTGGGTGCGATGTTAATCCCGAGCTTTATTTTATTCAAACATCGCCAACCGCTGATTGACCGTTTTCTTATGGCGTGGCCGGCGGTGAGCGAGAAGGTCCTCATCCACCTCGGGTTCTGGCCCGCTGTCTCCCCTCGCGCTGCATCGGATGTACCGGTCCAGGATCGGCAGGAGCACATATTTATTCGTCGCCTTGATCAGGCCGCGCAGCCGAATGCACGCAGGCGGGGAGAGCGTCTTCAGCACTCGAAGATAACCTGACGCAACGCCTTTTAATACCGTTTAACTATAGAGGCAAAATGTCGATTCATGACGAAAGAAACTGAATACGCAATTGAAGTCGACAAACTGACGAAACGCTACGGGGATTTACTGGCGGTCAACGCCATATCGTTCACCGTCAGGAAAGGCGAGGTGTTCGCCTTTCTTGGTCCGAACGGCGCTGGCAAAACCACTACCGTCGAGGTCATCGAGACGATCCGCACGCCCACGTCGGGGAAAGTGACCCTTCTTGGAATGGACGTCACGAAGAAGAAGCACGACATCGTCCCCCGCATCGGCGTCCTCCCGCAGGGGTTCAGCTCGTTCGACAGGATAACGGTCAGGGAGACCCTGCAGTACTACTCGCGGCTTTTCTGCTGCATCAACACCGATATCGACGGGTTGATAGAGCTCGTGAACCTCAAGGACAAGACCAAAGAGCAGTACAAGAACCTCTCCGGAGGCTTGAAGCAGCTCCTCGGAATAGCGATCGCTCTCGTAAACGACCCCGAGGTCGTGTTCCTCGACGAACCGACGACAGGACTCGACCCCCGCGCAAGGCACGAGGTATGGGAGGTCCTGCTGGGCCTGAAGAAGAAGGAGAAGACGGTGTTTCTGACCACGCACTACATGGAAGAAGCGGAGCTTCTTGCAGACACGGTCGCAATCATCTCGAAAGGGAAGGTTATCGCCATGGGCTCCCCCGGGAAACTCATAGAAAACAACGCGAATTACCTGGCCCTCACGCTACAGTCCGTCGATGAAAAAGTCTTTGAAATCGTCCGGAAGATGGGCTTCGAGCCGGTTCTTAACAACCACAAAGACATCCAGATCAGGGTGGAGCAAACGGACGACGTCCAGAAGATACTGAATGCCATCAAGGACGCCGGTGCTCTATACCTCGGCTTGGACGTTCGGAAGCTTAACCTTGAAGAGGTTTTCCTAAAGCTCACCGGCGAAGCGCTCCACGAGGATTCCCCTGAAATGGAGGCAAAATGACCCCGCGCATTATCAGTGCAAATCTCGTCGTGAAGCTCATGAGCATCTACCGTGAGAAGAGCGCAATGTTCTTCACGATTGCGTTCCCGATAATCCTGATACTCGTGTTCGGCACGATCTTCATGAGCCAGGACAACGTGGAATACCACCTTTGCGTGCAGGACCTCGACCAGACGAAATCGTCCGTACAGGCCGTCAAGACCCTCGCGCTCAACGGGAAATTCATGATAACCAGAGTCGACCCGGCCGTCAATGCCACGCAGTATGTCAGGGACAACAAGGTGAACGTTGCTCTCGTTATTCCCAAAGGCTATGAAAGGTCCCTCATGCAGAGGATGATGCTCAACGACTTGAACGCATCCGTCACCATCACCTATATATACGACCCCAGCTCTTCTTCGGTGATCACGAAGATGGAAATCCTGAACGCAGTGTTAGCCGGGATAAACCAGAAGATGTCCGGGAACCCGCCGTTCATCAGGTCGGCAGAGACATCGATACTCACCAAGAAATACCGGTTCATCGAGTTTTTCATTCCTGGTATCATCGCGATGGCGGTGATGACATTGAGCCTGTTCGGCACGGTGAACGTGAACATGGAGTTGCGGCAAAAGGGCATCATCAGGAAACTGTCCACGACGCCCATCACCCGGACCGACTGGATACTGTCGAACATCCTGTATCAGTTCATACTCGCGGTCATATCCACGATTGCGATGCTGCTGGTGAGCTACGCCGTCTTTAATGTCCGTCTGCATTTAAACGCCTGGCTTTTTGCGTTCATTGTGCTTGACGTCTTCTCGTTCGTCGGAATTGGGATGATACTCACTCGCTTCGCCAAGGAGGCGCAGAGCGCCGCCGCCGCCGCAAACGCCATCAGTTTCCCGATGATGTTCCTCTCGGGGAGCTTCTTCCCCATCGAGCTGATGCCGGGTTTCCTGCAGACGCTCGCCAGGATACTGCCGTTGTATTACGTGAACGAGGGACTCCGGGCATCGATGGTATTTGAAGACAACATGGCCGCGTTGAAATACTCTTCGATCATAGGGATTTTTGCAGCCGTGGTCTTAACCTTGGGCATAATAGCCACCAAATGGGAAGAGGGCTAGTGATAGCACAGTGCCTCCTTCGCGTCATCAATCAAGCACCCTATCCCCGTGCCATGACCGCCTTGGTTGCAGCGACGCTCGCTGTCCTCATTGATTTCATTTTCAGGTTCAGCGATTACCGACTTCTGGTGCATGGGCTCCCGATCCTCGGCTACAAGAAGTTCTCTGCCGCTCTTATGCTGGCCTTCCTGCAGGTTGTCTCCCTTTTCTATCTTATCACCCTCCTTCCGATACCTCTCCGCGCGGTTGTCTTCCTTCTTTCTGCTTTTGTCGTTATCATCCAATTATCCTATTGGCGGACTCTATCCCAGTTCATGACCGGCACCGACCTGTTTCTTTCCGTGACCGTCAGCGGGGACCATCGGATAGAAGCCATCTTAAGCTTCTTCAAGCCGCTCGTCTTGTTGTATGCTCTCCCCTACATACTCATTCTCTCCGTACTGATCCTCGCCCCCCCTGTATCTGCCTTTCGAGGGACTCTTGCCCTCAGTCTCCTGCCGGCGTTCTACCTCCTCGTTTCCAATTACGTTCTTTTCCTCCACGTGCCGGAACGGAGCTTTCATCTGAATCCCCTGACCTCTTTCCTCCGTTCAATACTTCATTGCAAGTTTGAAAACCTCCGTGAATATCATGGACCGCGAGATGACTTGCCCCAGTTTCACGCTTTTCAACGGCCGCTCGACAGCATCATCTATGTGATCGACGAGTCAGTTCGTGGCAGCAATCTCAGTCTGAATGGCTACCCGCGTGCTACTACACCATTTCTTCAATCCCTCGAAACCCAGGGACTCCTCAAGAATCTCGGCATTTGTGTCGCAGCCGGTTCCTTTTCCCACATCAGCAATGCCTATCTTATTACCGGTCACAACACATTCCCCGACGACACCTTTCAAACCGACAAGAACCCGACCATCTTTGATTACGCAAAGGAAATGGGCTACGAGACGATTTACATTGACATCAATCGAGTTTACCTGTCTTCGCTCATGAATGCGGCCGCGGATGGTCCCGTGAGATCCCTGGACCGATGGATGACCCAACAGTCGTTCGAGGATCTCCATATCGATCTTGCTACCACGAAGGATCCGGGGGTAGCCTGCTTTCTCAGTAGTCTTCTGAATGAAAGAGGCGGCTATTTTATTCTCGTCAACAAGAAGGGTCTCCATTTCCACTATCGCAATAATTATCCGGACGATAGGGCCTCTACGATTTGGAAGCCGGTTATGAAAGCATCAGAATCCATAGACCCTAGCCCGGCTGGACGTAAGAAGCTCGTCAATACCTATGACAACGGTATTCGCTTTCAGGTGGATGAATTCTTCAGGGTGTTTGTTTCCGCAACGACAAATCAGAACTATGCCATTCTGTACACATCGGACCATGGCCAGACATTGGCCGAACATGGGCAAGTGTATTCCCATATGAAGCCTGACAAGGAGATCGTCGATGTGCCCGATTTCCTCGTGGTCGGTGAGCGATATGGCAATAAGGAACTCTTAGCTAGCATTCCCCTTGGCATCCGGGTTTCTCATTTGAACAATTTCGCGACCGTTCTCGATTTGATGGGCGTACCGATGTCTTTGCGGGTTCGTCCATACGACAAATCGTTTTTCTCTTTGACAGGGGAGGACAACAGAGAGCGTTACTATATGAGCGGCTCTCTTCATGGAACCGGCGATTACGTGGTGAAGGTGATACCGACTCCACCGGAAGCGGGGTGGGGCGTTTCACGACCTGTTGGCAATGATATCGAGGTTGAATGATGAAAATAAAACTTATCGCACCCCATGATCAGCGTGAAGATATGCTATCTAGCCCCTTCAAACTAAAGAGGGTAAATCTTCCACTTTTAGCGGCGCTCACCCCGGCTGGCCACACGATTACCATTGTCGAGGAAGCTTTTGCGCCCGATGACTCCAATCAGGATGTGGATTTGGTGGGCATCACCGTCTTGACCGAACTTGCGCTAAGAGCCTATTATATCGGCGACACCTATCGCCAGAAGGCTGTGAAGGTGGTGATGGGAGGAATACATCCCACGGTATTACCTGACGAAGCCTTAGAGCATGCGGACGCGGTGGTCGTTGGAGAAGCGGAGGGTGTCTGGCCACGACTTGTATCGGATGCCGCCTCGGGACAGATGCAAAGAATATATAGGGCTGGTAAAATGACAGATCTCAAAGATCTACCGAAACCACGGCGAGAACTTTTACCCAGCATCAAATATCCGGGTCATACTCCTATCCCGATCAGCGTCGAGGCATCTCGCGGGTGTCCCTACGATTGCGAATTCTGTTGCATCGGCCAGACATTAGGGCAGCATTATCGAGTCAGGCCGGTTCAAGAGGTGATTGCCGAGATAGAGTCTATTGATTCCCCTTACCTTTTCTTCGTGGATGACGCCCTTGGACTGAACCGGAATGTAGCGAAAAAGCTCTTTACTGAAATGATACCTCTGCGGCGGCGATGGCTGGCGCAAGGAACAGTGTCATTAGCTGAGGATTTGGAGTTGCTAGGCTTGATGAAACGTTCAGGGTGCCTGGGGCTTTTGATTGGATTCGAATCGGTACAGAAAGCAACACAGAATGAGGTGAATAAAATAAAGAACCTGAGGATCGATTTTTATGAGGCCATGCATCGATTCCATAGCGAAGGTTTCGGTATACTGGGCTCCTTTGTTTTTGGTTTTGATTACGAAAACAAGGATGTGTTCGAGCAGACCCTTGAGTTTATAATGAGATCTCGTATGGATGTTGTCCAGCTGAGGATTCTCACTCCTTATCCAGGAACACGGTTATATAAGCGTCTCTTAAGCGAAGGCAGGTTGTTTGTGCGTGACTGGTGGCTCCGTGGATATCCTCCTGATACACTCCTTTTTCAACCAAAGGGCATGACTGCTGACGAGCTCATTAGTGGCTTCGCCCGCTTGAACAGACAAGCCTATTCTTTCGGCGCAATGATGAAACGATTTCTTGGCATGAGCCCATGGAAACGGACTTTACTCGGTTGTCAAGCGTATGCTGGGGTCAATCTATCTAACCGTAAACGTTATTTTAAAGGCCTGAGGATTCCACAACCCTTTGCAGGGGCTTCCAACCCAATTGGAAAGCAATAGATATCGCCTATGAAAGAGGTTGCTGATAGAGAATACGTATAGCCAAGCCACTCAAAAAAATCCATAGGGGAATATAGCAAGGGTCATTTGTGGACATGGGAAATGGTGGCGGTATTGACCATCCCATTTCCAGGGAGAACTCCTTAGCGAATTTTTAGCTGCTTTTTGAAGATGATTGAACAACGCTGCTGCCGAACCTTTGATCCACATGGAAAGGAATATCCGTTTAGGAGCCGTTCGTATTGATCTTGCAGTGAAACCCATATTTAATGGAGGTCCCATGAAAAAGGCAATGTGGTGGTTCGACGTTCTCGCGCTGCTGGCCGCGACCCAGGTAAAAACTCGCCGCTGTTCATCATCGAGCGGGCCAAGAATGCCAACGCCGTGCATTACGACGCCCGGATCACCGCCGACGGTAAACTGGATGCCAAGCAACCGGTAATCGCCTACTGGGTCATGCTCGCCAAGAACGGCCGCTGGGAGGAACTAAGCTGGATCGAGAAGAAGAAGGCCTACGGCTTCAACATTAAGCCGAACCCGTCGGTGAACGGCTATAAAATGACCGTGGTGGTCTCTCCCCCCCAGCGGCAGATCGCCGTTAAGAAGGGGGGGGGGGGATGCCGTCTCCGTGCCGAGCTGGTCATCGGCGGCCGACCAGCCGTTTTCGAGAAGATGTACATCAAGGCCTCCGGCGGGCTGATGGGGCCCAAAGTCCACTATCTGGAGCTGTATGAAAAAAATCTGCAGACGGGCAATAAGTGCTTCGAAAAGATCCTGCCGAAGTAGCTGCCCTCCCCCGCCGGGGAACCCAAAAAAATACCTCTACTCCCTACACTTTCCTTGGAGGATTTTCTCATAATTACGGTTTCTGTCTATCCAGTGAAAAATAAGTATTGCAAGCGCTCCGAGGAACAAACCTCCCATAACATCGACGGCGTAATGAAACATGCAGTAAACAGTGGCAATAGACAAGAACAGGCAAGTCAGCCAGTAAAAAATTTTCATCCTTCCAAAATGCTTGCTTCCCCACCACGCTACGAGCAAGGTAACTGCAACGTGGGAGCTGGGAAAGGCGGCCCCGGGATTTTCTCCCTTGGCGTAAATAAAATCCACGACCGCTCGAAACAGGCCATCGTTGTGATAATCCCCATCTCGCAACGCGATCGGTCCTTCAACCGGCAGGAAAAGGTAGATGAGATAACACACACAAAACAAAGAGGAAAGCTGGAACACGAAGCGTTCAAAAAGCTTTTCATTTTTACGGTACAGCAAAATTCCGGTCAGGGGAATGATCAGATAATAACTAAAATAAAAAAAGTGAAAAAACTCTTCAAAAAATGCATTACCAAAAGCCCTCTGGAGGAAAAAACCGGGAAATTCACCGAAGATCATGACGTCAAGATTCATAAAAAAATCGTCAAGGAATTGGGGTACTACAATTCGGTTCAGCAATCCGGTCTGATAGTATAAGAATGGGTAGAAGAACAAGGGATACCACAGGCTCAAAATACGGAGCGTCAAACTGCGCATATTCCTTCTTCTTAACACCGTGACTAGGAGAATAGCCGAGAGGTTAAAGGCGAGATGGTAAGTAAAGGCGGGGATCTTTGGTCGGAAAATAAAAATGAAAATAACCAGAATGAAGTTATAGAGTATAGTTATTCTGTCGGTTGCATTTAAGTTCATAGCCAGCCAGCATTCTTATACCAGTGGTAGGTCGATTCGAGTCCGGTTTCAAGTTCGATGCTGGGATGAAAACCAAGCTGCTCCCGTATCTTATCGGTATCGCAGACCCACCCCTCCTGAAGGACTTCTTTCACTTTCTGCCTATTTGTTATCTGAGGTTTACCGCTGAAACGACTGATGCAGTCACCTAACAAACCAGTAATCTTTCCAATAAGTTGAGGAACATGGATGATTTTAGCGCCGCCGGAAATCGTAGAGAGTATATTTGCCACTTCTGCGAGTGTATGGACTCTTCCATCGGAAAGATAGAAAATCTCCCCATTGCCCCTATCGGCAAATCCCGCACGGATTATCCCATTGGTTACATCGTCAACGTGGATGATTGAAAGCTCTAATTCACCTTTCCCCAGAATGGGAATGATTCCAGACTTTGCCATTTTAAAATAGATGAAAACGTCCTTATCAAAAGGCCCGTAAACAACTGGTGGTCTGATTATGGTCCAGGGAATATCTTTGCATTTTTCACGGAGCAATTGCTCACCCAGCAGTTTGCTTTCCCCGTAATGCGTCATCGGTGAAGCCCCTCCATTTTCTCGCGCCGGATACCGCGAAGCATGTGGGCCTGCAACTGCCAGTGAGCTAACATGAAGAATTTTTCTGATTCTTTTTCCCCCCATTGCGATTGCGTCAAAAAGAATTCCCGTCCCTTCGGCATTGATGCGCATATACTCATCTTTGCTTCTTGCCTTTGTCACGCCTGCGAGATGAAAGACTACGTCTATGTCACTGATGTGAGGTGTAAAACTATTTTTACATTGTATGTCTCCCTGGAATGGTTCAAGACCGGGATGTTCTCCCATCCATACCGCCCGGCTCATATCCCTCACAAGACACAGCACGTGAAACCCCATTTTGGAGAGCTTCACCGCAAGGTTTCTGCCAATGAATCCTGTACCACCGGTGAGGAGTATCTTCATAGTTCTTTCCCGTATACCCTGTAAATTTTGCAAGGGTCTCCAGCCACTCTAGCGATCATTCGGTTCGGAATCGCATTATCTTCGAGTATCCAAGAAGCCTCTCCATTAATGTATCCCTTAAGTGGCCCGACACGATAAATTTCCTCGAACATTGCGGATTCAATCCCGATCCTTCTATATCCCTCCATGATTCCCACAATGAGTACACGTATCCTGTCAATTTTTCGCCTCTTCCACAGAAGCTTCACAAAGCCAAAGGGCAGGAGGCGACCTTTTAAATCCTTTAAGATGAGGTTGTAGTCTGGAAGTGCAAGAAGGAAACCCACCGGCTGGTTATCTGCGTAGGCGAAAAGTGCCAGGGATGGGTCAATAATTGGTTTCAGGTTGTTAGCAAGATACTCGATCTCACTATCTGTCATGGGGACAAATCCCCAGTTTTTTCCCCAGGCTGAATTGTAAATTTTCTTGACCAGTGTGAGGTCGGAAGCGAAGTTCTTCATGTCCAGGTTTCTCAGGTAGACTCGGGACCTATTTTTTACTCTTTCACTTATTCGTTGTATCACCAAGGGGATAGCACCAGGATGATAATCGTAGTGGTAAGAGTAAAGGTCTTTAACTTTGACAAACCCGCACCGTTCTAATAGCACTCCGTAATAGGGATAATTGTAGGGAGTCATAAGGGAAGGGATAGCATCAAATCCCTTTATGAGAACTCCGACTTCATCGTTAGTGTTGAAATTCATAGGGCCGAGAACCCTTTTCATTCTCCTTTTCCTGTGAAAGTCACAAGCAGTCTCAAGAAGAGCACTGGCGACTTCAACACTTTCGGAGGAATCGAAAAAACCGAAAAACCCTACCTTCTCTTCTTGAAATCTGACATAATTCCAATCGATGTGAGCGCTGATCCGGCCGAGAACTTCTCCCCTACTTGATAAAGCGAGGTAATACTCCACGTCGGCATGTTGAAAAAAAGGGTTTTTCTGAGAATTAAAAAATTTTTTCCTCTCGTAGAGGAGGTGGGGAACGTAATAGGTTGATTCTGAATAGAGGCTTAAAGGGAATTTTATAAATCGTGAGAAATCTTTTTTTGAGGATGGGTGGACTTCAACAATTCTCAAAGGCACACTTCCTTATAAAATTCCGAATTTCAATCCAATCTTTTCAAGTTTGGACAACGCAAAGTCGATATGTTCAAAGGTATGAGTTGCCATTAAGCTTATCCTTAGGAGGCAATCTCCCTCAGGTACTGCAGGGGGCACGACTGGATTCACAAAAACACCCTCATCTTGCAGCTGAACGACGGCACTAAAGGTGCTTACCATATCACCAATCCTTACCGGAATAATCGGAGTTTCAGACTTTCCGGTGTTAAATCCGAGTTGCTCAAGACCCTGTTTCATCTTTGCCGTGTTTGCCCATAGACGCTCAATCCGTTCTGGCTCTTGCTTCATAATTAGCAGGGCTGCCCTCACTGCTGCAACATTAGCAGGGGTCATACTGGCACTAAAAATAAGAGACCTCGAGAAATGTTTGAGATATTCAATGGTATCTGCGTCGGACGCCACGAATCCTCCTAGGGAAGCGAGGGATTTGCTGAACGTCCCCATGATAATATGAACATCATCAGTGAGGCCAAAGTGGTCTGAAGTACCGGCACCATTTTTACCCAGAACACCGATCCCGTGCGCATCATCAACCATCAGTGCAGCCCCAAATTTCGTGGACAAGGCAGCGATTTCTGGAAGTTTCGCGATATCGCCCTCCATGCTGAAAACACCATCAACAACGACGAGCGCTCCTTTCCCGGAAGGTAGATTTCCGAGGCAACGTGCGAGGTCAACCATATCATTGTGGTTAAAGTGAACTTTTTTGCCAAAACTCAGCCTTGCCCCGTCGATAATACTGGCATGGTTAAGGTTATCACTAACAACATATTCTCCCTTTCCTACAAGGGACGATATTATCCCGAGGTTCGTCTGAAATCCGGTTGAAAAAACAAGGGCGATTTCCTTTCCGACCAGTTCGGCAAGCTCCTCTTCAAGTTTCCTGTGAATGTCAAGATTCCCATTCAAGAACCTGGAACCAGCGCATCCCGTTCCGTGCCGTTCAACTGCTTTAATAGATGCCTTTTTTACCTCGGGGTGCGTGGTGAGCCCGAGATAATTGTTCGATCCAAACATAACCACCTCTTTCCCGTTTACGATGACGCAAGGGGCCTGGGGAGAAGAGATTTCCCTGAAGAACGGGTAAATACCCCTATCCTTGAATTGTTTGGGGCCTTCGTAAGAGGTAACCTTTTCCATTAAGGGGTTTCCTTCAAGCATGTTAATTTCCTTTTCCATGTTCTTAATCTCACGACAAGAATATAATTATTAAACCGAATTCCCTAGAGAAAGTCTTTTTATTTTTCAATATACCCTAACTTTTGCAAAACTTTATATTCCCATCGATAAAATTTTCATATTTCAAATAGACCTCTCAATTTTATCCATAAATTAAAAGAACCTAACCACCCTTTTTCGGCAATCCGCCCTGTTTTATTCGCATCACTCATGGTAGCCCCTTCCTCAGGGACGCCCATTTTTTGTACTGCGATTATTTGTTGCTGGGTTTTGAAGATTCCTTTTCTTTTAACCCGTGGGAGGAAAACTAATAAGCTAAAATTCTTTATCAATAAAAAAGGGCCTGGAATTGAGACCCCTGGTTTATTTTAGTTAATAGTTTTTTTTAACTTGCTAATTCCCTGCAGCTTGCTGCAGGGTAAAAACAATTACCAGCCCTTTAGGGTGAAAATCCGTACCCAAAGGGGCAAAATTCCTATCCCTGTAGCAAGCTACAGGGCATTACGGAATTTTGAG
>Ga0182021_10002151_pt1 | contig 22958 bp, 16 predicted proteins | sample 612E3MmetaG_FD_120493 | JGI IMG/M metagenome (GOLD analysis project Ga0182021, IMG submission 120493) | Permafrost microbial communities from Stordalen Mire, Sweden - 612E3M metaG (Illumina Assembly) | ecosystem: Environmental > Terrestrial > Soil > Wetlands > Permafrost | place: Sweden... | reverse complement strand
TGTTACGCATAAACAGGTTGTGCGTTATATTAACGCTGCTGCAATTATATACTGAGATTGCGCCTCCCGTCCATATTGACCTGTTCTTTATAAAGCTGTTGCTGTCAATAAGAATATATTTGACGTTCTTACAATAAAAGGCGCCTCCATCAGGACCATTATTACCAATATCATCACTGAGAACCATATTCTTTATCACAAGGCAATGAGTGACGATTAAACCCGCCTGACCGTCGGCATACAGCAATCCGCTTTTGATATCTCCTGAATAGATGTTATATTTTTTTCCAAATTGCAATTTGCAATACTGAAAGACAGAAGTATCCGTCGAATTGCTGCTCCCCGAAAAATTAAATCCTCCCCAACCACCGGCAGAAGAGGTGGAGTCAATTGAAAATCCGAGCGTATCATTTGCTGTAAAAACAATACTGTCGGCCGGTGTGCCTATTGCGCGTATCCGGCCATGAACATTGATTTGAAAATGCCCCATGGCTTCAACACAGGTTCCCGGGCTGACCGATAACAAAACTCCCGGGCTTACAGTGACATCTGAAACAAGTTTTACCGTATCGGGACCCCATGTGGTATCCGTATCAATAGTTCCGCCAACATGGATATTCTGAGATTTAAGGGCCATGTTAAAACACAGAACAAGGACTGAAATAACAAGACATTTTTTATCGATCAGGTTCATGGGAGATATTTTTTAAAACCAAAGATTAAAGGAACTTTAGGTTAGCCGCTGTTTTAGTTATTCATAATAAAAATTGAACACTATCGGACAATTAATTTTTTACCGGCTACAGTTTGATTTTTATACGCAAGACGAAGATAATATATGCCAGATTGCCAGTTTGAAACATCAATCTTAAGTTCCTTTACCTCTTTTGGTATTTCGCGATAAAATTGCACTTCTCCCTTTAAATTGTAAACAGTCATCGTTGTGAAATTCCATTGATACCTGATTGTAGTAGAATAAAAAACCTTTGAAGAATACTCCTGCATTAGCATTTTAGGCATTATCACTGTTATTTCATCAACTGCCGGATTAGGATAGACCCCTAATTCATGAGTTTCAGGATTTTTAAAAGCTTCTTCAACATTCACAATAATACCGCAATTTGGATCAATGGTATCATTAACTATTGGATGCCGGCACAAGGAATCATAAACGTAGGGATGATTATAAACACTGTCATATTGCAGGTTCGAATTGACTTTGTATGCTCTTATGACGATTTGGTTATTGGGAGTAATATCAGTACCAATAACAACAATCTTATTGTCAAATGTTCTGGTCATACTGCAAATTGAGGATGCGGAATCTGGGAGATCCATTCTTTGAAAGGATTCATTATTTGTATCTGTTTTTATCAATGTATTTCCAATTAAATTCGTTGATTTAGCCCATGAACAGCCAATAATCATGGTGTTTGGAGACAGCCAGGCTGCAGGGTTTGCACCACCATGGGTTATCATCAAATCTGAATTATAGGAATCCAAACCATTTCTGAGGATCTTTACAAAGCATGGATGGAAAATGTAGGGTGAGTTATTTATATAATGACCACCGATCGAATAATAATTCCCTGTATTACTAAGTAAAGCCGAACTGGCCCATCCCTGATAATTAAATGATTTTCCATAAACATTACTCCAAAGTTGATTACCATCCGGATCAGTTTTAACGTTGTAAAATCGACCACCAGCGGAGGTTGTACCATATTGACAATAACCAGTCATAAGAATCCCTGAGGTGTCGACTACCAGATCATATGCTTGTTCGTCCCAAATTAAAGTATCCGGATAATATCGCTGGTGCCAGACCAGATTTCCATTAATGTCGAATTTATACAGATTATTCCTTTGGGTTTCCCAATGTTGATCAAAACGGTATAAAATGCAGCCTCCATCCGGGGTTGCTTTCACCGGCCCACCAAGATCGCTAGGATCATATGGGTTAAGAATAGTATTACACCACTGCAATTCGCCGCAAGCATTTAATTTTATAACAAAGGCTTCACTTTGATTATTATATTTAAAGGTCGTTCCTCCAATTATATAACCATCATCTGTTGTCTGGTCTATGTTTGTGCCTATAAAACTATCATATCCTCTTCCTATCTGCTTTTTCCATAGGACATAACCATTAATATCTGTTTTAAAAATCTTACAGAATTGTTCATTATAAAATCTGCCGAAAAATATATACCCCTTGTCATATGTTTCAATCACATTCAGGGCAGTGCTTATGGGGCCGTAGGACCTGGACCAGGTTTGTGAAATTGTATGCCCCGAAAACAATAAAAAGGAGAGAAAGATTAAAACTCGATTCATACGAGACATATATATATCATTTTGAATAAATTCATTAAGGTTGTAATTTCAAGTTATGCGGCATTCTATTTGTCCAAATAGGGGCTAACGGGAGGCCTAACCGCAGAAAAGGCAGAGCCGTTGATAAGAAACAATACCTTGGTTTTGTTGCAGATAGAGATTCGTTAGTCCATTTTATTTTCGAGAATATTATTCTTTTATCCATTTCCCATATTCTTTGACCTGTGAATTTTGTAGAACTTTATAAACATAGAACCCGGAAGGTAAATTCTGAACAGGGATGGAACTACGGCCAGGGTCCAAGTCAATGCTGCACACCTCTCGGCCAGTCAGATCATATAAATAAAATTCGGCATTTTTCAATTGGGTTTCAATATAAATCAGTTCATTCCCGGGGTTGGGGTAAACGATCGCATCATACGAACTAATCGGAGGCAAATTATTTTGCCCGGTGACCAAGCCATTGGAATCAATTTTTATGACATAGAGATCCTGCTCCTGGTTTTGTCTCTTATAATCATAAGACGTGGAAGAGATAATGCATCCTCCGTCGCTTGTCGCAGTTAAACTACGAACAATATAATATTGATCACCTCCGAAATATTTCTGCCAGGTCAGATTTAATGCAGAATCGAATCTCCCGATTAAAATGTATGATGGAATTGATGAAAAAATATCTTCTAAACTAAAATTGATGGTTCCTCCGCAAAATATTTTATTAGGATCAATAAAATCAAGATTTGTATATACTCCTGGGTAAGTGATTGTATCGTTAGGACCAAGAAAATACTCCTTGTTGAGAAGGAAGGACGTGTCCAATTTTACGATACCATATTTATCAGTTCGGGGATTTGAGTTTTGATAGGTTCGCTTCCCGCTAATTAATATTTCATGGCTGCTTAAAATCTTTGAATCCAAGTATAATTCAAGATCATCTGGAATACTATCAATCCGAATAACGTTTAAGGAATAATCAACCGTCAGGATTTGAGATGGAGAATTTGTATATATTTGATAGTTCCCTGTGATCATCAATAAATATCCAGTAGTATCAGGCTTTTCAAGCATTGAAGAAGCCATTTGACCATGTGATGCATTAAAAAAGTTATATTGAATTGAATCCAGGGTTTGTGTACAGCGAAAAATATAAGAATGCGGGGAGGAATAAATGTCGGTGAACCCTGAACCGTAAACAATAATATACCCCAGATGGTCCTTCAAACCGCAAGTTGAGTAAAACCTTTCAAAACCAAAAGAATAAGTTGTGTCTTTTATAATCCTCAGTGAATCATTAAAATTCAACAGCCATAATCTGGATTTGCCTGAAAGTGGAACTTTAGAGCCAATTCCTAAATATGTTCCATCATCCAACTTAATTATAGATTCTATTCCACATTTGCCCGCATTATAAATAATTGTTTTAGTATAAAGTGTATCTCCATTCTGATCGATTCGCAGAAGCAATTGTTGGTGTTCAACTCCATAGGTTCCTGTTTCGGAAGCAATAATAAACCCATGATCGGAGGTTTCAATTATGGAGTTTGGGATTTCATCATTAAGAGTCGAATATTTAAATATAAACCTGGACTGACTTTGCCCATTATAATAATTAAATATAATCGAGCAGAAAACAAGAAACACAGTTATTGGAATCTGAATTTTCATATAAATCAATTTTTAATTTAGCAGATTGAGCCTTATCCACTGATACGGCTCAATCTATTAATCTCAATTAACTTGTTATAATTTTATTTGAGATCCGCAAGGTATATATGTCCCGTAATAAATTTTGCCTTTATGCATCCAGAGATCATCATTAGGGCCACCTCCCACAGCAAAATCACCTGTCAAATAAATACTCATAAAGCTCTCCCCATCATCCGGCTTTGCTCCCGGATCTGAAGATTGATTTACCGAAGTGTAGATTACATGCTCAGCTCCACTAAGATACCTGTTCATTTCAAATGGCCACAAACAAGCATGATAACATGGATCCCCAGTGTAATTGCAGTAAAAATAATAGAAAAAATAACAAGGTCCATCGTTGTAATTATGATTAGGATTAGGCCAATCCGTTGCATAAAAATCCTTCTCAGTATTTGGTGGCACATAACAACCAATCACAGCACCTTTATTAAGCATCACATGTTGTTGGATTTTTTTTGCCGCATCCAGACTTGTGTATCCAGAATATGGACCACATTTTCCGCCGGAATTAGTCCCCCAATTCCACCACAGCCAATACTCAGTGGTGTCGAAAATTCCAGGATTAAACGTGCTACCATGAATAATGCTGTAAATAGCTTTTAATTGGATTTTATTAGGTTGCTGATTGACTATTGTCACAATTACGAATGCCAGGTTCTTGTTTAGATTTTGAATAGTGTTGTACGTCGCCCTGATACTATCGATCATCGCTGAATAGATTGAATCTACATCATGCAGAGCAGCCTTTTTATTTTTATATGGTACGGTAAAAAAGGTTGAATCGATCAATTGAGAATCTCCATGGGCTGAAGATATTCCATAGGTGTAGTTCGAAGTTGCGTCAAGATAGTATACGACACTATCAATTGGTATGCTATCGTTGGTTTTTAAACCATGAAGAACCCGGTTAGTGCAATATTTAACCAGAGATTCAATTTTTTGCAGATCAAGAGATGCTGACTTTTCCTTTACAGCCTCAGATGTTTGATTTTTCTTACAACCCATAATCAGGGCAATCACAATAATCACAAGTGATAATAGCTTTAGTATTGTTGTTTTCATAATTTTCGTCTTGAAGGTTAATAAAAAGATTCCTTTTCATTACCTTTACAAGGATGCGCATTCCTCTCAGCGGTAAATATCAAAATATAAAAATGAGTATCTTTGCGCCTGCCTCCTTTCTCTTTTGATTTTGAATATGATGTTACGGTCAATATTTATTTTCAATTCAGGGAGGGGGTTTTTTATTTTCAGCCTGATCATGAATATTCATTCTGAAGAATTTTTTACTGGTCAAAGAGATCCCAATTCTCTACTCATTTTTTAAACTGTCAGCAAAATCAGGTTTCATCTATTCATCTATCCAGACTGATACCTCAAAAATGCATTCTGTTTCAACATACACACCCCAGGGATTATCATCAATTTCCTGTACAAGAGTTTGTCCGCTGTATAAGGTAAATGGCCCCAGATGATTCTGCAAATCGAGACTATACAAGTAAACTGTTATCGAACAAGTTGCCGAGTCAAATTGACTTTTATGTGTTACTTTAACCTGAATATTCCGCTTAGCCATTGGGGCGGTATTCATATTGGTATTTTCCTGGAAGACTGCTGTGCCTTCCACCAGAATATTGTAAGATGGAATCGGATAAATGGAATTCCTCTGTGCTTTGCTGATACTTGTACAATGAATGAGGACAAGTATGATTAGCCATGTTAATTTTTTCATACGGTTTTGTTTTAAATTTTCCACACTGCCAAGGTCAGATGAAATAAATTGAAAAGCAAATGGATAATTATCCCTCTTAAAAGGCATATATATGCCCATTTTTCATCATGAATAAAAATTAAATGGAACACTATCAGGATGTTGATGAAAAGATATTGGCGGCCGAATTGGCCGCCAATTTTATCTCAAAAATCCAAAATATATCGGAAATTGAGTTTTGGAAAGAAAAATATGCTTAAAGTTTGAAAGAAATCGATATTATTATTCAATAATAACCTTTTCCCCTGCTACCGTATTTTTATTATAAGAAAGCCTGAAAAAGTACATCCCCTTTCCCCATGCTGAGACATCCAGTTCTAATCGGGTTTGATCCTTGGGAATTTCTTTCCGGAAGACTAATTTGTTGTTCAAATTATAGGCTTCGAGTGTAGTGGATTTCCATTGATGATATATGGTTGTTGATTGAAAATTTGACGAATTATTTTGAACTTTAAGATATTTTGGAAGTTCAACTACTAAAAACTCCGAAGTCGGATTGGGATATACTTTTAACAGTGTGGTTTCAGGGTTATTAAATGGTTCTTCTACATTCACGATTAATCCACAGTCAGGATTTATTGTATCAGAGGTTATGGTATGAGAACATAGACTGTCATATGTAAAAAGATGAGAATAAACTGAGTCAAATTGCAAAGCCGAATTAACCTTGATCAAATAAATTACTTCTTTTGTCACCGACCACATGTCTCCGGTACTTACGAATTTGTTATCAAATGTTTTAGCTGTACTTTCGAAACCATTAGTTAATTGCGGCAGGGTGACCATTAATTTCAAGTTACCTAAAGTATCTGTCTTTAATATAATTACTTGTGAAACCGAAGAATTAATTGGGATTGTACCACCTAAAATAATTACTGTATCGTTAAGCCATCTTGATGTATTTATTCCTCCAGATGAAGTTGTGAAAATATCCTTATTATAAGATGGAGTACCATTCCCTAAAACCTTTACTAAAGCGGGAAAAGAATTTCCTGAAACAAGATCATCACGCCATCCAAAGGCGTAATAATTGCCTGAAGATCCTTTAATTGAGCAGATTGAGTAGCCATAGTAATACGTTGAATCTCCGTATACTACTCCCCAGTGTTTTTGACCAGTAGTATCAGTTTTTACTAAATAAAAACGTTCAACCCCAATAGTTTGACCAGGATCAGGGAAATAGCAATTTCCATTCAAGAAAATTCCAGTAGAATCGACAATCAGGTCATAAACATCCTCTCCAAATGCGAGAGGATTAGTTGTAATTTGTTGATGCCAAAGTAATTGACCAGAACTATCAAATTTGTACAGATGATCACGATTAGTATTATACTTTTCATCCAATCGGTAGAAAATATATCCACCATCAGGTGTAGGTTTAGCCTGCCCCCCGTAATCAAATCCAAAAGATGGCGTATAAATCACATTGCACCATTCCAATTCCCCACAACTGTTTAATTTAAAAATACAAGCATCATTTGTAGAATATTTGGAAGTATTTGCACCAATGATATATCCATGATCTAACGTTGATTCAATGTTCACTGGAATTAATTCATGTTGACCATCACCGAACTTTTTATTCCAGAGCATATTCCCATTAATGTCGGTTTTGATCAACCAAGTATATATATAATTAATGCTTCCAATGAGAAGATAACCTTTATCGTAATTTTCAATAACATAATCAGCATTTGAATTGTGAATATCTTGGAATATTCTAAGCCACGTTTGAGCCTTAATCGAATAAGAAAATAAAAGACTCAATGAAACTAAAAAGACACGGACCATTTTATCTGAAAAGATTTCTCTATTGAAAATTGCAGACCAATTTTTAGTTATGACTTATTGTGAATTTTTGTGACTCAATTAGCTTCCCATCAATTATCAGTGTACAAATATACTGACCAGAAGGATACAACGATGTGTTGAATAACATTTGATCTTGAGATTTCCCTGAGTAAAATTTGCACAATTGTGATCCTGTAATATTTGAAACAAGGAATTGTACTGTCCTACCTGAGTTGTATTTTTCTTTCAGATTAAACTCGATAATTATGTATTGATTGGATGGATTGGGGTATAGTTTCATGTATGTTTGAGAAGAAATTTTACTTGTTTTAATGAATCCCTTGTCAGGTGCTGATTTAGTATTCTCATTGGGAAGGGTAATCGGTTCTGAATAATCCATAAAATTATTCATTATTAAAATGTTTCGCGCAAATGTTCGTACGGGTTCTTTGCTGTTTCCTGCCAGAGTTTGGAGTTGATATACTATATTTTGAGGTAGTTGATGCCAGTTTTGGTGCTTAGATTTGAGGCTTTTCAGTATCTGAAAATAAGAAAGATAATCCTGATGAAGTTGTAATTGGCTATTATCCAGCAAGAAGGATAAGGGAATACTTGTTAATGTTAAATTTAGGTGGAGAGTGTCATTTATTTCAAGATATTTAAATGCTACCAAGTATTTTGATGTAATTGAATTATCATTTTGGAATAAAGAAATAAGACTATCCCTTGAGGCTACGGGATTAATTGTGTCTGTTTGATAAAATCTAACCAAATTACTAAATATCTGCGATTTGGTCAAAGTATGAATAATTCTATGGGATTCCAGATTATCCTTTGAGGAAGTTTGTAATCTTCCGTCAAGAATCTCAGCCATCATTGAATCTGGCATAGATATTGTACGTTGATTCAATTGGTTGATAATTTCCTCAGATTTGCCAGACTGAGGATTTGCAACAAGAACGTCTCTTACCATTTCATTGGGAAGAACATTTTCTTTTTGAATAGCCGATTTCATCACGGTATCCGATAAGTAAGGGGATTTATTCAATAAATCCTGATGGAGTTCAAAGGCTTCAGGGGAGACACTGAATAACACATTTGAATTGAGAGCGGAAGTATTCCCTCCATCCACGAAAGAATTTAATATTGAAGCGATAGAATCTATTGAATACTGTTGTTGTGAAAGTTGCTCTTTAAGATTATCTGGGGACGGATTCCCATTATTGATAGTAGAGGGGCATGATTCTCGTTTATTGTAATGGAACTTTGTTATTTCAAATATTGAATCTTGTTGGAAAGATCGATAAATAGGTTTTAATCGAGATGACGGAGATACTTGCCTTTGACAAAAGTAATTAAAAAACATTCCATCATTTGAAATATCAGAAAGGCTCAATGATGAATTATGATTTAATGAAAAGGTATTCCCAGCTGGACCTTGATCTGTCAATGAATCACCTTGGTTCAAGGCGATCCCCCAACTCTGTTGCTGTTCCGAGACCGTAATTGCTTCGTCGTAGCGTGTATGTGAATAGTCATTGCATTTCAAGACTAAACCTTCTCCACTCGAGCTTTTAGTCCGATTCTGATCTTCTGCTAAAACCGCAATTTTCAAGCTGTCAAAAACATTGTTATATATCAAGTTAGGTTGATCCCCTGATTGATGAATAATCATACCAATTGATTTTATATCTGGTGGGGAAAGAGTATAATTAGATTTACAAGTATCAGCCTCAATGTGATAATTGAGACAATGATCCAAATATATTCCATAAATAGTATCTTTATTTGTATCAAAGCCAGTACCTCCTGATGGAAAATAAAATGAGTTCTGAGTTATCTCAGCAAACCATACTCCGCTTAAATAAATACTTCGCAAATTATGATCAAACTGTGTGTTATAAATACTGTTCCCAGTTATTGGACTAACATTTAGTGCTTTAATCCCATAATTTAAACCAGAAAATCTTGAAGGAATTATGGCAAGATCCTGAGGCGGGCATGGTTTGATCGGTTGAGTACAATACCCCCATGGTACTACACTATACGATGAATTTATACTATAGATGCCAGAACCACTTTGTTTAGTAGGTTTTCCTGATTTATTACCAATATTTAGAAACTTACAGCCTCTAAACACAACTCCATTTACAGAGTCCATGCTGACAAATTCCTTTGGGTAGGATAGTCCATCAACGAGAGGCATCTGAGTGGTCTCAAATGTCACATTGTAGAAAGAACTTACCTGAGGATAGCGAGTACCAATGAACTCTACGGCTTTATAGTTATTTTTTAAAAATGAATTCTCCGCATAGATCATTCCCCCAGCAGTTTGAAAAAGAATTTCACCATATTGGTCTCTCTTACATGTTCTTATAGCGATCCTTGAATTTTCAATAATGGCACCGTTTTTTAATATAATGTACCCCTGATAAACTTCAGAGGATGGTCTGTTGGCATTTCCCCAAACCTCTATTCCGTCCCACATATCAGAACATTTGCTTGTTATGACACCACCATCGATGACCAGCTTTGCATGTGGTTGGACGCAGATTTTTGCAGGATTAGGCATAAATACCGTATCAGTAATTGTTAATGTAGTCAAGGAATCTATGATCACACCTTGATTTAAAATAACGGGCAAAGACCAGGTTGTATCATGATGAATCACTAAGGGCTCTGTTTCATATTCACAGGAAATATCTGTCATAAATAATCCACGTCCATATGTTCCAGCATACATCATTTTTGTTGAATCATTGATTTCCAAGTCCATTACTGTAGTGAATGGTAGATTATTATTAAAAGGCTTCCAAAAAGAATCAAATTTATCACGATAATACACTCCGACATCATTGGCAATAAATAGTTTACCATTCCAATACTTAATTCGGTTAATAGGGAAATCAGGAAGGCTATCAGATATGTCAATCCAAGAATTGCCTCCATTGGAGGAAAATAATACACGACTGGGCCACCAAAGATTATTAAAACCGCCAAATGATATCCAGATAGAGTCGGTGCTTGTCGGACTAAGAGCGATATCCGTAATGCCATATACACCAAGCATATTATTTATATTATTCCCTCTTTGAATACTTACTTTATTTGTCAAATTATCCCAAGTATTAGTATTTCGGTTCAATTTTAAAAATTTAACCGTATCAGGATACCAGGTTGGATTTTCATAAGAAATGTAAATAATATTGGTATCATGTGGAGAGATTCCAATTGCTGAAATTCCTTCTCCAGAGTTGATATATCCTGGGACATCAATGCATTTTGAACTGTTTGCTCTATCAAGAAAGTTTACAATACTATGACCTCCTAAATAAAATGATTTTGGATTAAGCGGGTTTTTAACTATAGGTGGATTAGTAACATAATTGTCGAAACAACTTGGTATATCTTTAACATCCCATGACGTCCCTTTATTTGATGATTTAAGAATATTAATATTTCCACCCGTTAAATTCCATCTCGGGCCATATAAGTACGTGTTATTGTTGTTTTTGTCAACTAAAAAGTTGCCTGCATCGCAGCCATCAGAATTATCTCCTTGGCTATGTGTCCAGTTTCCATTATCATAAATATAAATTGAATTGTCCTGTGTGCCACCTGCAATAAGACGAGGTGTACTTTTTGAACTTCCAATTCCCCAGAAATCGGTAATTGCTAACCCATCACCGTTTAAGTTGCTAAAGTGATGGATACCATCTGTTGTTTTTGAAATTCCACCATCATTACCCACAAAGATAATGTCATAAGACCCATTTGCTGTATCACTTCCTTTTATAATTTCGCTGCACCGGGTATCAACATGATAATTTATATCATTATTTTGATATTCAAACGATAATTGACCATGAATAAATTTAGAAATGTCATACCCTGCTAAATAAATAACTGAAGTATCAGTTGGTGAGACAAGAAGTTCTATCCGATTATAATCGATTCCATATAAATTATCAGGAATAGAAATTTTTAGATTCCAATTTGAAAAACCTGTTGATCTCCACACCTTGATTCTGGCATGGTTTGTATCCTGACATGCTAGATATATTGCGTTAGGATCAGCAGAGCTAACTGCAAGTTTAAAACGTTGCGTTCTAACGGAATCTGTATTTATTTGAGCCAAATTAGAAACCAAACATGTCCAATGGGGATGATCTAATTGAAGTGAATCCGTACCCCAGACTTCAGCCCTTGTTCCGTGCCAATCATCCGTAACAATATACATAAAGTGGCTATTATTAGGTTTTAATGCAAGATCACGGAGATAAATTGTAGAGTTTGCTCTTCGACCATTGGCATGCAATTGGTTGAAAATAGTATCCCATGAAATGCCATAATTTTTACTTCTGATAACACAAGAATCAATTAATGCATAAATCCACCCTGAATTGAATGGGTCAATCAACAACTTATAAACTTGAGGCATGAAGTCATATGACTTCTGTGTTTGAGAATTCCAAAGTTGTTGAGGAATAAAATGCAAGGCATAAGACCATGATCTTCCTGCATTTGTTGATTTTAAAATCCCAAAACCAAAACCTGTTGATCCATGATAAAGTTGCTGATTTCGACTTCCACTCCCAGTGGATGCATACAATGCATTTCCGTCCGTTGGATCACCTTTAATATCCGTGATACCCAATAATGGAAAACCAATCTCATCGGTTACGTTACCCCAAGTGGCTCCGCCATCTGTAGTCTTCCATATTCCTGATCTATTAGTGCCCAAGAAAATCGTATTCATTGAAGGATCTAATAAGGTATCAATATAAATTGCTGATACCAAACCAAGATGTTGAGAAAGGCTATCTCCATATGGCCCTAATGGAAGCCATCCTGATCCAATATGTGCTGAATGGGTATAAAATGCATTCGAATTTAAAAACTTATCTATTGCATTGGTATATAATAAAAAACTTCCTCGCTTATTCGAATCTCCGCCATAAACTCTTCGACCCCAAAACTTCTGCCATCGAATAAATTGCAAATAGTTGCCTTCTTTCTCAGATTTCAAGGAAGGGTTGGCATTATAAAAAGTAGTAAGGGAGTCCCTAATGGAATAATAATTATCAGAATTTTGTGCTGACCCATGGTCAGTCGGAAGAAATACCAATCCTAAAAGGATTATTAAAACAAATAAGTAAATCTTTTTCATATATGTGAATTTAAAATGAGTTTTTGATATAGTGAATATCAATACCTTGTTAAATCTTCAAATGTGATTTCCTCATCCCCCTTCTGATCATTTTTCAAAACGCATGTTCCGGTATGAAAATCCATTATTGTTTTTCCTCAGGGTTTGCCAATTTTTTAATCCTGGAAATTTCCAGCGAATAAATATGAAAAGCAAGTGGATAATTATCCCTCCTAAAAGGCATATTTATACCCTGTTGCCATCATGAATAAAAATTAAATGGAACATTATCAGGGAGTTGATAAAAAGTCCCTGGCGGCCGGTTTGGCCGCCGGTTTGGCCGCCGAAAATTGAATTTCAGCGGGAAAAGGCATTTAAAAATAGAACAGGATTAAATAATTCCCTTATCCAAAAGGATTTTGATCAGGGCTATGTTCGTTTCGGCCTGATATTGTTTTCTGAGGTTCACCAGGGTTTTTTCAATTTTTGCCGGTTTCGAATTCAATAACTCGGCAATTTCTTTGATATTTTTCCCCTGTGTGAGTAAGCTTAAAATCTCTTTTTGTGCAGGGTTCAGAACGATGTTGGTTTTATCACTACTCTCAGCGGTTTTTTCCTGGTTTTCCTCGTCAAGGCTCGCAGTAAACCAGGTACCGCCTCCGGCAACTTTCATGATCGCCGATTTCAGTTCATTCCTGTTTGTATTTTTGATTAAATATCCTTTCACTCCCGCGGCCATCATCTTGCGGATCCATACAGGTGATTCCTCAGTGGTCAGAATAATGATGTGCGCTTTAGGATATTTCTGCCGGAGAATACTGACGTTTTCCAAAGGCTTTTCATTCGGGATCCACAGGTCGAGTATGATGATGTCGCAGGATTCCAGCTCTTTGTTTTGAAGGGCATTGGCTACACTGTTGGATGATCCTGTAATTTCAATCTGGTCACGGTGCGGACGGAATAACTGCCGTAAACCGGACACCAGTATTGTTTCGTGATTTTCGATTACAAATATGCGCAGCATAGGATTCTTCACTTAATCACTTTGAGAACAATGCCTTAATGGAACGGAAATGACCCATTTGACCCCCTTCCCCGGGCTTGAAATTACTTCAGCTTTACCTTGCAGTAATTTTGCTCTTTCAAAGATATGCATTAGTCCTAAACCTTGGCTGGCCTTTTCTTCCGTTTTGAATCCGCAACCGTCATCCTGGTAAATCACATAAAGATTGTCCAGTTCGGCCGATATGCCCAGGCTGATGGATGTGGCCCGGGAATGCCTGCCGGCGTTCATCATCAGTTCCTGCAAAATGAAGTAAAGATGATTGATGCAGTCTTTCGACAGCTTAAGGTCTTCTGTTGGTAAGGTCAGCGTTACCTTTATTCCTGAAGTTGCCTGGAAATCCTCGCGGATCCCTCTTGCAAGCTCATTAAAACCCAGCTCTTCGCGCATAACGGGATTCAGGCGGTGGGAGATCTGCCTGATCTGGGCCGAGGCGGAATCAAGGATTGATTTTATTTCAGCCTTGATCTTTGTATTCCCGAAATCAATTTCTTCAAGATGCTTCAGCATGATCGTCCGCAGTGGGCCAATCATATCATGAAGCTGCATCGAGATCCGTTCATGCTCTTTTTCTTCTATAAGCGCTATCTTTTTTGATGTTTCAATCTCCCGGATTCTGATGTTCAGATTTTTACGCTGTATCCTCATGAGAAAGGCAATGATCACCATGATGATCAGAAGGAAAAGGATCATTATCGAGACGAACATCAGCCGGATCCGGTTCTGTTTTGCCCTGATCTCCCCGGCCTGTATTTTAATGCGGATCTCCCTGTTCTTTGCTTTGAGCAGGGTGTTCAGCAGTTGCACCTGCGTGTTTGCCTGTTCTTGCACCGCTTCTGTTTTGGCATCCAGGGCTTTCTTCTGGTAAATTAAGGCTTTGCTGAAATCCTTCTTTCTTTTCAGCACATCGGCATAGGAATCGTAAAGGGTTGAAAGCCAATCGAGGTTTTTGGTTTTCTCAGCAATAGGGATGGCCTTGTCGCGTAATGATTCTTCGGCTTTGCCGATCTGGTTCATCTCCAGCAAGGAGTATGCCATATTATTTAAGGCTGCAATGGATACTTCAGGGAGATGGCCCTGTTCTGCAACGATGAGGGCCGATTGATACAATTTCACAGCGCTGTCGGGGCCGGATGTGATATTGCCCAGGTTGATCAGGATATAACTGAGTTCTTCTTCGGTGCCGGCCTCCTTTTTTAAACATGACATTGCACGGGAAAACATCCCTTTGGCCGAATCCTGGTCCTTCTCAATCGAAGCAAGGCTGCCGAGCGTAACACCTGCCTGGCGCTCAAGATGATGGCTTTCGGCCACTTGCAAGGACTTTTTGAAATTATTCCGGGCTTCATTGGTATCCAGAAGGCTCAGTTCAACATTCCCGATGGAATTATAGCAGTTGGACAGGGTGGAAAAGTCGTGCATCTCCCCAGCAAGCCTGAGGGAGGAATCGAGCAGGACCAAGGCATCTTTGTAATTAAATGCCGAAACATACAGCATGGCGAGATTATATACAACTCTTGGTTTTATGTTTTCATGAGGGCTTTTTTCCAGCAGTTTCAGGGATTTTTCATAGTCATTATAACTGCTGTCGGGATTCTTCAGATGGCCGGCCATCCCTGCCAGGAAATATGCATAGGCTTTTTCTTCATCACCCCCTTTTTGTCCGGCCAGCCTGATGGCTCTTTCAGCGATCGTTATCGCAAGCTCATTATCGGCGACGGGTATCCTCCTGATAGCTGAATCAAATGCTTTCAGGGAGTCAAGGACCATTCGCCTTTCACCTGGATTTAGTTCATCCGAAGGATGCCTCCTGCAACTTATCATTACAACAGCGAGGATTCCCAGGCAGAGATAAATACAATAACGGTTTGCAACTCTTTTCTTCATTTTTTTCCTGTATTCAGGCCGGGTAGTGAACATATGCCTGATGCTGTAACAATGCTAATCCATCGTCTCCAGCTTCTTCCCCCTGGTCTCGGGGAAAGTCCATATCCAGGCGCCGGTAAGCAGGGCAAACAAGGCAGCCAGCGAGATCCCTCCTCCCAGGCCGAAGCGGACCGCGATGATGGAAATAACGACCGGTGTAAGGAACTGTATGCCGCGTGCAAGGTTGAAGGCAGAGCCCATGGCGGTGCTGCGGACGGAGGTGGGGAAGATCTCCGAAAACAGGGAGCCGAAACCTCCGAACATCCCGGTGCCGAAGCCGACCATGAACATGAACCCGAGGATGATGGGAGGATACATCACGATGTTATCCCAGAAGATCGTCACCATGACCAGTCCGAAGGCCATGATCACCGAATAGATGCTGTAAGCGGGCCTGCGGCCCAGGCGGTCAGCCATGAAGCCGAAGATGAGGTACCCGAGGAAACCGCCGGTCTGTGTTACAAGCACCCAGAAGGCGGATTTGGCCAGCGTGAAATTCCTTTCGATGTGAAGGTAACCCGGCATCCAGGAGTAGGTAAGCCAGTAGGCCGACATGTCAAAGATGGCCAGGACCAGTCCCAGGATAAAATACTTCCTGTTAGGAGGTGAAAAGAGCCGCATGAACTGCCGGGCGCCGGCGATCCCCCGTTTCACCAGTGAATGGGGGGCGTTGCCTGTAGTTTCTTTCCTGTGCAGCCAGAGGTCCGACTCGGGCAGTTTCTTCCGGATATAAAAGACCATGAAAGCAGGGAGCACCGAAACAAAAAAACAAAGCCTCCATCCTATCACCGGGGATAGAAGACCGCCGACAACCGAGGCAAGGGCGATCCCGATGGGAGCACCTGTTTGCATATACCCGCAGTAGCGCCCGCGCATCTTCGAGGGAAAAGTCTCCCCTATAAAGGTCTGCCCGGTCCCCCACTCGCCACCCACACCCAGTCCCGTGATGATCCTGAACACCATCAGCAGCCAGAAATGCCCCGCAAGCCCCGAGAAGAAGGTGCCCAGTGAATAGGTCAGGATGGTCCACTGAAGCACATGCTTCCTTCCGTAACGGTCGGAAAGCACGCCGAATATCACTCCTCCCAGGGCCGTGGCGGCCAGCGAGGCGCCCAGGACATACGACATCTGCATGTTGCTGAAATGATATTCAGCGGCAATGGGGATCAGCAGGAATGTGAATAAGATCAGGTCATAAAAATCGAAGATCCATCCCGCCCAGCTCATGTAAAGGATGCGGTAATGAACGGGGGTGAGTTTTTCGTATTCGTTGAGGAATCGCGGCACGGAGCCGGCCGGTGAAGCAGGGGAAGAGGTTTCCATAAGTGCGCTGAATGATATACCCAAAGGTAGGTATTCACCTTGAGACCGGCAAGGATGTTATGGCCGGAACCGGGGATGAGAATTTTCACCGGATACCGGCCTGTGAAAATCCTGATGGTGGCTTTCTCCGGTTTTCTTTATTTTCCTTTCTTCTTCGCGGTTTTCTTCATCTCCTTCTGCTCCTTCGAATTGAAGCCCATGGTGGATTTCAGGCCGCTCAGGGTGCTTTTCCATAAAAAGTTGATGATCCCCTTTTCCTTATCGCGGCGGAAAAAGATAACACCGGTCTTCATCTTCCCCGATTTGGCGGGGTTGTTGTCGTTGACCACAAGATCATTGGCCACCCAGTTGACCACTCCTTTCTTGATGGAATTCCAGGTGGATTTTTCTTTCGTGGTCATGGCAATGGAAAGGTCATTGTAATAAAACAGCAGCTTGCCTTTTGCCTCATCGTCGTTCGCAACTACCAGGGGGACCAAAAGCTGTTTTACCTTCCCGGCCCTGACTTCGGCCGGCAGCAGTTTCGTGAGCATGGGATTGATCTCGGTAAGATCCATCGGGCCAAGGGAGGCAGAGAAAGTAAAGGCGTTATGCTTATCCCCGAACCTGAACCCGACTGTTGCATCAAGCTTCCCTTTGCCCATCAGCCAGGCAGTTCCTTTTAATTCCGATACCAGCCCCGACTGCAGAAGGATTGAATCATTGGTCAATCCCGTAAAAGTCGCTTTCAGTTTATCAAAAAAGATAGTGCCTGGTTCTTCTCCTACCTGTTCGGAATAGTTTGCTTTGCTGCCAAGCAGGGCCACAGTATCGATCTTCAGGTACATTTTCAGTTTCCTCAGCCCGTCCTGGGGCATGGGCGGTTTGAACCCTGGTTTCCGCGGGATTCGTTTGTCGCGGTAATCATCCAGCGCCAGGCTGTCGATCTCGACCAGCCCTGCCATGAATTTCCCGCCGAGGATCAGCTCTCTCAGGTTCAAACGCTTTATATGTAACTCCTTTACCAGTATGTCCATGCGGTCGGTCTGGAATCCAAGCTTCCGGGTATAGTCAAAGCGGTTGAAGAGAGGTGTGAGGTGAAAATTCCTGATATAAACCGAATTTTCACCCGTTGAAAGCCCCAGCTCGCCAAGGGATATCTGATTCAGCCCGTTTTTAGTCTTCAGTGAAATCCCACTGACTTCTATGCTGATATCATCGGAATTGAACAGCCTGCGTTTCCCCTGATGAACTGAATCCACCAGCAGGTTCCTGATCATGATGGAGCAGGAAGGGATGGATTGGTGGATGACCGAGTCGCCGGAGAAATCGTAAAAATCAAGCTTTCCCCTGTTGAATTCTATTTCACCTATATGAATGGCTTTTAATCCTTTAGGGAGGGGCACCGACATCAGCTTCTGTGAAGGCTTGTCTTCTTTCGCCTTTTTCGACGGGCGCATCCTGAAGATGGTGATCTCAGGGTTAAGGAAACGGATCGCATCGACATTGATGCTGTGTTTTCTTATGGCTTCAAGGATATTGAAATTTAAGATCCTGAAGTGGCCTATCTTCAGCCTGAACAGCATGGGTGAAACCGTGTCATAGTCAAATTCCTTCCGGTAAAGCGCCGTGTCGGGGATCAGCTGCATGTCCCTGGCTATAAGATTCCCGTTGAGAATATTGATATAAAGGCTTCCCAGTTCGGCCCGGTAAAGTCCTTTACTTTCCCGTGCTACAGTCTCAATAAGATACGACCTGATGATCTTCCCGTAATAAAAATAACCGTATGTAAACAGGCCCCCGATCAATAAGAGCAGAATGACAGAGATCCAGAGGATGATCTTCAGGATCTTTCCTGATTTTCTTTTTTTTACCGGATGAAGGTTTTCCATGCGGATGAAGGTTTGGCAGCCTGGAACCAGGCATGTTTATAGATACTTCCACTCAGGATACTGAAGGTCCTGCCGGACAAATATAACATACTTAGGTTTATGAGGCATTTCAGAGATGAACTGCTGTTGCATGTTTTATGCAATTTTACACAATATTGTCATAATTATGCAATTAATAATTTATTTGCATAGTTCATGAAACATTTTCACAAAGGAAAAAACTGATATACCGGATAAGGCGGCATATTCTTATTTACACTTGGCAGGCCATAAGGAGATTACATCAGAATTTAAGACCGGTATTTTTAAAATTTGCTGAAAAACGATGGTTTTCCTGAGTGAATATGAACGCAGGGATTGGAGGGTCCTTGCTGACCGTGTGCTGGATTCCGGGGGCAGGGGTTTGCCCCGCCGGTACCTGAAGGAGGTTCAGCTCGGGAAGAACGGGGAAGCACTGATCGAATGGAACCAGTATGTAACTCAGGACCCCTTACTTCTCTTTCGGGTAGCCCACAGAATGGCCCAGCATGATATGCTGGTTTTCTTTCAGCTGAAGGGCTTTGGCACAGGCTTCCTTGTCGATGGAAGCCCTTACGCCTGTGTTCAGTCCCCCGGAAGCGCAGAAAAGATAAATATTTTCGCTGATGTAGGCTGCATCGGCCATGCCGAGGATCTCCCTGTTCTTCTCATCCGACCTGGCCATTTTCGAATAATCGGCCACAAGTACCAGGTCCAGCGGGGCTGTTGCGACAAAGGGCTGGGTGCCCGTGCTGGACCGTATATCTTCTTTGGAGATCTCGATGAGGGCATGTTTTTCGGCATCATAAATGCACACGCCTTCGGCCGTGATCACATAAACATCCACTTCCTGGTAATTCATGGCCGAGGGTGCCGTGCGTTTTTTGGCCTCAGGGCGGTTGATCCCGCAGGCGGCCCACAGCAGGTTCGAAAGTACCTGTTGGGAGATCTTCCCCTCACCGAATTCCCTGTTCGTCTGCCGGTTCTTCAGGGCCTTCATCAGCGGCATTCCCCCGTCGGTCTGCGGGGCCGGAAGGGGAATGACCTTTTGTTCCCCGTTCACACTGAAGGAGGTTGTTTGGTCAATCGCCTGCCCGGTATTGATTTTTTGTTTTCCTTCAGGCTTGGATGCGTTATTCTGTGCCCGGATGGGCAGGCATAATATCATAATGACGCAATGGATCATTAAAAACATGGCAATCTTTTTCATGGCATGAGAAATTTCAAATACAAAAATCGTATAAATATTGCAGAAAACATAGTGTAAATTGATAATATCCGGCAAGATTTCCGTTTTCCCCTCTTCTTTATAAAAACAATTTTTATTATATATTTGTCATGGGACTCATCCTGCATTCCATACCACACCAAAAGAACAGGGCCATGAACCAGAACAGTAAATACCGGGAGATCCTCTGTATGCTTTTTCTCATACTCCGGGGAAAGTTCTAAAAGAGAAGTTTTTACCATTTGCCACAGACCAAATACTAAAAATGGATATCTTTGAAGAGGTAACCAGGGGAGGCCGGTGATGATCCCCTGAATACCCGTCAATCCCCTTTAAATGAGTACAGGCGATACTGATATTGAACTTATTGAAAGGTTTATAAGTGACAAACTGACCCAAACCGAACTTGAGGATTTTGAGACGAGGTTAGAGGAGGACCATGAGTTTGCAAGAAAATTCAGGCTCAGGAAGACCTTCCCTTCCCTGTTCAAGGCCGAAGGGCAGGATGAGATTGCAATGTCAGCTACAGCGACCCCTGCCGAAAAGCCCAAAAAGAAAAAAGCCCATTCCTTAAAGACCCGGTATTTGGTTTTGGGTGGAACAATTTTACTCCTGGCGATGGCCCTGGTTTATTTCCTGTTCTTTTGGAGAGTTTCGCCGGACCGGGAAGTTGCCGGACGGAAAATTATAGTTACAACTGTTGAAAAAACCAAGGAAAAGGGAAATAATCCGGCTCCGGTGAAGGTCGCGGAGCAGGCACAAATCCCGGAGAAGGCCGCGGAGCAGGCACAAATCCCGGTGAAGGTCGCGGAGCAGGCTAAAACACCGGTTAAGCCAGCGGTTAACGTTCGCAATTCCATCATACTGGTATCACCTCCCGACAACATGACCGTGAAAAGAGGTGAGGAAGTTGTATTCACCTGGAGGCAGGCGACCGACAGCTTCACCAATTTCTTTATTATTTCCGAAGCCAGCAACAAGCTTGCCTGGTGGAGAGGCATTCGGCCGGGGATACGCGAAATCAAAGTTCCTGCCATGAATTTCAAGCCGGGTAGATTTTACTGGTATGTAGGAACCAGGGAAGTCAGGCGGACTATTATTATCAAGGAATAAGGCTTGCTTTTTTTTCTGCGGATAAGGGAGCGTTATAAATTTTCTATCTTCCCTGCAATAAAACCGTAATTCCCCGTCTTCACCCCCATGGACCAGAATCCCCAGAGAACCAAAGTCGATCATTTCTTCCGTTCCGAATACCAGAAGCTGGTGAATTTCGTGCGGAAGAACCTTGACGATCGTTTTTTCGGGGTTTCACCCGAAGACATCGTGCAGGACGTTGCCCTGGGACTGATCTCGAGGCTTGACCCCGATACACAGGTGGTGAACCTCAGCGCCTATATTTACCAGGCCATCAGGAACAGGATCACCGATTCCTTCAGGAAGAAGCAGCGCACTGTGGCTATAGAAAGCTTCACGGACTATGAAAAAAGGAATTATTTACTTAATACAATGACCGATGAAACAGCAGAAGAAACCGAATACAGCGACATAGAGCCCGCATTGCTCCGTGCAGCGATTGCGGAATTAAGGCCCGACGAACAGGCCGTGATCATCGCGACCGAGTTCGGTGAGCGAAGCTACGAGGAGCTGTCCGACGAATGGGAAGTACCTGTTGGTACACTGCTCTCGCGCAAGCACAGGGCCCTTTCAAAACTTCATAAAATATTATTAAACAAAAAAAACAACAATCATGGAAACAACTGAAAATAAAACCAATACAGGCCGTTACTGCAACGGCCGCAGGCCGAAGGCACACTGGATCGTCCTCGGCATACTCGGATTCACAGGCCTGATGTTCCTCTTCGGAGCCATCATCATGTGGCTCTGGAACGGGCTGATGCCCGTCATTTTCCACTTGGGCGTCATCACCTACTGGCAGGCCATCGGCTTAGCTATCCTTGCCAGGCTGCTGTTCGGGCACATGCATCATGGTTCCCATCATGGAGACCGCAGGCATAAATTTGGTCCCTGGTGGTATAAGAACCGCATGCATCACGGAAGCAACGGCGCCAATACCCGCTGGAGCTATTACGAACAATACTGGAACGAAGAAGGCGAACGCGCTTTCAACGACTACGTCACACGGAAGACTGGAACGCCCGGAGCATAAATTCACCGGGAATTGGTAATGGGATGGCCGGGTTGCAGATCAGATTTGCAACCCGGCCATTTTTTTTGACTGCAGGAAAGCATCTTTGGATTAAGAGTCTGTTTAAATACGGGTTGCTCTGACGAATTCCCGGGAATCGATTTATTCTTATATTTACCTTGTAAAATGCACGGCAGTATTGGCTGCCGGTAAAACTATCCAAAAAAACCGTCATACGCATAACAAAATAAAATTCCAAACTGCAATGAAAAAATCCTTCACCCTGTTGCTCGTCCTGTCGATAAGCGTGGCCCCGTTTTTTTACTCCTGCAAAAAAAGCTCTACGGATTCAGGAGGCGGCCCGACTTCTGAAACCCGTGTAAGTTCTTATAAAATGTTCCAGGATACAAGCCTTTATGAATCATGGGTTAATACCTATACCGGCAACTTACTGACCAGTACCATGTCAAAAGCTTATTACAACGGATATATATCTCATTATAAAAATACCATTGAATACAAAGGGAGCCTGGTTTCCGCCATTACCGGCTATGATTCCACAGGTACGGGCTGGATAAAGGATAATGATCTCGTGGTCACATCCTATGTGGCCGGAGACCTCCCGGCA
>Ga0182021_10002150_pt1 | contig 22971 bp, 19 predicted proteins | sample 612E3MmetaG_FD_120493 | JGI IMG/M metagenome (GOLD analysis project Ga0182021, IMG submission 120493) | Permafrost microbial communities from Stordalen Mire, Sweden - 612E3M metaG (Illumina Assembly) | ecosystem: Environmental > Terrestrial > Soil > Wetlands > Permafrost | place: Sweden... | reverse complement strand
CGAGCGCATTGACGACGGCCGCGCCGGAGACGATGAGCCCTTCATGCTCAAGGGAGGAGATGCCGAAACCTCCCGGCATGGAGAATTCGGGTCCCGCCCATTTTCCGACGGTCGCTCCCGTCCCCGCACCGCAGGCTCCTTCCGGAATCTCCGTGCCGGACGCCGAGCTCGCCGCAGAGTACCCTGATGCGTCCGTCGGCCTGACATTCGCAGACCCCGTGTTGAGATCGAATATGACCGCAGCGGGGACGATCGGCACCACCCCCCACGGCGTCCGGTACCCGATCCCCCGCTCTTCGAGAAACCGCATGACGCCGTCGGCGGCGGCAAGCCCGTAAGCGCTTCCTCCGGTCAGGACCACGGCGTGGACTTCCTCGATTTTTTTGTCGCTCTCCAGGAGCGAGGTCTCCCGCGTCCCGGGGGAGCTCCCGCGCACGTCGCATCCCCCCGTCGTGCGGGGCGGACAGAGTATGACCGTGCAGCCTGTCCGGGCCCCGGCATCAGTCCAGTGCCCGATCGAAAAACCCCGCGGTATCATCGGAAGGGAGCCGTCATCAGGTTCAGGGAAAGCACCGGCGGTGGGCGGCGAGGAATATGCCGCAGGCGACGCCGACGTTGAGGGATTCCGCGCTGCCGAACCGCCGGATCGCCACGCGCGCATCCGCGACGCGGGCGAGCTCAGGCGAAATGCCGTGCGCTTCGTTCCCGAATGCAAGAAGAGAGCGTTCCGTGAAATGGAGATCCGTCTCGAACAGATCCGCCGAGGGATCTGCGACATACACCTTGTAGCCCTGCTGCCGGGCGCGGGCGGCTGCGGCGGGGAGATCAATTCCGGTGGCGACAGGCACGTGGAATATCCCTCCCATCGTCGCCCTGACAACTTTGGGGTTGTACACGTCGACACTGGAGCGTCCCAGGAGAATCCCCCCCGCGGCGAACCAGTCGCACGTCCGGATGACTGTCCCCAGATTTCCGGGATCGGCAATGCCGTCGAGGGCCACCAGGAGTGCCGGCAGCGGGACCCGGTCCATCAGATCCCCGGCGCTCGCCGGCTTCTTCAGAACAAGCGCGAGGATTCCCTGCGCGTGCATCGTGTCGGCGAATCCCGCAAATTCCCGGGCGCTTACCCTCTCACACCGGGCGCCGCGTGCGCGGAGGGCACCGGCGAGAGTGCTCCCCGCGGGAGTGGACTCGAACTCCGGAGTGAAGAAGACTTCGGGAATCTCGAACGCCGATTCCGCGGCGTCCTTCACGAGGCGGAACCCCTCGGCGACGAAGAGGCCACGCTCGTCCCTTGCTTTCTTCTGGGCGAGCGAGCGGAGCTCGAGAGCCTTTTTCCGGGTGAGAGGCATTCCCTATTCCGCGTATTCTCCCCAGACACCGCGGAGCGTATCGGAGATTTCGCCAACGGTTGCGTAGGCCTCCACCGTGCGGAGTATGTGCGGCATCAGGTTGTCCCCGGCCCCCGCAGCACTCCGGACCGCATCGAGGGAGGCTCGCACATCCGGATCCGAACGTTCACCCCTGACCCGTTGGAGCCGTTCGATCTGCCGCGAAGCGGCGGATTCGTCGATCCGGAGAAGTTCGGGTTGGGCCACGGCCTCCGTTGCGAAGGCATTGACGCCGACGATCGTTTTTTCCTTCTCCTCGATCGCACGCTGGTACCGGTACGCGCTTTCCATGATCCGCGTCTGGTAGAATTTCTTCTCGATCGCCCTGACCGCCCCCCCCATCTCGTCGATCAGCCGGATGAGACCGAGTGCCTCGGATTCAATGCTGTCGGTGAGCGCCTCCACGGCGTACGAGCCTCCGAAAGGATCGGCGGTCTCCGTGACCCCCGATTCATACGCGATGATCTGCTGTGTCCGCAGTGCGAGAACCACCGACTCCTCCGTCGGGAGAGCGAGCGCCTCGTCGCGGCTGTTCGTATGGAGCGACTGGCACCCCCCGAGGACCGCAGCGAGCGCCTGGAGGGAGACGCGGACCACGTTGTTCTCGATCTGCTGGGCCGTCAGCGTGGCGCCCCCCGTCTGCGCGTGGAACCGGAGCTTCATCGTTTCGGGCCGCTTCGCGCCGAACCGCTCCTTCATGATCCTGGCCCACATCCGCCTCGCCGCGCGGAATTTCGCAATCTCTTCAAGAAAATTGTTGTGCGCGTTGAAAAAGAACGAGAGCTGTGCCCCGAAGCCGTCGACGTCGAGTCCCGCGTCGAGCGCCGCCCTGACGTAGGCGATCCCGTTCGCAAGCGTGAATCCGAGCTCCTCGGCCGCGGTGGATCCCGCTTCACGGATGTGATACCCGCTTATCGATATCGTGTTCCACCGGGGAAGTTCCACGCTGCACCAGCGGAAGAGATCAGTCACAAGCCGCATGGAAGGTGCGGGGGGGAATATGTGCGTTCCGCGGGCGATGTACTCTTTCAGGATGTCGTTCTGCACGGTTCCGGAGATTCTCTTCAGATCCGCCCCCTGCCTGCGCGCGATGGCGGCATACATGCAGAGAAGAACCGCCGCCGTCGCGTTGATTGTCATGGACGTCGTCACTTTCTCCAGGGGAATATCCCGGAACAGGATTTCCATGTCGGCGAGCGTATCGACGGCGACCCCCACTTTCCCCACTTCGCCGTGCGCAAGGGGGTGATCCGAATCATACCCCATCTGTGTCGGAAGATCGAACGCCACCGAAAGGCCTGTTGTGCCGTTCCGGAGAAGATGGAGATAGCGGCGGTTCGATTCCTCGGCCGTGCCGAAACCCGCGTACTGCCGCATTGTCCACAACCTCCCCCGGTACATCGTGGGATAGGGGCCGCGCGTAAACGGATATTCCCCGGGGGATCCTATGTCACGCCCGTAGTCTCTCTCCACGGGCGCATACAAGGGTGCGACGGGGGTCCCGGGTTCCGCGCTGTGCGTATCAGGCATGAAATCCTTTTTCACTGTGGCGCTCGTGCCGCGTTCGATCAGTGTCGCTTAAAATAAACAGAACGGAGCGGAGAATCAACCGCGGAACGCTCACCGCCAGGCGATCTCCCGCACGCTCCTCCCGTCGGAGGCGAGAAGCACGGCGCCGTGCACGTCCGTGCGGATGATGCGGGCGCCCGCAGCGTGAAGGCGATAGAGGAGCGCCGGGGACGGGTGACCGAACCTGTTGTGAAGTCCCGCGGAGATGAGAGCAAGTTCGGGGCGCACCGCGCGGAGGAACTCCGCGGACGTCCCGCTGTCGCTCCCATGATGGGCGACTTTAAGCACGTCCGAGCGGAGAAACGAACCGTACGACCGGGCGATGCATGACTCCGCCTCCTTTTCCGCGTCGCCGGTGAGCAGAAACGAGATGCCGCCGTACACGAGTTTGCACACAATCGACGCGTTGTTTGACGGGGATCCTCCGCGCACGGCCCCGCCCTTCACCCCCGGACGGGGGGGCCAGAGCGTGTAGAGCCTGGCACACCCGGGGACGTCGATCATCTCCCCCCTCGATGCCGGGGAGAGCGGAGATCCTCTTTCACGCGCGGCGTCTCGATACGAGAGGCAGGCGCCCGTTGCGCCGCCCCCAGCGGCCTCTATCACCCTCCCGACAGGTACGCCCCTCACGATCGAAGCCGCGCCCCCCGAGTGATCGGCATCGGGGTGTGTGACGAGAAGGATGTCGAGCGCGCGTATACGTCTCATCTTCAGAAACGGGAGAACGGTCGTCCTCCCGGCGTCCCGCGCGCGGGTGAGAGGACCTGCATCCACGAGAAGCGTCCCCCCGCGGGGGAATTCGATAAGTATGGCATCCCCCTCCCCCACATCGATCATGCTGACGCGCAGATTGCCGTTCGCCGGGGCAGCTGCCGGGTCTGGCACACGGAACGCGAGCACGTTCAGCGCTGCAAGAAAAACCGCCAGAGACCGCGCCGCCAGTCTTCTGTTCTTCCGGTGCACCAGAAAGACCATTGCTGCATACCAGGCGATCGTCTCCGGCACGCCGAACCGTCCTGTTTCTACGGAGGCGAACGGGAGAGATGCGGCGAAGAGAGAGATGCGGATTATCCAGCGAATGAGAAGGCCGTCAAGCGCCGCGTACGCCGCGCCGAGCGGACTGCTGATCGCACCGGCCATGAGCGCAATCGTTCCGAGTATCATTGCGGCCCCCGTCGCAGGGACCACGACGATGTTTGTCAGCACCCCCACGATCGAGACGCGGTCAAACAGGGCCGCGGTGAGGGGAAACGTTCCGAGCGAAACGACGACGGAAAGTGAGATCGAGCGGACAGTCCACCGTGCGAGAAGGCGGGCGAACCCTCTCCCACCGGGGGGGGTGATCGCGGCATCCCCGCCCGGCATAAACGACAGTATGGCGAGCACCGCTCCGAATGAAAGCTGGAATCCCGCGTCGAAGAGCTCCCGGGGGTCCGCCCCGAGGACCAGGAGAGCCGCCACGCCGAGCGCATTGAGCGAACCGGTCCTCCGCCCGGCCCCGCGCGCAATGATAAAGACAACCGCCATGACCGTCCCCCTGACCACAGGGGGATGACACCCGGCAAGCGCCATATAGAAGAGGAGCGCCGGAACGGCGACAAACGGACGAACGGGCCGGGGAATGCGCAGGGCACCGAGCGCGGTCATGAGCATGCCTGCGATTATGAAAACCCTGTAACCCGATACGGCGAGTATATGCGCGACCCCTGCATCGATGAGGGCCTCCTTCGTCTCCCGCGGGATCCCGGAACGCTCTCCGAGGAGAATGTCCTTCAAGAATTCCCCTTCCAAGCCGCCAAGGAGCCCCGCCGACCGGCTGAGGAGCGACCAGCGCATCGCTTCAAAACATCGCACGAACACACCGGCCCCCGCGGCGGAATCGCGGATCTCGATCCGGCCGGCCCCGCCGACATCGAGTATGCCGGCGATTCCCCTTGACATCTCATACCGCCGGGGACTGAACTCCCCCGGGTTCCCCTCTTCCGGCGGGGCGGAGATCGCACCCCGGAGAAGGAGAGTCATGCCGGGAAGGAGCGCCCTGGAGACACTCCCCGATTTCCCCGGTCGATCGATCACGGAAATGACGGCGGGAAACGGGAATCCCTTCGTTCCGGCGTAACAGGAATCCGCACGGAGGTCAAATGCGACCCGGCCCCCCGCCCCGCCGGGGGGAGTGAGAACCGTCCCCGTGATCTGAACGCGCGCCGCGAAAGAAGGATCGGGAAGACGCGGCGTATTTCCGGCGGCGGCGAATCTGAGTGCGCCGGTTGCGGCGAGGAGCCCACCTGCGATGAGTGAACGGGCCGAAGGCGGGGTTGCTGCAATCGCAACCGATAGTGCGGCGAGGATCCAGAGGAGAGCGCAAATCGGGCCCCACACATGCGCCCGAAGAGGAGATTCCGCGCCGAGGAGGATGCCGGCGGCAAACCAGAGGGCGAGCCGGAATGCGGGGGCGGAAACGAGAGGGAAATCTTCCCCGGCGGAAGAAGGGGTCATCAGGTAACTTCCTGTGACATTCCCCCGGGAAGTGTCTGACTCTACTACATCGTCCCCGTGATATATTCGAGGACGAGCGGAGTGACGACGGTCAAATCCGCGCCCTGCCGGATTCGCGCGGCGAACGCCGGGGCATCCGCTCCGTAGACGATGAGCGGGACGGGGTGCCGCGTGTGGGTTCTGGTTGTCATGTCCTCGATATTGCCGTGATCACTCGTCAGGAGAATGAGCGTACCTGCCGGATCGAGTGATTCCAGAATCCCTCCCAGCATCGCATCGAACGTTTCGAGGACGTCGACCGCACCGGGGAAGTCCATCGCGTGCCCCGCCTTGTCGGTTTTCCAGTATTCGTACAGGACGAAGTCATACCTCCGGGCGAGCCCGGCCAGACGCGCTCCCGCCTCCCGGGGATCTATCACCGGGATTTCCGGATGGCCGAGGTCGCGCCAGCCCGCATTGGTGATGTCGGCGGAGACGGCGGCCCCGCGCGCGAGGTCTTCCGTGCGCAACAGGGGTACGCCTGAGGCGGTGCACGAAAACGTGGTCACAGACATACGGCTTCTGTGCGTCTCGAGATACTCGAAGAACCGCCGCGGGAATGCGTTGGCAAAGAGGGGGGTCTTTCCGGCATCGAGGAGCCGGCGGAATATGCTCTGTCCGGCGATGACCGGCTTCAGCGTCGAGTACGGGTGCGGTCCGAAGTGCTTTCCTGCAAGGGCGGCCCCGTTGACGCCGGTGAAGAGGGATGTCTGACCGGTGCCGCTCTGCGGGAGGCCCGGAACGCCGAGCGTCGCGTCGAGAGGGAGAACGCGCGACAGGTCTGTCTGCGACCGGCGGCGGCCGAGAGACGGCAGGTCGCCGCCTGCGAGCGAGCGGAGCGCGGGGAGCCGGGCGGCGAACAGAGGGTTGACGCGTGGATCCTTCACCCCGATTCCCACCCCGTCAAGGAAGAGGAAAAGAACCCGCCTCACACGCTCACCCCCTCATCTGTTCACTTGAACGACGCCGTCCGGGACGCGATGTACTTGGCCCATCCTTTTTCCACGGCGGGATACTCGTCTTCGAAGACCTTTTTGAAGACGCGGTCCACCGTCGTCGTTCCGTCGAACTCGCGGTAGAGCCGGAATGCCCTCTTCTCACCGTATTTCTGCACGAAGTACGTCATTGTGCTCGTGAGGATGTAATGGACGTCGTCCCGCTGCGGCGGATTGGCGTGTTCCTGTATATCCTGGTTGAGGTCGGAGAACGCCGTGAGCCGGGCCCCCAGCGGGGGAGTCATGCCGGCCGTTTCCCCCGAGTAGTACGAGGCGAACGCTTCCTCCAGCCACCGGGGACATCCCTTCTGCGCGCTCTGCTCGAGGAAGGCAAGCGCCATTTCATATGCCATGGACTTCTCGAAGGTTTTTATCGATCCCACCGCGGACACCGGCTGGAGGTGGAGCGTCCCCCGCAGATACAGGGCGGTCCGCCACGGGCGTGACAGGGCGGTCTCCTGGAGGTACTTCCCCACCGATTCGTAGATGCGGACGTCGAGCCTGGCCTTCGGCTCCATCCCGAGATCCGCGGCGAGCGACTTGTACTCCGTCTGCAGGTAGTCCATCACCCTGCGGGCGTCTTCCTGCGGCACGCCCCTCTGGTACTTGACGTCGAGGTGCGCGCTGCTGAGTGTTCCGAAAGTGTCCTGTGCGGACAGCATCCGCGGCGCGAGGGAGGTGGACACCAGAAGTGCGATCCCCGCGTGGCGTACACGAGTCAGCATGGTCATGACAATGCGCTCCTAGGCTGGTTGTGAGTTGGACATTCAATCAATACCGTGACAGGACCGTCATTGACGATCCTCACGCTCATCATCGCCCGGAACTCGCCGCTCCGGACGTTCTCCTCTCCCAGTATCTCCTTCATCCGCGCAACAAACGACTCGTACAGCGGCGCAGCCTCCCCCGGCGGGGCAGCCTCTGCGAAGCCGGGGCGGTTTCCCCGCCGCGTATCCGCATAGAGCGTAAACTGAGACACGATGAGCGCGCTCCCTCCCGTATCCGCGAGGCTCAGGTTCATCTTCCCGCCCGCATCTTCCATGACGCGGAGACCGGCGCATTTTGCCGCGAGCGAGAGCGCATCCTCAGGCGTGTCCCCCTTCCGCGCGCAAACGAGTATGACGTACCCTTTTCCTATCCGGGCGATTTCACGCCCCCCCACCGCCACGGCCCCCTCGCTCACCCGCTGTATGAGGGCCCTCACGGCGGGACGCTCCGCTCCGGGACGAAGCCTGAAAGGATCCGCCCGATGCCCGCAAAGTCCTTTTTAACACCGACGCCGTCAAACGCTGAGCGGCGCGCAATTGCCGCGGCGGCGCCGGCCTGCCCTGCAGCAATCTCCATGAACATGCCGCCGCCGGGGCGGAGGAGTCCGTAGGCAAGCTCGGCGATCTTCCGGACGAACAGAAGGCCGTCCACACCTCCGGCTGTGGCCATCCGCGGCTCGAAGTCCCTCACCTCCGGCTCGAGTCCGCCCAACTCCGCGTCGGCGATGTACGGAGGGTTCGACACGACGACGTCGTAATTTCTGCCGTCGAACGGAGCGTTAAATACGTCCCCCTGAAGAAATTCCACATTCTTTACTGCGTGCCTGTCGCGGTTCCGTCGCGCCACATCGAGCGCATCAGCGCTCTTTTCGAGCGACGTGACGCGGAAGCCCGGGAGGAACTTTCCCAGCGCCACGGCAATGTTCCCGGAACCCGCGCCGATCTCGAGTATCTCTCCCTCTTCCCGTCCCGATCTCTTCAGCCATGCGAGGACCTCTTCCACGAGCTCCTCCGTCTCCGGACGAGGGATCAGCACCGCCGGGGTGACCTCAAAACGGAGCCCCATGAACTCCGTCTCCCCGAGTATGTACTGCACCGGCTCGTGCGTCATGCGCCGCAGCAGAAGCCCCTTGAACTTCGCGAGCTCTTCGGGCGCGAGCGGCCTGTCGAACTGAAGATAGAGGCCGAGCCGCGGAAGGCCCAGAGCATGCGACAGGAGCAGTTCCGCGTTCAGGCGCGGTTCCTGGAATGCACGCTCCCGCAGATACCGGTCCGACCACTCGAGGAGCGACAGCACGGTCCAGACGGGCCGCGGAGCCTCCTCTCTCTCAGATGCCGGCGTCATCATACAGGCACCAATATATCACCGCCATGCCGGAAATGCAATGACACCGCTCCATCTCACACCCCCCTTTCCTGCGGGAGAAACGAGCGTGGCTCACTGACGTTCCGGGCGAGATAGGCGATTCCCGCCACCGAAAAAAGGGCGCCGACAAGGAAGACTGCGGGGAGCCCGATCCACTCGCTCAGAACGCCGCCGATGACACCCGAAAGGTAAAACGGGGCAAGGAGTGTGTTCATGAGCCCGACGTACGTCGACCTCTTTTTCGCCGGGCCGTACTCGATCGACATATTGTACCGGGCCATCAGCTCGGTCCCCAGGTTGACGCCAAGGAAGAGGTACACTATGCGGAACCATCCGAGCGTCGGCGCCGCGAACGCCGTGATGCTCGCCCCCAGGAGGCACACCGAGGCGACGATCAGGGAGGATTTGTTCCCGTACCTGTCCGCCAGGTAGCCGGTGACGAGCGAGCTTACGACCTGGATCGCCACCATAATCAGCGTGAATTCTCCGACCGCCGATTCGTCGGCGTGAAACCTCTCAAGCGCATACACGGTGAAGAAGCTGACCGGCATCGTGGCGAGCGTCAGAATCGCGCACGCGATGATGAACCTCCGGAACGGGGGGTTTGACCCGATCACGCCGGGGAGTTCCCTGAGAAAGGCGAAAAAAGGGCGGCGGGGGGACACCGTGCTCGGCTCCGCTTCGTACAGCCCCGTCTGGGTGAAGAGGGAAGCCGCCTGAAGGATGAACGCGGAAAAGAATGCGATCGCAAACGAGGCGGGGAATGGGATGTCCGCCAGAAGCCACGTCAGGCAGAGCCCGCAGACGAACGCGCCGACGCCTCCCAGGGAATTGCGGAGGCCGACAAGCCGTCCGCGCCTCCGCGGAGGGGTCATCTTGGCGAAAAAGTCAAACCACCCGGGGGTCGCGATGCCGATGAGGACCTGCATCACCGCGTAGAGGAGGAGAAAGAGCCACACTGCCAGGAACGGCCTGTCCCTCCCGAAGAGGAGTACCGCCAGGGCCATGATAAGAACAAATACCCGGTGCGTGCCGCCGAACCCGATCGCCCATCGTTTTTTCCAGGGGATCGTTTCAACATACCGCGCCGCGAATATCTGCGGGACGTATACGCCGAAGTAGACGAGCACCCCAAGAGCCCCGACGGCGACGTTGCTCCCCCCCAACCTGTTCACAAGCGCCGGCAGGACTGTCTGGGGGTTGATGAACGCCTGCGACGCCACAAACAGCGCCCCCTCGACGGTGTTGAGGAAAAAGTTCTTCCGGTCTTCCCGCGTGTCACCGGGGACCAGATTCCAGAGATCGGTCAATGCGCCGGGCCCCCGCTCCCCCCCCGGGCGTCGTACACGACCTCTCCCGCAATGATTGTCTTCTCCACACGCGTATTCAGCATCGCCGGGGGATCGATTGTCATGATGTCATCACTTAGTACAACCAGATCCGCCCACTTTCCGGGTTCGATTGTCCCCTTTTCTTTCTCCTGGAATGCCGCGTACGCCCCCCAGATCGTGTAGGACTTCAGCGCCTCAGCGCGTGTCATCCGTTCTCCCGGGTTCCATCCTCCCGGCGGAGAGCCGCTGCGGTCCTGCCTCGTCACGGCGGCATAGAATCCCCAGAGGGGGTTCGGGGACTCCACGGGAGCATCCGAACCCCCCGGGATGATGTTCCCCTCCCTGAGGAGCGACCTCCATGCGTACGCCTCGTGTATCCGCAGGGGGCCGAGCCTTTCTTCAGCCCACGGCATGTCCGACGTGCAGTGAGAAGCCTGCATCACAGGGAGAACGCCCAGCCTCCTGAACCGGCCGATGTCCACGTCGGCGAGGACCTGCGCATGTTCGATTCTGAACCTGACGTCACGCCCCTTCGCGCCCTTTGAGGCGAGAGCACTGTCATACGCATCGAGGACCACCGCATTGGCCCTGTCCCCTATGGCGTGCGTGCATATCTGGAACCCCGCGTCGAGCGCCTGTGCGGCCTCTGCGCGGAGCGCACTCTCCGACATCAGCGTCAGCCCCCTGTTCCCCGGATCGTCCGCGTACGGTTCGATGAGCGCCGCCCCGCGCGATCCGAGCGCGCCGTCCGCATAAAACTTCACCGCCCGGACGGTCAGTCTCCCGCCGTACCCGTCCGTGACGGGACCCGACTTCCTGCACGCGGCCCAGAACTCACCGGCCGAACCGGCGATTGCCACATAGACGCGGAAAGGAAACTCCCCCCCGGCGATGAGGTGTTTGTACGCCGCCACTCCTTCCGAATCGACCCCCATGTCGTGCACTTCGGTGAGCCCCGAGGCGATGCAGACACGCACCGCCCTCCGCAGGGCCTCGGCGCGCTCCTCCGCTGAGGGGGGGGGGATCACACCCAGAAATGCTTCCACGGCGTTGTCGATGAACACACCCGTTGGCTTTCCGGATCTGTCGCGTAGTATCCTTCCCCCCGGGACGTCGGGGGTGTTTTCGTCAATCCGGGCGATCTCCAGTGCCCTTGTGTTGACCCACACGGCGTGGCCATCCACGCGCGTCAGAAACACGGGGATCGAAGGGGCGGCACGATCGAGCGATGCGCGCGTCGGAAATTCATGTGAAGGCCAGTGGTTCTGGTCCCATCCCCGGCCTCTGATCCAGCCCCCTCTGACCGTGTCACGCACCGCTCCCGAGACGAGCGAGGCGGATTCCTCCTCGGAGTGCGCGCCCGAAAGGTCGAGGTTCATCAGGGCCGCCCCGAGGCCTTCCATGTGGGCATGCGCATCGATGAACCCTGGATACACGGGCTTTCCCCCGAGATCGATCGCGCGTTCCGCGCGGAACGATGACGTGATTTCGCGGTCCGATCCCACGGCGACGATCCTGTCGCCCCGGATTGCCACGGCGGTGGCGGCGGGCTTTCGTTCGTCCAGCGTATAGATGACGCCGTTCACGAGTATCATCGAAGCATCCCCGGGTCGTGAGAGCAGAAGGATAACGAGCACGGCGGCGCCGAGTGCGAGCACCGACAAGGCAATTTTCAATTTCATCGACGTCTCCCGGCAGAGAGCGGCTGCGGGCCGCAAAAAGTGGGAATCAATATAGACAACCGGGCACTGAAATACCAGCCGCGTTGCAACTCTGCGCCGCATTCCCTACGTTCCATTGCATTTCCCATGGAGGGTTGATATCATGAGCGCCGCTCGCCGGCACGCCGCCGCACCGCTACCGTCGGAAGAATTCCGCCGTTTTGTCGCGATCACGAGGAGACTCCGCAGGGAGTGTCCCTGGGACAGGAAACAAACCCACCGCTCGCTCAGGGAGAGTCTCCTCGAGGAGACCTACGAGGTTCTCGACGCGCTCGGGAGGAAGGACACCGCGGACCTGGCACAGGAGCTCGGCGACCTCCTTCTCCATGTCGCGATGCAGGCCACGATCGCGGAAGAGAAGCGGGAGTTCACGTTCGCGGAGATCCTCACCGGGATCAGCGACAAGCTCGTGCGTCGGCATCCCCATGTTTTCGGCACCGTGAAGGCAAAAGGGGCGCGCGACGTGCTGAAGAACTGGGAGCAGATCAAGATGAACGAAGGCCGGCGCTCGGTTCTCGAGGGGATCCCGCGCCACCTCCCCTCGCTCCAGAAGGCGATGCAGGTCCAGCGCCGTGCGTCCGCGGTGGGATTCGACTGGAAGAAGAGGCCCGACGTCTTGAAGAAGGTCGCAGAGGAGGCGCGGGAGGCGGGAGCGGCCCGCACGAAGCGGAAGCGGGAGGAGGAATTCGGGGATCTGCTCTTTGCCCTCGTGAACTACGCGAGATTCACCGGCGTGAACCCCGAACATGCGCTCGAGGGAACCGTCGCAAGGTTTGTCCGCAGGTTCCGGTACATCGAACGGCGCCTCGCCTCGCGCGGAATCAGCCCCGGCCGGGCGTCGCTCCGCGCAATGGATGCACTCTGGGAGGAAGCCAAGAGAAAAGAGGGTTCCGGAAGACGCCGGTAGAGCCTGCGCCGGTCATCCTCTCCCGCACGCTCAGTCCTCCTCCCGTGATCCGCTTCCCGTGTACCTGTCGTACGCATCGATGATGTCCTTGACGAGACGGTGGCGGACGACGTCGTTCCTGTCGAAATACACGAACGATATCCCCGTCACGTCGCGGAGCACCTCCTGGACCTGGACGAGCCCGGAGCTCATCTTCCGCGGAAGGTCGATCTGCGTCACGTCCCCGGTCACAATCGCGCGTGAATTCGGGCCCAGCCTCGTGAGGAACATCTTCATCTGCAGCGCCGAGGCGTTCTGCGCCTCGTCGAGGATCACGAATGCGTTGTTCAGCGTCCGGCCCCGCATGTAGGCGAGCGGCGCTATTTCGATGATCCGTTTCTCGATATACCCCCTGAGCTTCTCGGCGGGAAGCATGTCGTCAAGCGCGTCGTACAGTGGACGAAGGTACGGATCGACCTTCTCCTTGAGGTCCCCGGGGAGGAACCCGAGGCTTTCTCCGGCCTCCACCGCCGGGCGCGTCAGCACGATCTTGGTGATCTCGTTGTTCTTGAGCGCTGCGACGGCGAGCGCGACGGCCATGTACGTTTTCCCCGTTCCCGCGGGACCGATAGCGAACACAATGTCGTTCTTCCTGACCTCGCGGACGTAGGCCCGTCCGCCCGGCGTCTTGGCCCGGATCATCTGGTTCCGCGTAAAGAGGATCAGTGAATCCAGCTCGTCGGTGCTGAGCGACGAGGCCACCCCGCGCGGAAGCGCGGGCTCGCCGTTCGCCGTCACGAGATCGATAACGGTGTCCACGTCGTTGACCGTCAGCGACCCGTTGCGCGTCAGAAGAAACATCAGCTCCTTGAAGACGCGCTCGAGCTGGTCCACCTCCTGGGAAGTCCCGCGAAGCGTGATGGCGTCCCCCCGGACGACGACCGTCGAGTCGAATCTCTTCTCGACGATCTGCAGGTTCGCGTCGTTCAATCCCAGGAGCGCCAGGGCGTCAACCCCTTCGATCCGAATCTTCTTTTCTGTCACGCGCTCGATTCCTCCTCATTCATAGACACACGCATAAACACACAACCCCCTCCCCTGCGCGAGACAGGAAAGGGGGTTGTGCCATTCGCGCGCCCGCATGCGCGGGAAGCGCCTTCATCGTTCGCTGAGGCCGGCCGTTACTTCTCAGCCTTCTTCGCGTAGTATTTCTTCGCAGCGGCCTTCTCTTCGGCGTTCAGTTCGTTCCCCTTGGGGATCTTCAGCTTCTGTCCCTTGTGGATCACGTCCGGGTCCTTGATCTCGTCGCGGTTTCCCTGCCAGATTTTCGGCCAGAGCCACGCGTTGTCGTAAATGTCCTTCTTCTTGGAAATGTTCCAGAGGCAATCCCGGTCCTTCGCCCACGTACCGACCGTATAGACCTTCACCTGGTTTGCGAGCGTCGCCTGCAGGCTCTTGACCTTATCGTTGAGGGCCGTCAGGCGGTCCCAGAACTCGGGGATGAGGGAGAGCTTGTTCTCCCAGAGCCCCTTGACCCGTCCGGCAAGCGCGTCGACGTCCCCGCTGCGGGCCACAAGGTCCGCGTCCGAAAGGCGCGAGAGATCATTGGCGGTATTTTCCGCGGACTCGATATCGGACCTGTATGCAGCTGCTTTGGAAGCGTCGGAGCCGACGAGGGCGTAGAGGGCGTCCATGCACTTCTGATAGTCGGCATCAAGCTGCGTGGACTGTGCGTTCATCGACGTCAGGTCGTTGTCGAGCGCCTTTGCCTTCGCGCTCAGCTCGTTCCGCGCCGCCGTGGTTTTTGTGATTTCCTGCTGCCACTGATCCTTCGTCATCTCCTGGGCTACTGCGGCTCCCAGGCAGAACACGAGAAGAGCGGCAAGCACGACGTACATTGATTTCAATTTCATGGGGTGAGACTCCTGATCGTTGTTCGTGCGTTTACTTTGCCAGCCGCGTCTTTACGATGGCCTGATCGTCATTGCATTTCTTGAGCTTTGCGTTCTTTTCTGCGATCTGTTTCTCCAGATCGCTCTTCTGCGCTTCCTTGGCAGCCACATCCTTCTGGAGCGATGCAACCTCCTCTTTCAGGTCGTTCAGCTGCTTCATCTGTGCATCGTCAGGACTCGACGAGCAGCCGACGAAAGCAACTGACCCTGCGAAGAGGATGGCCAGCGCCCGGGCGGTGACCGTCCTGTTAATCTTGTTCATTGGAACCCCTCCTCAAGTTGATGGGTGTTAGGAAAAACTGAAGATCCGGCGGTAGAAACTTCGGTTACAATACATAAAAATGTCCTTTTTGTCAATAGACCAAAGGGATGACTCCCGGTATACCCCACGGCTCATGGAATGTGCCCCCGCTCCGCGAGGCTGACGTAGCCGTTTCCTGCGATTATGAGGTGATCGTGCAGCGGGATTCCGAGAATTTTTCCGGCGCCGGCAAGCTGATGCGTAATCGCGATGTCCTCGCCGCTCGGCTCCGGGTTGCCGCTCGGGTGGTTGTGAACGACGAGGACGGCTGCTCCGACGTGATCGACTGCCGCCTTGAAGACCTCGCGGGGGTGGACGAGGCTCGCATTCAAAGTTCCGCGCGAGAGCTCGACTGTGGCAATGACCGCATTCTGCGTATCAAGAATAAGGACGGCGAACACCTCGTATGTCAGATCGCGGAAACGGGGAATCAGAAGCCGCGCGGCGTCCTCCGGGGTGCGCAGGGGGGCCCCTTTCCGGCCGCTGTCGGCCTGCAGGCGGCGCCCGAGTTCGAACGCCGCAAGTATCCCGAGCGCCTTCGCCGTCCCGATTCCTTCCACGCGCATCAGCTCGCGGGCATTGCGCCTGGCCAGGGCGGCGAGCCCTCCTTCCCTGTCGAGAACACCGCACGCAAGATCGAGCGCCGTCCGCGCGCGGTTCCCGGTCCTTATCAGGATGGCCAGAAGCTCCGCTTCGCTCAGCGTGTGCGCCCCGTACCGCATGAGCTTCTCCCGTGGACGTTCCTCCGCCGGCCACGTGCGTATCGCCCCGCGCGGCTCAACGGGCTCCTTGACCACATCAGCGCCTGAGCCCCCCACTTCCCGCTCCTTCCTCCCCTGAACCGGCGTCGACACTCCCTACTTCATGGATCTCATCCTGTTCGTAGCGGAGGACGGTCAGCGCATCGTTGACCCTCTCCGGCCCGAGGGCAATCCTGGAATGAACGCCGCGGTAGTCGCGGAGGCCGGCGAGCGCCCTCTCGAGCGCCTCGCGCGTCGCGGCCCCGTTGCCGATGAGCCGGAGCATCATGCCGGCGGTGTCGTACCCGAAAAGGGCGTTCTTGGAGGGCTTTTTGCCGAACCGGACGGCGAAGCTGTCGGCAAACGCCGCGTACGCCCCCCCTGTGGTGTCGATGGAGGTGTCCGATTCGAAGACGATGCCGTCCGCATAACGCCTGTTGGCGTTGAGCTCGGCAAAGCTGTCCCATTCCCCCGAGCCGAGAACCTGCGTCTGAAAATGGAAATAGACGATCTGAGAGGAGACGATCCCGATCTCGTCCGCGCCGCTGATCGGCGCGTAGAGCGCGTCGATGGTCTCCACCGGGTATTCGAGACTGTCGACATGCGATTCATCGTACACAACGGGGATCTCCATCGAATCGAGAAGCGCCCTGGCCCTGGGACCGAGAAGCTGCCTTGCGCTGATGACGCTCGATCTGTTCATGAGCGAGTCGATCCGCTTGAGGGGGACACCCAGGTCGGCAAACTTCATGAGCGTGGAGGGTTTGACCTTTCCCCCGAACGAAAGTTTCGCGTCGACCCCCTCAAGCATCCCGGCGCGCCGGATCGCGGCGAGCTGCGGCTTCATGTCCGACGTTCCGCGCTGATACCACTGGACGGAGATGAGACGCGCTCCCAGGCGCCCCGCCTCCCGAATGAATGCCTCCGCCAGGAACCTGGCATATGTATCCGACGGGGCAAGAACGGCGAGCGTCCGGAACCCCCGCTGCTGGACCGCGTAGCGGGCCATCGCGCGCCCGCGGGCGTCGTAATCCGGGTTGGCCTGGAACACGTACCTCCCTATCGCCGCGATCCCGTTCGCATTCGCCGTCGGAGTCACCAGGGGCAGCCCCCGCGCATTTGTCACCGCGGCGGCGGAAGTCACCTCCGGTGAAAACACGGGTCCGACGACCCCCACAACTTCGGGGATGTCGGCCAGCTCACGCGCAGCGGCTGTCGCGATAGAAGGATCCCGTTCCGTATCCCTCGTCTCGCTCGTCACCGTGATCCGGCGTCCCGGATCGCGTCCGTATCTCTCGAGGGCGAACTGCACCCCCTCGTACACCTCGTTGCCGACCTCCTTTGCCGCCGACGGTTCCGCCTTTCGCATAAGCGGGAGAAGGATCCCCAGCTTCACGTTACTCCTGGCCGTGAGGCGCGCGCGGAGGGCGGCCGCTTCGGGGCCGAACCGGTTCCCGGGGTAACGCCCGGTCAGCGAATCGAGTGCGACGCCCGAGGCCACCGGATCACCCGCGGAAGCCTCCCGCTGGGCAATCTTGAGCCAGAGGTATGAGCGCTCGGGGGCGGTCCCTGCTTTCGCAAGAAAGCGTCTCAGGGGGGCGGGGCCGAGCCGCGTCTCGACGGTGGAGTCCATCGCAGCCTCGATCCCGGCGACGAGGCGGGGCGGAGCCAGAGGGGTCAGCGTTCTGAGTGCGGCGAGGAACATGTCCATCCCTTCCTCGGGGCGCTCAATCCTCACGTAGATGAGCCCCAGCGTGAGCTCCGCGTCGGGGACGTACGTGCTCCAGGGAAAACGGGCGAGAAACGTCTTCAGCGTTTTCGCGGCCTCAAGGTTCTCACCCAGACGGTAGAGGGACTTCCCTTTCATGACGTACGCAGCGGTGATCCGGTGTCCCGCGGGAAATTCCGTGACGCACCTGTCGAAACCGACGGCGGCATCGCGCACGCGTCCCGAATCAAATCGCGCGACCGCCTCGCGGAATACCGATTCGTTGTTTGCCGAATATTCGAGCCGGACCTGGCCCGCGAGCGGCAGCGGGAGGACGAGCATTCCGGCCAGCAGAAGTGTCCAGCGCGGCACGTGGGTCATAGGCGAGCAGTTATGATAATGCTGTGAGGAAGTCCTGGTGAAATCCGCGGTCCCCCCGGGAAACGGTTTAGTAGTCCCTGCGGAGTGTCGCAAGTCCGATCCCCGTCGAGCCGGCAAACACGGCACCGGTCAGAAGCCCCACGGCGACGATCGGGATCAGAAGCCAACCGGGGGCCGTTGTCCCCCGGATGATGAGTATTTCGAAATACCTGTTGAGCGGAACGACAAGGATCGCGACGACCGCGCCGAGGTAGATCATCCCCCCCAGGAACGTCAGCGACGCCCCCTGCGACGACGCGATCCGGATCGGGTTCTTCTCCCGAAACGTCGCGAAATACGCTCCGGCCCCCAGGTTCAGCGCCGTGAGGCCGAGCGCGACGAACGCCGTACAGAGCGACCCGACAAGTATGAGAAACGGAGAATCCCTCAGCATCGACGTCGACGCCACCGAGAGGATCTCCGCGGTCGTCACGATGAGGAGAAACGACCCGATGAATTTCTGCCAGTAGAGCTTCCGGAGATTTACCGGGGCTGAACGAACGCACCAGAACGCGTCCCCCTCGAGACTCAGGGCGGGGAACACAAACCGGAGGGAGATCGACGCGATAAGGAAACCGTCGAACAGGAAGACGACGAGATAGGAGATCGTCTGGAGGAACGGCTGCGTCAGCTTCAGTTCCAGCGAGCTCATGGAGACAAGGAACACGCACAGCAGCACGAACATGAGAAGGAGATGGAGCCACTGGCTCGGTTCGCGGAAGAATCCCCAGAAATCCCGCCGGAGGAACGCGTCCGCCGGGCGCGGGAGCACTCCCTCCCGTCCGAATTCCATGAAGCCGACCTGAAGAAACCCGGGACGGCCTGAGCCGGGGGAGCGCGCCTCCGACGTGCTCATCCAGCTCTTATAATAGTACACGCGGGCGACCATCCACGCCGTCAGGAGGAGCGAGACGAGTATGCAGAAGAGCGTCACAAGATGCCACGTCGCCCGTGCGGGCTCTCCGCTGACCGTCCAGTAGAGGAATTCCGACACCCAGTGATTTGGCAGATAATGGACGAACGGGGGATCAAGATAGCCGAAATAGGCGTTGACTTCCGGATAGTGTTTCATCACCTCCTGCACGAGGTTCACCGGGTTGACGGCCGAGAAGTAGAGATAGATCGCGGAGAGATAGAGGATCATGATGCCGGCGAGAACCCAGCGGATCCCGACGCGCGAGGCGATCCGGATGAGGAGCATGAGCACGATGACGGCGATCACCCCCGCCGTCAGCATGAAGGGGAGCAGGACGGCCGCGAACGTAAAGAAATAAAACCAGGGGGAGACCCCGAAATACGACCCGTAGCCCAGCAGGAGCGCGAGCCCCAGGAGAAGGAGTGTGCTGGAGCTGTAGAAGAAATTGTCGATGAATTTGACAGCGAAGATGGTGTGGTGCGGTATCGGCAGCCCCATCAGATACGTCACCTCGTCCGACTTGTAGAGCGTCGCGTAGCAGACGATCATGTTCCCGAGGTTGACGGTGATGAAGAAGACGTAGAGGAGCATCGAGAGGAACCTGTGGAACAGGAAGAGGCCGATGTGCGCCTGCGTGAGGAGGTACCCGGTCGCTGCACGCGAAAGGAGGAACACCCCGACGGCGACGCCGCCGAAGATGAACAGCGACGAGAGGTTCTTCAGTATGCTTTGCGGGCGCAAGTCGGTGACGCTCTTGAGGAACGCACTCGCCTTGACGTTCAGGAGCAGGATGAACTGTTCCATCCGCCGCTATTTCGTCAGTTCCAGGAACATGGTCTCCAGTTCGCCGTTGGACCTCCGCGCACCCGTCTGGGACTCTTCATAGATGATCCGCCCCTGCTTGATGATCGCGATCCTGTCGCAGAGCTCTTCCACGATTTCGAGAAGGTGCGTGGACATGAACACCGTGAGACCCTTCGTCGTCCGCTCCTTGAGCGTGTCCTTCACGAGCCGCGCGCTGCGCGGATCGAGCCCCACCAGAGGCTCGTCGATGATGAGCACGCCCGGGTCATGGATCAACGCGGCGGAAAGGACGATCCTCTGCCTCATCCCCTGGGAATACTCCTCCGCCCGGCGGTCGATGAAGTCGCCGATCTCGAACACCTCGGTGTATTCCTCGATCTTCTCTCTGACGAGCGCTGCAGGCATGTTGAAGAGCCCGCAGACGAAGTGCAGGAATTCCCGCCCCGTGAGCTTTTCATACAGGAACGGCTGGTCGGGGACGTACCCGATCGACCGCTTGGCGGGAAGGGGATCGCGGTGGACGTCGTGCCCGTTGATGAGGCAGGTCCCGGACGTCGGAGCATACAACCCCGTGATCATCTTGATCGTGGTTGTCTTCCCCGCCCCGTTCGGCCCGAGAAACCCGAAGAACTCCCCTTCGCCGATCGACAGGTCCAGGTTGTCGACGGCGACGAACGGACCGAATTTCTTCGTGACATGGGAGATCTGGACCGTCGGGTTCACAGGCGTTTCCCGGAAATTGTGGACACAAGAGTGTAATTACTTCAATAATTTGCAGAATATCAAACTCCGCCGCGGGCCTTTCCAAGGAGCGCGCGGTGCGCGCGGAGGAGCGCCCGCGCCGTGCGCGCGCCGTACGGATTGTAGCGCCACATGTCGGCAAAAAGCTCATCCGAGTCGCTCCGGGCGGTCCTGACGAGCATCCGCAGCTGCGCGTACGAAGGGGTCGACCAGGACCTCAGGGGGATCCCTGCATCGCCGGGAAGCCTGCCGATGTACTGTGTCAAAAGGAGCGTCTCAGCCATCAGGCGGTCATGAGCCTCCGGCGTCATCACGTGGAGGAGGACACCGTGCGCCCGCGCCATTGCGCGTATCGTGCGGAGCCACGTTCTCCCCTTCCGGCCCGGAGTGACGACGACCCTCTGCCCCGCAAGCGACCCGGTATCGCTGTCCGGGCCGAACAGCGGGTGTGTGCCGATGAGGGAGACCGACTGGGGGAGAATCCTCTTCATCCACTTAAGCGGGAGCGTCTTCACCGCACAGACATCCACGACGAGCGCGCCGGGACGGACAACCGGCCGAATCGTGCGGAGAACGGACTTGAGCGCCGAAACGGGGACAGCGAGTATCACGACAGGCTGCGACGCGGCTTCTGCAAGGGACGCCCGCCGTATGCGGCCGGAGGACCGGACCGGGACTCCGGGGTCATGGACGTGCACGACGGCCTCGCCCGCGCAGTAGCGCGCCGCAAGCCTCCCGAAGCGTCCGTACCCGATCAGGCCGATGCTCCGCGTCATGGCCCCACGATCCGTTTTTGGGACGCCCGCGCCAGGCCGAACACGTCCCTGAAGATCTTCTCGACCATTTCCTCGTCGAGACCAAGATCCCGGGCCCCTGCGCGCTGCGAGCGGAGAACGTTCCCCTCGCGTTTGGCGTCACGTACCGTTTTTCCCCGACGGCGCTTGAGCGCCCCGATCTGGCGGACAAGGCCCTGGCGCTCGGCAAGGAGGAGGAGCATGTTCCGATCGATCAGGTCAATTGTATCGCGGAGGTTGGTGAGCGCGCTCCGGGAGGCGAGGAGCTTCTGCCGCATAAGGTGGTCGATGAGCGTCAGCGCGACCATCGATTCCGCCACCGGGACCACGCGGGGGCAGATGCACGGATCGTGCCTCCCTTCGACGGAGATCGTCGCTGCCTTCCCGGTGACGGTGACGGTCTCCTGCTTCTTCCGTATGGACGACGGGGGCTTGACCGCGATCCTCACGACGATATCCTCGCCGTTGGATATCCCTCCGGCGATGCCGCCGGCGTTGTTCGTGCGCGTGCGGACCCGTCCCGTCTTCCTCTCAAGATACATCGGGTCATTGTTCCGGCTCCCGCGGAGCCGCGCGGCGGCAAAGCCGTTCCCCACCTCGAACCCCTTGATCGCCCCGATGGACATCAGGGCTTTGGCCAGGTCCGCCTCGAGCTTGTCGAATACCGGGTCTCCGAGACCCGCCGGTGGATTCGTGACGACGACCTCGACAATCCCGCCCACGGAATCCCCCTCCTTCTTCATCCTGAGTATCAGCTTCTCCATCTTCTTTGCCGCGGCAGGATCGGGCGTGCGCAGGGGGTTCTTCTCGATCTGGTCCCTCATGAATCTGGCGGCGCGTATCCCTCCTGCTTCCAGTGTGTAGGCATAGATGTCGATCCCGCGTGACGCGAGGAGTTTTTTTGCGAACGCGCCCGCGGCCACGCGCGCCGCCGTCTCCCGCCCCGAGGACCTTCCCCCGCCCCGGTAGTCGCTGACGCCGAATTTCGCAAGATAGGTATACCCGGCGTGCCCGGGCCTGAACATGTCCCTGATCTTCTCGTATGCCTGGGATTTCTGGTCCTTGTTCCAGATCAGCATGCACACGGGAGTCCCCGTGGTCTTCCCCTCGAACACGCCGCTCAGGATCTCGACCCTGTCGGATTCCGCGCGCGATGTCGTGACGGCGTTCTGCCCGGGGCGGCGCCGGTCGAGCTCGTGCTGGATGAAGCCGACGTCGATGGGGAGACCGGGGCGCACGCCGTCAATGACTGCACCGATCGCGCGCCCGTGACTCTCGCCGAATGTTGTAATGCGAACGTGTGAGCCGAATGCGTTTCCTGCCATAGGTTATCGTCCTCTTTGAGAGCTCTCTTCAAGAAGGCTGTCCAGCTCGTCCCAGAACAGAGGGAACGATTTCTTCACGCACCCGGGATTGTCGACAATCACGCCCGGGATGCGGAGACCGATGAGCGCAAAACTCATCGCAAGCCGGTGGTCGTCGTGCGTGGAAAGGAGTTCCCCGTGCAGGGGGGCCGGACTCACGCTCATGACGTCCCCCTCTATTTGGATGTTCCCCCCCAGCTTTCCGATCTCTCCGGCAAAACCCTCCATCCGGTTGGATTCCTTGTACCGGAGCTGTCCGACCCCCCGGATCGTCGTAGGGCCGTCGGCGAAAAGCGCCGCGGCCACAAGCGCGGGAACTGCGTCCGGCATGGTGTCCATCGAAACGTCGATCCCCCGGAGTCCTTCTCCCCGCGCAACCCTTGTTCCTCCATCCCTCGCCTCCACGCGGCACCCCATCCTGGAGAGCACCGCAGGAAATCCCGCATCCGGCTGGCGCGACGAAGGGAGCACGCCGGGGACAAAGACGGCGCCCCCTGCTATCGCCGCGGCCGCGAACGGATACGTGGCGCCCGACGCGTCCGCCTCCACCGCAAATACCGCGGGGAGATACCGCACGGGGGAATCGACGGAGTAGCGGTCAGCACCCTCCGTCCGGACCGGGACGCCGAATTTCTCCATCACATCAAGCGTGAGTCCTATGTACTCCCGG
>Ga0182021_10002149_pt1 | contig 22973 bp, 10 predicted proteins | sample 612E3MmetaG_FD_120493 | JGI IMG/M metagenome (GOLD analysis project Ga0182021, IMG submission 120493) | Permafrost microbial communities from Stordalen Mire, Sweden - 612E3M metaG (Illumina Assembly) | ecosystem: Environmental > Terrestrial > Soil > Wetlands > Permafrost | place: Sweden... | reverse complement strand
TGCTTCGGTATGACGCCGGCCACCATCTATGGCGTGGGAGCCGGCATCGACGAGCCTTCGGCCCTCCCCAACGGCGGCCGGAGCATGATCCACGCCGGCAATCGCCAACCCTCCAAGAGCGCGCCGCAGGAGAAAGATCCCGCCTCGCCCAGGCAGGAAGGCTACCGCGTTCCGCGTACTGTGGTGGACCTGATTTCGGCCCGGCCCATCCATCTGGCCATCGTGGAGGCCGTTAAGACCATCACCGGAGGCGAAGGCCCGTGGATCCGCGGGGATCTGCAACCCGCCGCGCCCGGTCTGATCGTCGCCGGCGCCAATCCGGTTGCCACCGACGCGGTATCCATGGCCCTCATGGGTTTCGACCCCATGGCGGACCGCGGCACGCCCCCGTTTGAGCGCTGCGACAGCACTCTCAAACTGGCGGAAGACGCGGGACTTGGTACACGCGACCTCAAGCGCATCGAGGTCGTCGGCACGCCGGTCTCCCAGGCCATTTTCGATTTCGCCGGGATCCGCCAACGGCGGCGCGCCGCCCCAATGCCCCCGTTCGGACCCCGCCGGTAATCTATGAGCCAGTACTTCTCCCGTCTCCTTTTTGCCGCACTTCTCGTGCCCGCCGGCGCCGCCGGCCAGTTGGTCGACCAGTTCGCTCCGCCGCGAGCCAACTGTTGCCTCCCGGCCACCGCCAAGAGTCTTGCCGGCCAGTTGCAGGACTGGAATCAACTCGGCCGCTACTACGCCGACAACCAGGCGCTCCAGCAACTGCCGCCCGATTCCGGCCGCGTGGTATTCCTGGGCGATTCCATCACCGACGGTTGGAAGCTCGATCGGTACTTTCCCGGCAAGCCCTACGTGAACCGCGGCATCAGCGGACAAACCACTCCGCAAATGCTGGTGCGCCTGTTTCCCGATGTAATCGCTCTTAAGCCGGCTGCTCTGCTGGTGCTTGCGGGCACTAACGATATCGCCGGCAACACGGGTCCCTCCACGCTCACCATGATCGAGGATAACTTGCAGGCCATCACTGAACTGGCGCAGGCGCATGGTATCAAGGTGATTCTATGTTCGGTAACTCCTGTCAGCGACTACACGGCGCGCCCCCAGTCGCCGCAGCGTCCACCGGCGGACATCCTGAAATTGAACGCCTGGATGCGCCAGTATGCCGACAAGGTGAACGCCGTGTTTGCGGACTACTATGCCGCCCTGGTGGATGAGACCGGCATGCTGAGGCAAGGCTTCTCGGCCGACGGTCTGCATCCCAACGACAAAGGCTACGCGCTGCTCGTCCCCGCCGCCGAGGCGGCCATTGCCAAGGCGCTGCCGTGATCGTGTGTGGAGCGGGCTTTCAGCCTGCCACACCGGCGTCCTTGCCGGCGTTCTTCCACCCTTACGGAACAGCGACTGTTTGGATTTGACTGGTTGCGACCGTCTGGTTCGACGCATCCCGGTACTTTACCTGGTAGTAGAGAACTCGTTGCGAAATTGCCGGGATCGCGACGCTGCACCCATTTGTGCAATGTGCTCCGCTAACTCCCGTTTCCACCCCGCCCGCACCTTCAGAGGGGAATGCGAACGGCACTGCTGGTACTGTTGCCGCCGTCGCCAGACACTTTTCCTGCCGGCTCGTGCAGTAGAACTGTCCCACCCTCCCGTTCTCCGCGTACCCAAATTGGATCACCGCATTATCGGCCGCCAGGCCCGCGGGGGGTGTTAGTTTCACCGGAACTGGCTGAAATGTCGAGCGCACGACGGAATCCGCCGGTGGAAATGGCGGCAGCTTTCCCAGTAAGATATCCGTCCACGCGCCATTCGTGTACATCGAACGGAACATCACCCACGAAGCGTCCGAGAGTGCCTTGCCGTGCCAGTACGGATCGATGATCTTATACCTCGTCAGTCCCTTAGTCAGCGTCCTGCCCAATGCCCCCGTGAAGTCGCTCTTCTTGAATCCCACTTGCACGATCGAGTTCAGATACGCGCTCATGTTACCAACGCAGATATCCACCGGGATGTCCTGATTCTGGCTGTACCACGAGCAGCCATACGAACCACCGTCGCGCTTCGTCTCATTCGGACAGTTCACATAGATGTCGCCCGGCAGCGAGGCCGTGCGGCACTCGCCGGGTTTTCGAGCGATGCAATACTTGTAGGAATCCGCGGCCGTGTCGCTGAAAACGTCACCGGTGGCTGCGCTGCTCGCATCGATCAGGGGCTGCATCCCGCAGAACGCCCACGTCGGCTGCAATTTCCGGGTGATGTTCCCCAAATAGCCGGAGGAACCCCCGCGACTGTCCGAACCGCTTGCCGCCCACGTCCCGGAACTCGCCCCCCAGGCCCACAGCGGCGTCGAATCGCCCGGAAACCCCGTCCCCACCGAAAGCGGGCAGTTGTCGGCGCTCACTGCCAGGCCGTTTGTATAGGTCGCGCCCAGGCCGCCCGAACCGATCCTCGAGATGTAGACGGTTCCACTTCCCCCCAGGACCGTAATCGTGCACGGCTGCGTGATCGAGTCCAGCCGGTACGTGTCATTCCAGATCGGACACGGATTTGCCGCCGAGCAATTTCCCGCCGCCACCAGCGTGACCGGCGAAGTCTTGACTACGTAGATGTTATAACCCACCCGGCGGAGATTGTCGCCATCGGTAGTGGTCGAAGTTACCCGGTACAACTGCCCCGATACGGAGATCGCCGCGTCGCTGATGTCCATCAATGGCTGCAACGGCCGGCCGTCCGTGAACCATTGCTTTTCCGCGCCCGCCGCATTGTCCTGCAGCCGGCTCGGATGGTCCTGCGCCCGCTCGATGAAAGACGCGGTGCCCCATGCGCCGGAGAATGTCGGCGCCAGAGTCACATACCGGTTCGGTGGATCGCCCATCGGGCCGGTGCCGGACCGCACCGCGTAGCACCCTCCCGCGCCTGACAGGCAGTTGCCGTCGTAGCTCGGCATTCCGCCCACCGTCACATCCGGCCGCGGTACCGGATGATCGTAGTCCCAAGCCACGCGAACCGTTGTTCCGTCGCTGTTGATCCCGTGCGGATCTCTCGCCGTGTCCCACGTCCACGACCAGTTCGAGACGCCATGGGTGAAATCCTCCGCCATGCAGAACGCCGTCAAGGTCGTTGAGCTGTGACTGGACGGTGAGCTCAAACCGTATCCCCGCTGAAGCGTCCACTGGTTCCCGCTCTTCGCCACCAGTACCGTGTACTCGCCATCGATCGTGAACACATCCCCCACTTTCGCGTCCTGCAGATACACCCAAGCGGAATTCTTTGGACAGACGCCGCTGCCCGTCGCCTCGCCCGCCGCCGGAGACGGATCGCACGGTTCGCCATCCACCGTCACCTGGCTGCAACCCGCGCTCCCGGCCGGACAGACACCCGTACCTGCCGCGATCCCCGGTGCCGCCGTCAACGCTCCCGATACGATGCTTGAGGTGTACGGGCCGTCGTCCAGTTGCGGCGGATAGTTCGGAGAAAAGAACTTCCCCGCTATCCACACCGTGTCGGTTTTTCCCGAAGCGAAAGTCGTGTGATGGACACACCACCGGGCTGGCGCCGTCGCCCAGCTCGACGCCACTGCCACCACGCATCCCGCAGCCCCGCCTCCCACGCATCCCGCGGCCGTGCCCACTTTGTTCGGATCGAATACTACCGTCCATCCCAACGTATCCTGAACGCTGCGCCCACATCCCAGAACGAGTTTGGTGCCCTGTAGTCCCGCTATCCCGCATCCGTATTTCGAGGCGTCGAAGGCCGGCACATCCGCCGCCGCAAATTCAGCGACTAACGCCCCCAGGTCTTTGCCTCTCGTGCCTGGTGTGATATTGGAACAGGAAACCGATTCATTCCCCGGTTGATTCGTCGTTGCCAGGACGCACGAGATCAGAACCCTCTTCGCCGGCGTTTCGTTATCGGTTGCCGTGCAGAAGAAGTTCTCCGGCACCGTCGGCGTCGTTCCAACCAGTGTGGCGCTCCCATCGCAACCCCCGCCCCCGAAGCCGTCCGGACCGCTTGCCCCGGATTGGTAAAACAGACCAAGGTAAGTGGCATCGCCCGTTTTGTGGTCCACCCAGTACAGCAGCGGCCAGCCGCTCGGAATCACGCAGTGGTACCCCAATCCCCCGGTCACGCTGTTCTGTGTCAGCGTGTTGCTGCATAACGTCGCGGATCCGCTGGCGGTAAAATCGATGTACTGCGACGTCCCCGTCGTATACTTCGCATACTGTAGGTTGATCGTATCCGTGCTCGCCGTCTTCTTTCGCACAAGGAACCCGAAATTGGATCCCGTGTACGCCGCCCCCGTCAACGGCAGCGACAGCGGCGCCGAACAGGACGCCGGGTCGATAGTCAACTGCGTTATTCCTCCCATATGTACGATCGTGCATGCCGATCCTGCAATGGAGATCTTGCTGCCAGGAGTCCAGTTTGCGCTGAAATACGTATTCGGGTAACCGCCCGGCATCCAGGTTACAACGCCGCCCGCGTCGACATTCACTATGCCGGCTCGCGAGGAGAGGTCGGCGCGGTTCAGCGGGCTGAATCCCGCTGGCGTCCACGCATCCAGCAGCGGAACCGTTGTGCCCAGAGTCGCGAAATTGTTCGTGACCGATGTTCCAAGCGCAACCTCCTGATACTTTGCCGTCGCATTCGTCGGCCAGCAAGCGACGCCGTTGATCGTAAGGCAGGCCTGGATCTTCGCATCCTCACCCGCGCACGTTCCCGAGCACCAACCCTTCACCGACACGGTGAGGTACTCCACGGGAAGAGTCAGATCGTACAAAAACGTTCCGCCCGCCGTCCAAAAGGTCTCGTCCCGCAAAAAGAGTGGGTTCGAATGAGTCCCGGTGTATGACGCCACCGTGCCGTCGTCCGCGCTTACCGAATTCGCGGTGACGGCCAATGTGGCGTCTCCAAAGGTCGTGTTGCCCGGCAGGGACCGCTGCCAGATCTGGAATGCCGTACTGCTCGAAACGCCCGCCACTTGGTACGGACCGTTGCCCACGCTGGCGCTTCCCGTCAAACCGGAGAGTGCCACGATGCTGCCTGTTTTCAGTTGATGTGCCGTCGACGTGGTAACCGTTGCCGTGCCTGAACCTACTACGATCGATACCAGTTTCGCATTTGCGATCGACCAGACGACCGTCGGCGCGTTCCATGCGCCGTCCGGGTCAAGCACCGAATAGAAGTAATGGTCGCCTCCGCCGGGCAGATATGTGATCGGCTGGTCTTGCGGCAGCGCCAGCCGCTTGAGCAGCATTCCCGTCTGCGGATCGATCACGCTCTCCGGGCGCGCCGCCGGATCTTGATTGTTCCAATTCAGAAACTCCGGCCACGCATACGATCCGGTCGAGCTGAAGTAAGGCCGCGCACTTACTGCCGGATCCGCCGGCAGTGCTTCATTGTAAGTATTACCCAGTGCTATGTTCGCCGTCAGGAAGGTCCCCGTGACCTGGCTCACGCCGCAAGTGATTCGAAGGTAATGCGTCGTGAACGCCTGTAGAGCCCGCGAATACCACCTGCCGGTGGTTCCCTTCTCTGCCCGCCTCTTTCCCGCCACGAATACCCGCTGTATGCCGCTTCCGGTTGCTTCCGGCCGGTTGTCCAGGTTCGAGCCCGCAAATAAGGCCGGATCCACGTCGTGCGCCAGCGGTCGGTATGACTGCGATTCGCTCACTTCCACCGAGCACGGATTCGTGTCCGGCGCCGTGTACGCAAGAATTGCCTGTGTGGATGTCACTCCTCTAACCTGTAAATTGCCAACCGCCCCGTAGGCTGCGGATGCGGTCAGAACGATAATCGATAATCTCATTTGCTCCATCCTGAATTTGCCGGGAACTCGGGCATGTCGACCCAAGGACTTCCCAACCTGGTGTTGCTCTCTCCGCCTGTGCCGGGCATCGAGCGTTTCCTGAGCCTCCCGGCGCTCTCCTCGCAGTTACGTAACAGAGGGCAAGAAACTGCGTGCACCACCGCCCGTCGCCCGAGCCGCCTCCATGCTGCGGTACTTCACTGCACCGTCACTCCCCGCTCCGCCATGTTGGCCTTGAAGCTGTCATACAACCAAGCGCGGTCCGAAGCAGTTTGGTGTGATCCCGTCGCTGAACATCCTGAGGAGCGTGCCGTCCGCAATCTAGCCAGTGAAGTAGTACTGATCCCCACGGCCTAATTGGCGCTGTAACTGGTTGTCCCGTGCGCGCACTCCACCGCCTTCTGCAATAGGATCCTGCCGCTGAAAATGGATGCCTGCGAAGATCCCTCTCCGCCACCATCACTGATGACCACCCAGGCCGAACCCGTGGAGCGCACATCGGCTTGCACGCTCCCGCTACCCGCCGTGCAGGCGCTGGTCAGGCAGTCGGTGACGGTGTAGCGCCATCCGGTGTTGTTCGCTGCCGGGGTTGGCAATCCGGCGAAGGTGCCTTCGGGGAATCTCCAGTTCGCTCCGTGAGCGTCCACGATCCCCGTCTGTATCACGTTCTGCTTGCCTTGCCCGAAACAAGCTGCGGCGATCAATAATCCGATGATGAAACGCATGACTATTCTCCCCCTATGACAATGATCCGACGCTTGCCTGTAGTTGCTGCTGGCTTAAACGATGCCATAACCAATACGCTGAAGTAATTCTGCGTCCACGTGGGATTTATGGCAGCCGCCGTAGGTTGCACGAAATATGCCAGGGCCCCGTGGTAAGCAACGGTACAAGATCCCGCACAGCTAGAGCTTCCCAACCACCCAAAGCCGGAATTAATTGTCGCGGCACTTGCGTAATAGTCGCCGCCTCCCACTACGAGAATCAGTTCGCCATTCACTGTCGGCGTGATGCTGCCCGGCTGTGAACAGGAATTGCAGCCGCTTGTTTTGTCCAAAGGATCCGACGCAACGCCGGAAAACGCAGCGACGAAAACCGACATTTTCGATATGTGTCCGTTGGGGTCCGTAACCGTCACCGTATGTCCCGTCCCGACTGTAGTTGGCACGCAGTAATAAAGTAATTCAGTCGTGTAGACGGCTCCGCCATACGCTTTCGCCAGCGGCCATGCTCCGGAGCAATTTCCTTTCGAGTCGCTGATTACCGGATAGTAACCATATCCCCCGCTGTTTTCGCTAACTCCGACAACGATAAGACTAGCCCCTGTCGTGTCAAGAAACGCCGTGGTTTGCGGTGGATTTCCCAGGCCACTCCCTGTCGTGTACGCTACTAATCCAATCGCAGCAAATACCGGAGACACGTGCAGAGAGAAGAACAAAAGCAAAAAGAGTTTGGGCATTATTGATCCACCGTGAAATTCACCGAGCAATTGAGCGCGGTGGGTGTCCCTGATACTGACGTGAACGTCATAACCACTGGGGCATGTGCGGCAACAGCACACGAAGATGTCCCACCACACGGCGTAGCGCTCCATGTGCTCGCGTTGGCCCCGCCGGATACTGCCGTGAGATCCGCTCCAAGCAAGTGTGCGGCAGAATCGGTCCCGATGGTAGCCTCTGCCCTTTTGTCGAGATTGACAACCACGTTGGTAGTGCCCTGGACAGCGCAGAATATGCGTGTGAGATGGATCGCCGTAGCGGGATTGACTACCAGAATCAGGCCGCTGTCCCCTACCACTGGCGCCAGATCCGTCACCGATACCGTGCGGGTGCGATAGTTGGCGTCCAACGTGACTGCGTTCGATCCGCTGGTGGTCACGTCCCCGCTCAATTCCGCCGCTGTCATGGCCGAAGCCGAACCGCGCACCAGCCCCGTCAGTGTGCTCGCCGTGCCGGTTCCCCCGTTGGCCACGCCTACCGTCGGCAGATCTCCAGTCGCCAGTGCTCGGAAGGCCGGAGCCCCCGCCGTCGCGAACAATGCGTGAGTAGCCGTCGAATCGGCGGACGTGACTGCCGGCGCCGACCCCGCTCCGCCGCCAAGTACCACACCGTTGGCGGCCAGCGCGCCGGACGACGCCCAGGTCGATGCCGACGAGAAATACGGAATACCGCCGCTCGTGCCCGCCACCGTCATCGACGCCGCCGCACTCGGGTTCGTCACCGTGACCAATCCGCCGCTGAAGGCTACACTGGTCACCGTGCCGGACCCGGCGCCGTTCGTCCCCGGTTGTCCAACCAGATTGATATTCCAGTCGGCATGGCTGCCGGACCCGCCCGTCGCCGTCACGTTGATGGTTAGCGTGGTTCCGGAATACGCCGTCACCAGGCCCTCCATGTAGTTGCCGCCATCCGCCGTCGATGACGCACGCGCACGCGCCCCGGCGCTGTATGCCAGGCCGGCTTGCGTAGTGAATGCCGTTGACCCGGTGCCGATCGCGAGCGAGGTGGTGGACGTGGCGAGATACCCGGCGCCGGTCGCGCCAGTGGCACCCGCCGCACCTGCCGCTCCCGTTGCGCCGGTCGCTCCGGCCGGGCCCGTGGTACCGGTGGCTCCGGTCGCTCCGGTCGCTCCGTTGCCACCCGCCGCGCCTGCCGCGCCCGTTGCGCCGGCCGGGCCCGTGGGACCAGTGGCTCCGGTCGCGCCAGTGGCACCCGCCGCGCCTGCCGATCCCGTTGCGCCAGCCGCTCCTTGCGGCCCCACGCCGCCGTTGATCACCACGTAGTAGTTGCTCTGAGGACTTGCGAACGTGATTGCGACATCGTAGGTGGATGCGTTGACGCTCCACCCAACCGAGATTGCGTTACGTGGCGATGCATTATCGTAAACCCCCACCAGCAGGGCCGTTGTCGCGAATCCATGAGCCGCCCCAGCGATGGTCCTCGTCGAATCGGGACCAGTCATGAGGGACGAAATATAGGCGCCGCTCCCGCCGCCTCCACCACCGGAACCGCAGCCCCCGACGCACTCATAGGCCGACCCATTCGCCCGGCATAATTCCCGGAGCGACCCGCCGCCGCTCGTGCAACTCCCCGCGGTGACCGCGTCGGTAACCATGAATACCTTTCCCGCGTTACCGCCGGCACTGGGCAAATTCGCCACCGTCGATTCCGGCGGCCTCCACTGCCCCCCCGAGAAATTGTTGTATCCCGTCCACGTATTTGCGCCCGCCGCTGTCGCAAAGCCGCTCGTGTCCGCCGTCGGCTTTCTCCATGAGTTGCTTGCGCCGCAGTACCAAAGATCCTGGTTCGTCGTGTCGATGTATAACATCGGCGGTGCGCAACTGCCCGCCGGCGCTCCCGCCCCGGCCGTCATCGACCCCGCCGCGCTGCCACTCATTTGCGTCCATACTCCCGGCGCCCCCGTGACCGTGCAGAAATACAGGTTCTGCCCAGCCGCTACGTCCGTGGCGAAGTGGATTTGCCCCTGCGTGCACGCCGTCGGCCGCGACGCCGAACTGCCCGCTTTGGCTGGCGCCGTGCTTCCAGCGCCGCTGAAATCTACCGCCGATACGCTGCCGCTCGCCTTCAGTGTCCCCTTGTAGTCGCGTCCGCCGTTCACCGTGGTCTGCGCCCCGCATAAGGCGGCGAACGCCACTAATACAATCGCCCTCTTCATGTTAGAAACTCCTCACAACCGTCGCGCGGAATATTGCCGCCGCCGGATCCACTGTGGCGCCGGACAGGTTACACACTCTTACCGCCACTGTGTTGCTGGCGCTGATCCGCATCGTCCCGATCAAGCCGCTCTCCATGCCCGCTGGCCAGCCCGGCGCCACCGAGTCCCCCGCCGTCGCGCCCGGCAGAGATACCGTCGATTCGGCGCATGAACCCGCCGCCATGCTTGTGAAATCGATCACTGCCGCCACCGTTATGTACGTTGGCACGGTCGCCGAATCCACCGCCACCACCGTCTGTGTCCCGGTGTCCAGGGCCACAATCCCCGTGCCGCTTCCCAGACTTCGCGTGCTCAGAAATGCCCTCTTGTCGCTGCCGCCGCTGGTGTCCCAGTGTCCGTTCGTCGCCGTCCATGTGAATAGCGGAATCGATCCTACCGGGAACGTCGTCACGCCGCTTACCGCCCCACATACTCCCGCGCATGTCAGCGTAAGATTGTGTCCCGCTGCCAGTGCGCCCGAGGCATCCACGTACAGATACAAAGTCCCGCTCCCCGCCGACAGCGTAATCGTGCTGCTGTTTGTCACCGAATACACCGTATTCCCCAATCGTGTGTTGCAGGGCGTCGCGTTGGAGCAGTTCAATCCCGCCGTCAGTACCGTCGGACTGGTCAGCACCAGCCCCAGGTCTCCCAGTTGCGATGCCATACCCGCCCCGCTTGCGCCGGAGGACGTCACCCCGCCCGAACCCGTGATCGTGCAACTCCCCGTCTGCGCGCTCGCAAAATAGATGCCGACATTAAACGTCACCGGGTCTACCACGATTCTGTCCGGCTCCACCCGCGCGGATGGACTTCCGCTGTCGTAGCAATCCACGCTCAGGTTCGCCGTTCCCAGGCGATGTGTCGTTCCGTTGATGGTCACTACTGTCTGCGCCGTGACGCTCGCCACGTAGTTACTGACAGTGACCAGGGTATTCCACTGCCCGCCGTCGTAGATCTTCAACTTATTCGCGTCGCCCGTGTCGAGCGATATATCTCCCGCCGCCGGATTGGTCGGCAGCGTGCCAGGCGTTATGTTAATGCCGCTGGTTGCCAGACTCGGCACAAAGGTCTGTTTCGCGCCCGCCCAGTACGTATTGCCGATGGTCTTGTCGACCGAATTCGCTCCACCGCCGCCGGACGATGGCGTCTGCGGTATCCACTGCGCGCCATCCCAGGTGAGCACCTGTCCGGTCCCGGGCGCTGTCGCCGATAGCGGCCGGTTTAGCAGTTTGCCTACCGTGGCGTTCGTCAGCGTGCCGCTTACATCTCCGCCCACCGAAGGCAACTGCCCGCTCCCCACCGTCCCCAGAATCTGCGTAAACGAGTAGTCTCCCGTCTGCGCAATCACCACTCCCGTCCGCCCGAACATGCTCGTCACGCCGCCCGTCTGCGCCTGCGGCGTCCACTGCGACCCGTTCCAGCCCAATACCTGCCCCGCCGACGGAAGCGTCGACGCCACCGGCCGCCCTTGCAGGCGGACCACCGTGGGAAGACTTAGCCCACCCGTCAGATCGCCGCCCGCCGCCGGCAGTTGCGCATCTCCCACCGTGCCTGATATCTGCGGAAATGAATAGTCCCCCGTTTGCCCCGTCACCACCGCCGAGCGTCCGAATACGCTCGTTACTCCACCACCACCTGCAAAAGCCTGCGGCGCCCACTGCGCGCCGTCCCACGCCAACACCTGCCCTGCTACCGGAATGGCGGTCCCCACCGGCCGGTTTTGCAGCCCCGTGACTCGCGCTCCCGTCAGCGTGCCGTTCAAGTCTCCCCCCGCTGCCGGCAATTGCGAACTCCCCACGCTACCCGATATCTGCCCGAACGTGTAGTCCCCTGTTTGCGCCGCGATTGCTCCGGTCCGTCCGAACACGCTCATGGCTCCAGCCAGCGTCGTCGGTTCCCACTGCTGCGTACCCCCGTTCCATTTCAGAAACTGTCCGTCCAGCGGCGTCAGACTGCCCAGTCTCCTCCCGCTCAGCCCCGTCACCGTGACCGCGCCCGGCGCCCCGCTCACGTCTCCGCCAATCCCCTGCCAATTGAGTCCGCTGCCGTCATTGGTCAGTACTTGGCCCGCCCTCCCCGTCGTGTCCGGCACCTCCGCACCTTGTACCGTCCATACGTTCGCCGCCGTGCAGACATACAGGTTCTTGCCCGCCGCTGCGTCCGTTTTTACGAACGTCTCGCCGATCGTGCAGGCCGCCGGCACCAACGTCCCGGTCTTGGATGGCCGCGTCCGTGCGGCCAACGAAAAATCGATATTCTTTCCTTGGGTGCGCAGATCGATCTGCGTCTGTCCGCTGGCCGCGCCCACCATCGCCGCCGCCACGCAAACACACCTCAGCGCGGTTCTTTTGAAGTTCATGTTTTTGACTGAATCGGCTGGCGGTTTCACTAACCAGCCCCTCTAAGCCGACAATAACTTACCCGCCTCTGCTTACCCCTCCCTCAATCCAGTCAAGTAATTGATATCATTCGAAATAATTTTCTAAATGTTCGCGCAATGACTTTCCCCCTCCCTCTCCTACCCATCCAAATGTCTTCTCTCCGGTAACCCATCCAGCCGTGGAGCGGCCTTTCAGGCTGCCATGCCCCCATTCGTGGGGGCAATGCTTTCTCTCGGATCTCCCAGCCCGTTCCACCACGACGCCGCCGTGGCATGAGCTCTGCGTCTCCGCGGGGATCTTCATGCCCCCAGCCTCACCGCAGCCGCATGCTAAAGTGAGGTCTAGGCCGCCCCTCCTCTCATGTGTGGAATCGCCGGATTCGTAACTGTTCAACCGTCCGACTCTCCCTCCATCCTCGAACGCATGACGGACACCATCCGCCACCGCGGCCCCGATGATTCCGGTTACTACCGCGACCCTTTCGCCTCCCTCGGCTTCCGCCGCCTCGCCATCATCGATGTCGCTGGCGGCCACCAGCCCATGGCCAATGAAGACGCCTCCCTCTTCATCGTTTTCAACGGCGAAATCTTCAACCACGCCGATCTCCGCCCCGCCCTCGAGCAGGCCGGCCACCGCTACACCAGCCGCTCCGACACCGAAACCATCCTCCACTCCTACGAGCAATTCGGCCCCGAATGCGTCCTCCGCCTCCGTGGCATGTTCGCCTTTGCCATCTGGGATAAGAATGCCCGCAAGCTCTTCTGTGCCCGCGATCGCCTCGGTAAGAAGCCCTTCTACTACTACTGGGATGGGCGCACCTTCGCCTTTGCCAGCGAAATCAAGGCCCTTTTCGAACATCCCTCCATTTCTCCCCAGTTCGACGAGTCCCTCCTCCCCGAGTACCTCGCCTTTGGATATGTCAGCGACCACCGTACCCTCTTCCGCGGCATCCGCAAGCTCATGCCCGGCCATCACCTTACCCTCGACTTATCCGCCCCGTCTCCTGAGCCCCTCATCCGCCAGTACTGGGACATCCCCGATCCCCAACCCGAAGACCGCACCGACTCCGATTGGATCGCCGATTGCCGCGACCGCCTCGAGCAGACCGTCTGCATGCGCCTCATGAGCGACGTCCCTCTCGGCATGTTCCTCTCCGGCGGCGTCGATTCCTCCGCCATTGCCGCGCTCATGAAGCGTAACTTCTCCGGACCCGTCAAGACCTTCGCCGTCGGCTACCGCGAGGCCGAGTATAGTGAGCTATCCTACGCCCGCCACGTCTCCCAGACCATCGGCACCGAGCACTCCGAAATCGTCGTCGGTATGGAGGACTTCTTCAACGCCCTCCCGCGCCTTGTCTGGCATGAGGACGAGCCCATTGCCTGGCCTTCCAGTGTCTCCCTTTACTTCGTGTCTAAGTTGGCCAGACAGCACGTCACCGTGGTCCTCACCGGCGAAGGCAGCGACGAGATGTTCGGCGGCTATGCCCGCTACCGCTTCTACGCTATGAACCAGCGCTGGCTGCGCTTCTACCGCCTTTTCCCCGGCCCCCTCCGCGCCGCCATCCGCAACCACGTCGCCACCACGCCCCTTCTCTCTTCCACCTTCCGCCGCAAGCTCCAGCACACCTTCGTCGGCCGCGGCGGCGATCTCGAATCCCTCTACCTCGATAACTTCTACTCCGCCTTCTCCGCCGCCCAGCAGCGCGCCCTGTTCCACAACCTGCCGCCCGATTCTCCTTACGCCAACTTTCGCCGGTACTGGGATTCCAAACCCGATTTCCCCGACCTTCCCCGCCTCCTCTTCGCCGACCAGAAGACTTACCTCATCGAACTCCTCATGAAACAGGACCAGATGAGCATGGCCACCAGCATTGAAAGCCGCGTCCCTTTCCTCGATCATGAGTTCGTCGAGTTCTCCACCCGCGTCCCCCAACACATGAAGCTGCGCCACGGAGAAGGCAAGTACATCGTGAAGAAGGCCATCGAAGGCCTTGTACCCCGCGAGATCATTTACCGCAAAAAGATGGGCTTCCCCACCCCGCTCCGCCGCTGGTTGCGCGATCCCCGCGCCGGAAGCCTCTTTCAGATCATGCGCGCCAAGGACGGGCTTCTCGCTTCCTACATCGACTCCGCCGCCCTCGACAAACTCCTCCACCTACAGGTCTCCGGCCGCGAAGACGCCACCGACCGCATCTGGCGCCTGCTTACCCTCCAGTTGTGGGGCGACATGTTCCTTACCGGCAAACGCGAAGAGCGCTGGGAGGGTGTCATGGCTGCCACCCATCCCGTCGTATGAAGACCCTCTGGGTCAATTCCAATTTCATGCACCCCACCACCAAGGGTGGACAGATCCGCACTCTCGAGATGCTCCTCCATCTCCATCGCTGGCACGAGATCCACTACGTCGCTATCGTTAACCCCGCCCAACCCGAGGGCCCCGCCCGCGCCCACGAATACTCCCACAAGTCCTACCCCTTCCCCTATCGCGTCCCTTCCAAAACCAGCCCCGCGTTTTATGCCGAACTCGTCCGCGGTCTCTTCTCCCCCACCCCCGTTGCCGTCCAACGCTTCCATCCACCCGGCATGTCCGCCTTCCTCGAAGATCTCATCCGCAAGGAACGCTTCGATTGCGCCGTGGTCGATCACCTCGCCCCCACCAGTTACTTCCCCGACCTGCCCCATGCCATCTTTTTCCAGCACAACGTCGAAACCGTAATCTGGCGCCGCCGCCTTGAGCATGCTTCCAACCCCCTGCGCCGCGCCTACTTCAAACTCCAGGCCGATCGTATGTACCACTACGAGCGCCGCGTCAGCCAGGCCGCCGGCCACATCGTCGCCGTCTCCCAAACCGACGCCGCTGAAATGCGCCGCCTCTTCGACGTCACCCGCGTCACCGAAATCCCCACCGGCGTCAATATCGAATACTTCCGCCCCCCTGCCCCCACCACTGCCCCATCCACAGACCTGGTCTTCATAGGCTCCATGGACTGGCTCCCCAACGTGGATGGCGTGCTCTATTTCGTCCGCGAGATCCTTCCCCTAATCCGCCGCGTGCGCCCCGATACCACCCTCGCCATCGTCAGCCGTACCCCGTCACCCGAAATCTCCAAGCTAGCCACCCAGGCCCCTCGCATCCAAGTCACCGGCACCGTCCCCGACATCCGTCCCTATCTCTGGAATTCCGCCCTCGCCATCGTCCCCCTGCGCATCGGCGGCGGCACCCGCTTGAAGATCTACGAAGCCATGGCCGCCCAAATCCCCGTCGTCTCCACCACCATCGGCGCCGAGGGCCTCTCCGTCAATCCCCCGCACGACATCCGCCTCGCTGATTCCCCCGGCCACTTCGCCGAACAGTGCCTCGAACTTCTGGCCAATCCCCAACTCCGCGCCACCCTCTCCCAAGCCGCCACCGGCATGGTCACCGCCCATTTCTCCTGGGAACAAGTAGCCCGCGCCTTCGAACGAGTAATGCTCTCCGGCCCCCGCCTGCCATAAGGTAGGGCACTGAAGCCCGGACTAGCCCATAGTCTGCCGGGCATGATTTCTCTGCTGCGTCCCCCTGCGCAAGGTGGTACTATTCTTGACGTTCCCCGATAATGCATCATGCATAAGTCAAAATCACCGGAGCGAAAGAAAACCTCATGACTCTGCCGCACACGTACGGAATGGCGTTGATGCTTACGATTCTCACCATGATTTGCTGGGGATCCTGGGCCAACGTCCTCAATATTGCCAAAGGCTGGCGCTTTGAACTCCTTTATTATGACTACTCGATTGGAGTCGCCCTGGGCGGTCTGCTGGCAGGCCTGACCTTCGGCACCTGGGGCTCCGACGGCATTCTTTTCCTGAAAGATCTGTCCCACGCGGGCTGGGTCAACATCCTTTGCGGCTTCGCCGGCGGGGTGATTTTCAACCTCTCCAACATCCTGGTGGTGGGGGCCATCAGCGTAGCCGGCATGGGAGTGGGCTTCCCCATCGGCGTGGGGCTGGCTCTGATCGTGGGGGTGATCTGGAATTACATCGTCAACCCCCAGGGCAATCCGTACCTTCTGTTCACGGGTGTCGCCCTCATTGTCGGGGCCATCGTGGTGGACGCCATCGCCTACCGGACGCTGGCCGCCAGCCGGAGCGTGCCCGGGGACGCGGCGGATGCCGCCGCCAAACGCGCCGCCACCTGGAAGGGGATCAGGCTGGCCATCGTCGGCGGCATCCTGATGGGCATGTTCTACCCGCTGGTCGAGATCGGCAAGACCGGCGAGAAGGGATTGGGTCCCTACGCCGTGGGATTCGTCTTCGGCCTGGGCGTGCTGGCCTCCGTGTTCGTATACAACCTCTACTTCCTGAGATTCCCCATCGAAGGACCGAAGCTGTGTTTTGGAGATTACCTGAAGGGGAGCGCGTGGTTTCACATCCTGGGAATTGCCGGCGGCATGATGTGGATCGCCGGTTCGCTTTCCAACTTCGTGGCCGCCAGCGCGCCCAAGGCGTTGCAGGTGGGGCCGGCCATCAGCTACGCCATCGGCCAGGGCTCCACTATGGTGGGGGCGCTGTGGGGCGTCCTGTTGTGGAAAGAATTTGCCGGCGGCGGCGTGAAGGTGGACCGGCTTCTCATTCTCATGTTCCTGCTATTTATCACCGGCCTGGCGGTGGTTTCCGTCGCGCCGCTATATGCCGCCCACTAACACTGTGACCGCGGTTCGCAGGCGAAACCGCCTGCACCACCAACAGCAAGTCGTTTGCTTGCAGTGGTGGGGCATGCTTCAGCTTGCCAACGCCCGCTTGCGGGCGCATTTTTTCTCGGCTTCTGACGCCGGGGTCGCCCTCGTGAGCACGACTTCACGCGGCCGGAGATTTGGCGGCGGCTCCTGAAAGGACAACGTTGTGGAACCACTACTTCTCGGCATCGATGCCGGCACCAGTTCCGTGAAAGCCGTCCTGCTGGACCTTCACGGAAACCTCTGCTCCACCGGCCAAGCCGAATATCCGCTGCATCACATCCGGTCCGGGTGGGTAGAGCAAGACCCCGAAGACTGGTGGCAGGCAACCTGCAAAGCCATTCGCGAGACGCTGGCCAAGGTTCCGCACGGGGCGGAAAGGGTCTTGGGGCTGGCGGCGAGTTCGCAGGCGCCCACGTTGTTGCCGCTGGACCGCTCCGGACGGCCGCTGCGCCCCGCCATAATTTGGATGGACCGCCGCGCCGAAGCGGAGGCGGCAAGCCTGGCCGAACTGGTGGGAGCGGAGGAGGTTTACCGCATCACCGGCAACCGGCTCGACTCCTTCTACGTGGCAGCGCGGCTGCTCTGGCTGCGCAACCACGAACCCGAGATCCTCAAGCAGACCTGGAAGTTCGCCCAGGTTAACGGCTACCTCAACTACCGGCTTACCGGCCGGCTCACAGTGGACCCGGCGCATGCCGTGCTGATGCAGATGCGCCACTACTCTAAGCCAGAGTGGAGCGAGGCGCTGTGCTCCGCCTGCGGAGTAGATCCGGCGCAGTTCCCCGAGGTCGTGGAAGGGCACCGGATCCAGGGAGAGGTCACCGCCGGGGCGGCCGGGGCTACCGGCCTGAGAGCGGGCACTCCGGTGATGGCCGGAACAGTGGACAGCCCGTCGGCGGCCTTGGAGGCAGGCGTGACGGAGCCCGGCATCGCCGTCGAAATGACGGGAACCTCCACCGTCGTCATCATTCCGAACGACCGTGGCCTGACGGAGCCGGCGCTGATCGCCATGCGGCACGCCCTGCCCGGAATCCACCTGCTGCTGGGCGCCATGGTGTCTTCGGGTGGTTGCCTGCGTTGGTTCCGCGACCAGCTTGGGCAGGCCGAGACGCAGGCCGCGATGGAACATGGGACCGACCCGTTCGATCTGCTGACCCAGCAGGCGGCGCAGGTGGGACCGGGCAGCGAGGGCGTAATCTTCCTGCCGTACATGATGGGGGAACGCTCGCCTTTGTGGCATGCCAACGCTCGCGGCGTGTTCTTCGGCCTCTCGCTAGCCACCAGCAAGGGTGCGCTGGTGCGCTCCATTCTGGAGGGCGCCGCCTTTGCCCTTCGTCACAACGTCGAGGTGGCGGCGCGCGCCGGCGCCGAAGTCCGCGAGATGAGAAGCGTCGGCGGCTGCAGCCGCAGCGATGTCTGGAATCAGATCAAGGCGGACGTGTTGGGAATGCCCGTGCTGATCCCTCGCGCTTCGGTGGGCTCTCCCTACGGCGCCGCCATCCTGGCGGGAATGGGAGCCGGAGCCTTTCCCGACGTCCGGAAATCGCTGGTGGAAATGGTGCATCTGGACAAGCGCTTCGAACCGAACCAGGCCAACCACGAAAAGTATACGCGGATCTACCAGGTGTATCGGAACATCTACGATCACCTCAAGGGCGATTTCGATACCGCGGCCGCCATCACCCCGTGAACCTTTTCCAGTAGTTGGATGGTTCGCTCCACCTCCGCCGCGGCGTCCTTCGGCGACCATCCCAGAACCGGCGACACGACGGCGGCCAACTCTTCCAGCAAAGGGCCATTCACCTGCCCCAGCAGGGCCATCAGCGTGCGCCTCAGGATGAGATCGTCGAGGTGGACAACCCGCTCGTGGAGGGCCATGAATTCGATCTCCCGGCGGGAGTAGCCGGGGTGGCAGGCGAGCGGCGCATCCGGGCCGGCCTGTAAGTAAGTGGCGACTTTGTCCGCCCCGGTGCCGTAGCGGTCCAGCAGCGCGGCGAGCCGCTCTTGAGGCAGTCCGGTGCCCTCCGGCATCCTGGGATAGCCCTTGCCGCCGCCGATGGGGAGATTGGCCGAATTGCGAAGCCGCGGGCGCCCCAGCACGTGCAGGATTTCGTCCGCGACCCGCTCGGCAAGGGCACGGTATGTGGTCCACTTTCCGCCCACCAGGGAGTAGATCGGGAAGTCGATTCCGTTGCCCGGTGCCAGCACCGGGAAGCTGTGGTCGCGGCTGATCTGCCCCGGCGTCAGGGCGTCGCTGCGCGGCAGTGGGCGGACACCGCAAAACCGGAAGACCACGTGCGACCGGTCCACCCGGATGGAAGGAAACGCCAGCCGCATGGCGTCGAGAATGTAGTCCACTTCCGCATCGTCGCAAACGGCCTCGGGATCTTCGGCCGGGATATCCGTGGCGCCGGCGATCACCTTGCCCTGGACCACATAGAAGATGCAGATGCGGCCGTCCCGGTTGACGAAATAGATCATCTCGTCCCCGGTCGCCCGCACCAGCTCGGGGTGGTCGAGCACAATGTGGGAGCCCTTGGTTCCGCCGATGAAACCGCTGGCGTGCCCGAGACCGCGATTGGTGAAATCGATCCAGGGGCCGGTGGCGTTGACGACGATTCGCGGTCTCACTTCGCAGGTCTCGCCGGAGACCTCGTCGCGCAGCACGACAGCTCCGCCAGAGGCGCTTTCGGGCCGGACATAGTTCAACGCGCGCGCCCCGGGACACGCCGCTTCCGCGTCCAGAACCAGTTCCAGGCACAAGCGTTCGGGATAGGTGATCTTGGCGTCGTAGTAAGTCGCTGTACAGATCACCTCGGGATTCAGCGCGGGCCGGAGCCCAAGCGCCGCCCGCCTGAAACGGAACCGGTGCCGCGGCAGCGGGGATTTGCGGCCGGCCATGAAGTCGTACAGCATCAGTCCGGTCTTGATGAGGAGCGCTCCCCGATTGCCCGGCTTGGCCGGCCATCCCAGCAGATTGCGGATTGCCGGAAGCACGCCGGACATCCAGTTGAAGATCGGAATCGTGGTGGGCAGCGGCTTGACGTAGTGGGGCGCGTTTCCCAGCAGCCGGTTTCGCTCCCGGAGGGACTCACGCACCAGACGGAATTCGGCGTTCTCCAGATAGCGTAGACCGCCGTGAATGACGCGCGTCATGGCCGCGCTGGTTCCAGCGCAAAAATCGGACTTTTCGACCAGCAGGACGTCGATGCCCTGCAAGGCCAACTCGTTGAACAGGCCGATTCCGTTGATGCCGCCGCCAACTATCAGAACGGAGACATCGGCGTGATTTCGAAGCGAGGCAAATTCTGGCCGCATCCGGGTACCGGGGGAAACGAAACTGCATCGCACATCCGCGATTGAGGTCCGCGCCGCGCGGTGTCGCGCCGGCTAGCGGCCGTTTCGAATATCTCCTTTCGTAAAGGCCGCCGCGGATCCGATGAACACCGAACCCTGGAGGGCCTGGTTGCGCTGGGGCCGGCAGAGCGCACGCTCCACCGGCCCCAGCCTGGTTAGAAACCTAACTTACTTCACCGGGGCGGAGCCCCGGGCCTTAGAAGTACAGCTTCAACGCCATCTGGATTTGCCGCGGCGTGCTGAACCCCGTGACTTGCCCGAACTGGGAACTGGTAATGCTTCCTTGCGGGTTGTTCCAGTTGGCGTGATTCATGACGTTGAAGAAGTCGGCACGGAGGTCGAGTTTCCAACGCTCGCTCATTTTGAAACGGCGGCTCAGGGCCAGGTCGAAATTGATCTGGCCCGGACCATAGACCGCGTTCCGGCCCAGGTTGCCGAACTGGCCGCTGAACACGGTGCATGCCGCGTTCGATCCCGCGCACTGGAATGCCGCGGGATTGAACCAGTACGGCGTGTCGTTCACCGGGACCGTATGCACCTGGTCGGGCGCTATCACGGTGGGGCGATCCAGGGCCTGGCCGCTCAAGGAAATGTCCTTGCCGCCATCGGAGAGCTGGATCGGGTTGCCCGTGAACACGCTGAGAACCGGCGAGATCTGCCAGTCTCTGGTAAGCGCCTTGGCGACGCCACTGCCGAGCCCGGGGCTGGTGGCGACCAGGGTGGTGTTGAAAACCTGCCGGTGGTCGTAGCCGCAATTCCCCCGTTCGCCCGATTGGCGATTGAGCGAATTCTGATAAAGCGTGCCCGCCAGTTCGCCCGCCATATCCCACGAGCTGACGCAATGGCTCCAGCCGTAATTGCTCAGGATGGTGTAATGACCGGAGAAGTGGCGTTCGATGGAAAGAAACATGCCGTGGTACTCGGAGTTGCCGCCGGGGTCGGACTGCTGGATATTGCCGTAGTACTGTCCGGTTACGGGATTGTCCAGGTAGGTCGGGCGCCTCTGGTTGGTGTTCCCGACGCTGGCTGCCGCCCCGCCAGGGCCAAGCGCGGTCGGTACCGCCTGGTTGATATCCACCGATCCCAGGATGTGCCGGCCGGCGTTACCCATGTAATTCGCCTTGGCCACCCAGTTGGTGCCAATTTGCCGTTGGTAACTGACGTTCCACATCAACACGGAAGTTACCGGCATGTCGGGCGGAACGCTGACATAGACGCCCTGCGTCGGGAAGAGCGCGGTGCCGGGGAACGGATCGCCTGTCTTGCCGGTCGCGGGGCTTACGTAAGTCGCGAACGGGTTGGAGAACTGGCCGCTGGTAAGCGTGATCGAAGAGACATACGGCGAGTTGGTGGTCCAGCGCTCCGGATAGAACAGCATGGTAGTATCGTGATTCCAATTGAACGACGCGCGAATGGTCTGCCTGCCATCGCCCTTAGGATCCCAAACCAGGCCGAGCCGGGGCGAGAAAGTCGCCCAATGGGACGCCGTGAAGGCCTTACCGTAAGGATCCTCCGCCGTATCTGTAGAGAAGATCAGGCCAGCCGGAGTGAGGGGATACGCCGGGCTGTGCCAGCCCTGCGAGAACAGGGGCCAACTGAACTGGCCGCCGCGCCCGTACTTGTCGTATGCCGGCACGGACGGCTCCCAACGAACGCCCAGGTTGACGGTCAGGTGCGACGTGAGGTGGATGGCATCCTGCACGTAAGCCGCAATCACCGTCTGGCGCAGGTAATCGGAGATGACGTTCCCATCCGTCAAATTGGAAAAACGCCCGACCAGCAGGTCCGCCAGGCCATCGCCAGTGGTCCCGCCATTGAAGGTGAACATGCCGTTGGACTGCTGGTTGTTGTAGGAGTTGAACTGGTCCTTGCGGCCATCGAATCCGAAACCGATCTGGTGTTTGCCGCGGATGATGGAGTAATCGTCCGCCATCTGGTACGTATTGATATCGAAATTCGCCAGGGCGCAAGAGCCGCAACCGATGCCGAATCCGCCGCCCGAGTAACCGGTCACGGTGAGGTTCGTATAGTTCTTAGTGTTGAGGTACATGTTCACGCCCAGGTCCGCCGGACTCGGTAAGTCGAGAGGACCCGCGCGGTTGTCGCGCCGCCGGTCGAAGGTCGCGTGGAAGCTGTTGACGGAGGTCGCACTTACGGAATAGGTGTCGCCGATGGTCATGGTCTGCGACCTGTCCCAGTTGCCCGCTGTGGTGGTGGTCAGGGCGTTCTTTCCATCGAAGATCGGGAGCTGCAGGTAATCGTACATGTAGTAGCGGCCGAAGAACATATGCTTGCTGCTGATGTTGTAATCGATACGGCCGATCCATTGATCGTCGGGGTTGTTGGCCGGGACACCGTAGAGGATATTGCCGCACGGATTGGCGGAGGTCGGGAAGTAGGTGGAGGCCAGCTTCAATCCCGCCTGATCGAAAGTGGAAACGGGAATCTGGTTTCCGGGGTACGGGGTGCCGTTCACGTCCTTCAGCGTTCTGGCCGAAGCCAGGCAGCCGCCGGCCGACTTGGCGGCATCCACCACGCTAAAGTCTCCTTTCAGCGTCGCCGCCGTGGGCGTGTAGGACGTGGTGTTGGCCGGGTCGCTGCGCTGCCGCGTGCCCTGGTAGCCGCCGAAGAAGAACAGCTTGTCCTTGATGATCCTCCCGCCGGCCGTGCCGCCGAACTGGTTGCGCTTCAACGAGTCGCGCACGGGTTGCGGAGCGACATCCCCCTTGGGCCGCGCGTTCAGGTCGCCGTTGCGCATGAACTCAAACAAGTCGCCGTGTAAGGCGTTGGCGCCGGACTTGGTCACGATGTTGACCACGCCGCCCGGGTGCAGTCCGTATTGCGCCGGCAGACCGTTGGTCTGTAGGTTGAATTCCTGGATCGCGTCCGGGAATGGAATGGGCAGATTCACGTTGCTGAAGGCATCGTTATTGTCGCCGCCATCCAGTAGGAAATTGACGCCGTTGGCCGAACTGCCGGCCACCGAATACTG
>Ga0182021_10002147_pt1 | contig 22980 bp, 22 predicted proteins | sample 612E3MmetaG_FD_120493 | JGI IMG/M metagenome (GOLD analysis project Ga0182021, IMG submission 120493) | Permafrost microbial communities from Stordalen Mire, Sweden - 612E3M metaG (Illumina Assembly) | ecosystem: Environmental > Terrestrial > Soil > Wetlands > Permafrost | place: Sweden... | reverse complement strand
TCCTCCTCATTCTGGAGGCGCCGGGCGGTTGCCTCGGCCGCCTTGATCTCCTCGGGCCGGCTGCCGTTCACCAACTTTTCATATTTCGCGTCGCTCGAGGCCAGATTGGCCTTGGCGGAGACCAACGCCGCCTCGGCCTGGCTCTGCGCCGCCCGCAGGATGGTCGGGTCGAGTTGGAAAACGGTCGCACCCTGGTGAACAAACTGCCCTTCGTGCACCGGAACGTCGGTGATGGTCCCGTTGATCTCAGAGGCAAGGTCGACAAGGTGGCCGGCAAAGCGGGCATCGTCCGTGAACACAATGCCCCGCATGAAGAAAAACCAGTAAGCAAGGACGCCTGCGGCAAGCACGGCCAGGATCGCGATCCCCAGTAGGATCCTCTGGCGTCGGCGTTGCGGCGTGACTGCCGGCACCGGTTCAGGCCGGGCCGCCGGTTGGTGTTGGAGGGTCTTGGACGGCGAAGATGTCTGGCCTTCAGGAGTACTCATAGGTTCGAAATGACCGTGTGCTCGGGAGCGGTCCGACGGGCTGCCCCTTGGGTGAACAAATCCACCAGTGCTTCGTGGCTTCGCATGGGTTCAGGCTGGTCCTCCAACTCCCACGCACGGGTCCGCAGCATGCCGAGCAGATACTCGGCGAGGATCTCAGCTGATAGGTCCGACCGGATTTCGCCTGATGCCATTCCCCGGGCAATGATGGCGGCCACCGCCCCGGTCATTTTTTTGCGGCGTTCCAGCCAGCGCTCGCGCAGACCGCCGCCGCGTTCCATGGCACGCTCCGCCTGGGACAGAATCATGCGGAAGAGCGGACGCCGTTGACGGAAAAAGCCGCTCACGGTCTCGCACGTTCGCAGCAAACCATCGCGGAACGCGATTCCGTTGGTGGCGTTTTGCCGGAGCAGTTCGCACATCTCATCAAAGCCCGCCACCGCGGTTTGGAAAAACAGATCCTCCTTGTCCGAAAAATATAGGTAGAGGGTGCCCTTGCCGACGTCGGCCACCCGGGCAACCTCGTCCAAAGTGATCTCATGAAACTGGCGGGTCCGGAAAAGTTGTTCCGCCGCCTGCATGATTCGTTGTCTTTTATCCGGGTGCATGGCCAATAAACTGACTGACCAGTCAGTCATAATACTGTGTTAGTCAAATAAAATGCCGGAACATACTTCCCGGCATGCCAGTTAGCCAACTATCCATTAATTGGTTAAACAATAAATGATGTATCATCATCACCATGGGCTTCTACCCCTCCGCAAGGTTTGCTGCGGCTTGTCCAGAGCCGCGAACAGGACTATTCGCTGGTGTGCTTCGCTTCCTCGGCCAGCATGTCGGCGTGGAGCCTCGCACTGTCTTCATCACCGGCGGAACGGGTTATATCGGCCGGCGTTTGATTCTGCTTCTGCTTGCACGCGGGCATGGCGTGCGCGCGCTCGTGCGCAAGGGCTCGGGGAAAAAGCTGCCCGCCGGCTACATCGGCGTGCCGGGTGATGCCTTGGACCGGACAACGTTTGCCGGCCAGATTGCGCCGGCCGACACCTTTATCCAGTTGGTCGGGGTTCCGCATCCAAGTCCGAGCAAGGCGGCCCAGTTCCGGACCGTGGACTTGGTGTCGGGGCTTGGTTCGGTGGCAGCGGCGTCCGAAGCAGGGATCCGGCATTTCATCTATGTCAGCGTGGCCCAACCTTCATCGATGATGAAAGCCTACCTTGCAGTTCGCGCCGAGGTGGAGGCGGCGCTGCGTGCCAGCGGACTCAATGCAACAATTCTGTGACCGTGGTATGTGCTCGGGCCCGGACACCGATGGCCCTATCTGCTGCTGCCCGTCTACTGGCTGATGGAACGCCTGCCTTCGACGCGCGACTCGGCGCGCCGGCTGGGGTTGGTCACCCTGCCCCAGATGCTTCAGACGCTGGTGCGAGCGGTCGAGACGCCGGCAGCCGGCATCCGCATCTGGGGAGTGCCGCAAATCCGCGATCAAACGGAGCCGTGATAGTCACGGCGCTGCCATCGTGTAACCATGGTCCGGCGGGAAACTGCACCTCCTGTGACCGGGACCTGCAGATCTGGCCGTCAGGTCGGCCTGAAGAAGGTACTGAGTTCTTCGACGCCTTTGCGGACGGCGTCCGCGCTGGCGAGCAACTGTTTCTGTTCATCATCCGCCAACGCCAGCTCGATGATGCGTTCCACGCCGTTCTTCCCCAAGATGACTGGGACGCCGATGAAGAGGTCGTCGATGCCATATTCGCCGCGCACGTAGGCAGCGCAGGGCGCAAGGTGCTTCCGGTCGGTGATCACCGCCTCGACCATGTCTGCCACCGAGGCCGCGGGAGCGTAGTAGGCGGAACCGGTCTTCAGCAGAGCAACGATCTCCGCCCCACCCTTGCGAGTGCGGTCGACCAGCCGGGCGATCGTCGCCGCATCCATGAGTTCCGTGATCGGCACGCCACCGACGGTGGTCAGTCGCGGCAACGGCACCATCTGGTCGCCGTGACCGCCCAGCACCATCGCGTGGACGGAGGACAAGGCGCAGCCCAATTGCTCGGCCACGAAATAACGGAAGCGCGTCGAGTCGAGAATCCCCGCCATGCCGACCACGCGGCGCAGATCAAAGCCCGTGGAGCGCAGAGCAACATGGCACATGATATCCAGCGGATTCGAGACGACGATCACGACGGCGTTGGGCGCATGCTCGACAATGGCCCGGGCGGCCTGCTTGACGATGCCCGCATTGACCTTGAGGAGATCCATCCGGTCCATGCCCGGCTTCCGCGGCAGGCCGGCGGTGATCACCACCACGTTGCTGTCCGCGATCCGGGCGAAGTCATCGGTGCCCGCGATGGACACGTCGTAACCGCGCAGGGGTCCGGCGTGAAGAAAGTCCAGCGCCTTGGCCTGGGTCATGCCGCCCGCGACGTCGACCATGACAAGATCGGCGATGACCTTCTCGGCGATGTAATAGGTCGCCGTCGCGCCGACGTTGCCCGCCCCGATGATGCTGACCTTGTTCTTGGACATGGGTGCCTCTTTACGCCGCCCCGGCGGCGATGCTGTCGTGCGCTGCCTTGAGGGCCGCCGCCGCCTGGTCGAACGCCTGGCGGTCGGCGGTGGAAAGCTGGAGTTCGAGGATGCGGGCCACCCCGCGTTCCCCCACGTAGGCCGGCACGCCGATGGCCAATCCCTGCACGCCATACTCGCCCTCGCAACGGACGGACACCGGCAGCAATGCCTTCGTGTTGGCCACGATGGCATCCACGAGCGCCGCGGCGGCCGCACCGGAGGCATAGAATGAGGTGGAGCGCTGGGACAGATCGAGGATGGTGTCGCCCGCATTGCGGGCATCTTCGATCAACTGAAGCAGCCGGGACTCGCTGAGTAGGGCCGACGCCGGGATGCCGGACACGCGGATGGTATCGCGCAGAAAAACCATGCTGGGATGATGCGGGCCGATGATCAGGCCCGTGACTTCCCGCGGGGAAACCCCCAGTGCATTGCTGACGAGGTAACGGATGCGGGTCGAACTGAGCAGGCCGCCCACTCCCATGACCTTGAATCGATCAGCCTCCATGGTTTCCTGGATGAGAAGGGTCAGCAGATCGATGGGTTCGACGATGTTGATCACCACCGCATTCGGGGCGAGGCGGCGGATGTCCTGGGCGATCGCGCGCACCGTCGGCGCATTGTCCCGGTAGAGATCCTCGCGTCGCTCACCCGGCTTGCGTACGCGGCCGGCGGTGATGATGACGATGTCGCTGCCCGCAATGTCGTCGATCTTGACAGTGCCGCGAATCGCGGTGACGTAGTCCCGCACCGGACCGGCCTCCATCAGGTCGAGCGATTTGCCCGCGGCGACGCCGTCCTTGATGTCCACCAGCAGGACGTCGGTCGCGCGCCGCTCGGCGATGAAGAAGGCGGTGTTGGTGCCGACGTTGCCGCTGCCGATGATGCTGATGCGTTTCATGTGCCGTGCACTGCGAGGGGATCGACCGGACTGTTCCCCGTCAACCAAAGCCCTTAAGGCCAAGTGTCAAACTGTCAGTCATCCCGTCGCCGCCAGCTTGCGGCGGAGGATTTCGTCAACGAGCCTGGGGTTGGCCCGGCCCTTCGACTGCTTCATCACGAAGCCCTTCATCGCGTTGATCGCGTTCTCCTTGCCCGCCCGAAAATCAACGACGGACTTCGGATTGGCCGCGATGGCCTCGACGCACCACCGCTCGAGTTCGTCCGTGTCGGTGGACTGCCATAAGCCCATCCGTCCGATGATTGCGGCCGGTTCTTCGTCGGTCTTGAATATTCCCGCGCTTACGGTGGTGACAGCGCTGCTGGAAATAGCGCCTTTTTGATAAATCAGCAGAAAATCGGTCACGCGCGCTGGCCTAAGTCTTTCACTCTTTAAATCCGGTTTCTCACGCAGCAGCTGGTTCACAACCCAGTTCGCGGCAAACAGTGGGTCCGAGCCGTTCTTTACCAGTTGCTCGAAGTAATCGCTGAGCTCGCGGTCGGGCACGAGCACCGAGGTAATGGTGTAGGGCAGCTGGTACTCCGCGAAAAAGCGGCGCTGCTTGTCGAAAGGCAGCTCGGGGAGGCCCGCTTGAAGGGCCGTCTTCCACTGCGCATCGACCTTCACTGGCATGAGATCGGGATCGGGGAAATAGCGGTAATCGTGCGCCATTTCCTTCGAACGCAGCGATTGCGAGGTGCCGGTCTGGCCGTCGTAGTCGCGGGTCTCCTGCACGATCGTGCCGCCGGCCTCGACGACCGCGGTCTGCCGCTTGATTTCGTGGGCCAGCCCGTCGCGGACGAAGGAAATGGAATTGAGGTTCTTGAGCTCGACCTTCGTGCCCAGCGTGGTTGCGCCGGCCGGGCGGATGGAGACGTTGGCGTCGCAGCGCATCTGGCCCTTCTCCATGTCGCAGTCGGAGATGTCGCCGTAGATCATGATCATCTTGAGCGCGGTGAGGTAGGCGAACGCCTCCTCGGCGCTGTGGATCGCGGGTTCCGAGACGATCTCCATCAACGGCGTGCCCGCCCGGTTGTAATCGATGAGGGATTCGCCGCCGGCATGGTTCAGCTTGCCGACGTCCTCCTCAAGATGGATGCGCGTCAGCGGAATCTTCTGGTGCCCGCCCATGATGTTGCGCGAGGCGCCGGGCAGCTCGATCTCGACGGCGCCGCCCCGGCAGACCGGCTGGTCGTACTGCGAGATCTGGTAGTTCTTCGGGCTGTCGGGGTAGAAATAGTTTTTGCGGTCCCACTTGCAGACCGGGGCGATCTCGCAGCCGAGCATGAGGCCCACCTTGATGACGGCGTCGAGCGCGGCCTTGTTCATCACCGGCAGCACGCCGGGCAGCGCGAGGACGACGGGATCGGTCAGGGTGTTGGGAGGCGCGCCGAAGCCGGCGGCGACCCGCGTGAACATCTTGGAGCGGGTCTTCACCTGGACATGGACCTCGAGTCCGATGACGGCTTCGTATTGCATCTGCGGTAGTGAGTAGCGGGTAGTGAGTAGATCAGGAGCTGTCGCGCTCGAGGCCGTTGATATATCCTTGGAGCAGACGCGAGACTTCTTCGAGATCGGCTTGAAGTAACCTGGTGTCCGCATAGCCGAGGTCGTGCGCGAGGATCAGCTGGTAAAGGCATTCGTCGGCAGATCCCTGCGCGGTATTGTAGAAACGGAGCTTGTCGGGTTTCGTGCGCTTACGAAAACCTTCGACAAAGTTCGAAGGGATGCTGGCCGCAGCCCGCCTCAGTTGCGAAGTCAGCGCGAAGAGCTCGTGTCTGGGAAACAACTCAGCGCAACGATAGATGGACAGAGTGAACGCGTGGGCCTTTTGCCACACAAGGACATCGCGAAACGACTGTGACTTGTTTGCCATGCTCGCTACTCGCTACCCACTACTCGCTACTATGCTCATAGCTCCGGATGTTTCGTATGCCAGTCGTGGCCCTGTTCGTAGGCATGCGCGATGGCGAGGAGGTCCGCCTCCTGGTACGGCCGGCCGATGATTTGCAGGCCGACGGGCAGGCCGCCCCGGGTGAAGCCGCACGGGACCGAGAGGCCCGGCAGACCCGCGAGGTTGAGGCTGATCGTGTAGATGTCGCTGAGGTACATCGCGAGGGGATCGGATGACTTCTCGCCCTGCTTGAAGGCGGCGGTGGGCGCCACGGGCGCCAGCAGCGCGTCGACCTCCTGGAACGCCCGCATGAAATCGTTGCGGATGAGCGTGCGGACCTTCTGGGCGCGCAGGTAATAGGCGTCGTGGTAACCGCTGCTCAGCACGTGGGTGCCGAGGATAATGCGGCGTTTCACCTCGGGGCCAAAGCCCTCGGCGCGCGATTTGAAGTAGAGGTCGATGGCGTCGGTCGCCTCCTTCGAGCGGTGGCCGTAGCGCACGCCGTCGTAGCGGGCGAGGTTCGAGGACGCCTCCGCCGTGGCAATGATGTAATAAACCGCGATGGCGTAATCCGCGGCCAGCGGCAGCGAGACCTCCCGGATTTCACAGCCGGCTTTGCGGTAGAACCCGATGGCGGCGTTGACCGCGCCGCCGACCTCGGCGTCAAGCCCCGCGCCGAAATACTCCTTCGGCACGCCGAGCTTCCACGGCCCCCGGCGCCGCTTCAGTTCGGCCCGGTAATCCGGAATGGGGGTGGAGAAGGAGGTGGAATCCTGCGGATCATGGCCGGCGATGGTGCCCAGCAGCATCGCCGCATCCTCGACCGTGCGCGCCAGCGGCCCGATCTGGTCGAGCGACGAGGCGAAGGCGATGAGGCCGTAGCGAGAAACCAGCCCATAGGTGGGCTTGAGGCCGACGACGCCGCAGAAGGCGGCGGGCTGGCGGATGGAGCCGCCGGTGTCGGAACCGAGCGCCAGCGGCGCTTCGCCGGCGGCGACGGCCGCGGCGGCGCCGCCCGAACTGCCCCCGGGCACGCGTTCGAGATCCCATGGATTGCAGGTCGGATGAAAGGCGGAGTTCTCCGTCGAGGAACCCATCGCAAACTCGTCCATGTTGAGACGGCCCCACGGAATCGCCCCGGCGTCCTTGAGTTTGCGGGTGACCGTCGCGTCGTAAGGCGAGATGAAGTCCGCCAGCATCCGGCTCGAGGCGGTGAGCGGCTGGCCTTCGACGGCGATGACGTCCTTGATGCCCACGGGCATGCCGTCGAGCGCCCCCCTCGCCTGCCCCGCGGCGCGGCGCGCGTCAGAGATCCGGGCCTGATCCAGGGCCCCGGCCTCGTCAAAGGAATTGAATGCCCGCACCCTGCCGTCCACGGCTTTCGTCCGGGAGCTGAAAGCCCGGATCAGCTCGACGGAGGAGACCTGCTTCGCTTCAAGCAACGCGGCGAGTTCCGCGGCGGATTTGAAAATGAGATCGGAGGACATGCAGGAAGAATTCAGGAGTTAGGAGCTGGAATTTAGAAGCCCTGAAACGGCAGTATCATTCTGGCTCCTATATTCTGGCTTCTGGCTCCTTGTCGTCATTCCACCACCACGGGTACCACGACCATGTCGTCACGCTGGACGGGAGCGTTCTGGAGCGCCACGTCGACCGGAAGGCCCGGCTGCGGCACGTCATCGGCCCAGATGTTAAAGACGGGAAACGCGTGCGCCGTCGGCTCGACCTGCGACACGTCCACCTCGCCGAGCTTTTCGATGTAGCGGAGCACATCGCCGAGCTGCCGGGAGAAAATCTCCTTCTCCTGATCGGTGAGCGCGAGCCGGGCGAGATTCGCCACGTAATCGATGTTGATGTCCGTCGGTGAAGCCATGGTTCAAAATGAACCACCGAGACACAGAGAACACAGAGGATTCTGCTGCCTCGTCTCTGTGTTCTCCGTGACTCTGTGATTCAAAAAAGTTTCAGGGAGTTGCTGAAACTACGTTTCTCACCGATCGAATGGCAACCGGCAAAAAATGCCTACGGCCCGAGCGCGGCCGCCGCCGTTTCCTGGAAAACCCGGCGGAGATCGGAGGCGTCGGAATTGGGCAGGCCGGCCCGCTGGATCATCAGGATGTAAATCGCGTCGCGCCGCGGATCCGCCCAGCTCTGCGTGCCGTGGGCGCCGCCGTGGCCGTACGTGCCGGGTGTCAGCGTCGCCGTGGCGCCTTGCGGCTCCTTCACCAGTCCGAAACCGAAACCCCAGGCGGACCCGGGCACCCAACCAGCCTTGATCCCGGTGGTCTGCTCGCGGGTCAACTCCGCCACGGTCTCGGGGCGGAGGAGCCGCCGCGCGCCCGCCACGCCGCCATTGAGCAGCATCTGGTAGAACTTCGCCACATCCCCCGCTGTGGAAAACAGTCCGGAGCCACCGAGCGGTGGACGTTCCCGGTCCGTCACGGCTCCGCCGTACATATAATAGATGATCGTCGGCTCGAGCTTGCCGGTGTCGGCATTGCGCCGGTAATTTGTGGCGAATCGTTTTTCCTGCTCCGGTGTGAGCCAGAAGGTTGAGTCCTTCATGCCGAGCGGATCAAAGAGCCGCCGCTGCATGAACTCGGCGAACGGCACGCCGCTGACGACCTCGACGACGCGGCACAGCGTGTCGATGCCGGCGGTCGAGTAGCTCCATCGCGCGCCGGGCTGGAATTTGAGCGGCTCGCGGGTCATGGACTTCACCATCTCGGCCAGCGTCCAATGCGGGCCGTACACCGCGTATTCGCCCAGGCCGCTGGTATGCGTCAGGAGGTCGCGCAGCGTGATCGGGCGCGCCGCCGGCACCAGCACCCGCCGCTCGGTGGTCTCCTCCTGGAGCACCCAGAGGTTGTGAAACTCCGGCAGGTATTTCTCCACCGGATCGTCGAAACCAAGCCGGCCCTCGTCGACGAGCATGGCCGCGCACACCGCGGACATCGGCTTGGTCATGGAGGCGATCCAGAACAAATCGTTGGTCTCCATCCGGCGGCCGCTCGCAAGATCACCCTGGCCGATGGCGGACAGATGCAGGATGCGATCCTTCGAGGCGACCAGCATGACCGCACCGGAGACCTCGCCCTGGTCGACGAAGGCCTGCATCCGCTCCGGGATGGCCGCGAATTTGTCCGGCGTGGACACCGGCGCGGCCGCGAGCGAAGCCGCCACCCCAAGGACGGGAAGAAGACGGAGAAGACGAGCGGGCAAAGACGTTTGCATGAAGCGCTAGCTAAACGCGCCGCCCCACCGGCTCAATCATCTTCCTACGCCCGCACGCTGGTGCGGCCGTCCGCCGTGATGGCCTTTTGGATCTTCGCCAAGGCGGCGTTGACCTCGTCGTCGGTGAGCGTGCGTTCGGCGGCGCGGAAGACGAGGGAGAACGCCAGGCTCTTCTTCCCTTCGGGCAGGCCCCGGCCCTGATAGACGTCGAAGATCGCGACCTGCTCGACCGCGAAGGCGTCGCCGACAACGGATTTCGTCGTCTGGGCCAGGGTGCGCCGGACATCCTCGGCCAGAACGGTCGCATCGACCACGAGCGCGAGATCGCGCAGCACGGGCGGATAATGGCTGAAATCCTGGTAGCGGCGCGGGCCGCCGCCCGCGGTGAGTTTTTCGGGCAGGATCGCGAAGATGCCCGCCATGACCTGTCCCTCGATGCCGAGGGCGCGGACCATCGCGAGATTCATCAGACCGAAGCGCGCCTCAAGGCCGTGGGTCGGCAGACCGCCCATGGACGCCGAATGCCCTTCCTGCCAGCCGAAATACGGACCGGTGACGGGGGCGGCCGGCAGCGCCGACAGGTCCACCCCGGCGTGCGAGGCGAGGATGTGCACGTGGTTCTTCGCGGTGTAGAAATCAGCCGGGGCTCGCTTGAGCCACTGCCGTCCGGCGTCCTTGGTCTGCGCCTCGATGAACGCCGCGGCGGCGCATTCATAAATCTGCCCGTTGCTCTCGATGAACACCCGGCCGGTCTCGCACAGCCGGGTGACGCCCGTGCCGCGCGACTGGTTGAGCTTCAGGGCTTCGAGCAGGCCGATCAGCAGCGTGGAGCGGAGGTGCGACTGGTCCTCGACGAACGGATTGGCCAGCGCCAGCTCCTGCACCGAGGTGTCGGAAACCCACTGCCGGATCTCCGCCACCGACCGCAGCGTGTAGTTGACGCACTCGTGGAAATGCTGGCCGACAAGATAGGCGGTCGCCTTGCGGTTGAAAATGACCACCGGATCATCATCGCCGAGCAGACCGGGCGCCGTGACCGTGCTCCGGGGGATGCGGTCGGTGCCATAGATGCGCAGGATTTCCTCGACGAGGTCGATGGGACGGTCGAGATCCCCCCGCCAACTTGGAATCGACACGGTCCATTGCGGCCGGCCCTCGGCGGTGAACTCCTCGCGGACGAGAGGCAGCGCCAGCGCCTCAAGGGCGTCCTTCATCTCTGCGTCGGCCACTTCGAACCCGAGCTGCCGGCGAACAAAGTCGGGTGTGAGCGCGATCTCGCTCTTCCACGGCCGGTCTTCACCCACCTTGTAGACGGGTCCCACGACCTGCCCGCCGGCGGTTTCCAGGATGAGGTCGATGGCGCGATGGGCGTCCTCCGGCAGCGTGTGCGGATCGACGCCGCGCTCGTAACGGTAGGAACTGTCGGTGGTGAGACCGAGTTTGCGCGAGGTCCAGCGGATGCCGGCGGGCTTGAAGTAGGCCACCTCCAGTGCGAGATCGGTGGTGGTGTCGTCGACCTCGGCGTTGGCGCCGCCCATGATGCCGGCGATGACGAGCGGCTTGGCGGCGTCGGCGATGACGAGCATGCGGCTGTTGAGCACGCGCTCCTTGCCGTCGAGGGTGTTCAGTTTTTCGCCTTGGCGGGCATGCCGGACGACGATCCGGCCGCCGCCGATCTTCTTCGCGTCAAACGCATGCACCGGCTGGCCGGTCTCGAGCATGACGTAGTTGCCGACGTCGACGACGTTGTTGATCGGGCGCAGGCCGACGGCCGTGAGGCGCTCCTGCAGCCAGGCGGGGCTCGGGCCGATCTTCACGCCGGCGATGAGATGCACAGTGTAAAGCGGGCAGTCCTCGTCGGACTCGACGGAGACGTCCGCCAGCAGGTCGCGCCGCTCGGGCGAGCCGTCGGGCAGGCCGGTGAACTTCACCGGCGGATAGACGAGTTCCCGGCGGAACCAGGCGGCGAGCTCGCGCGCGATACCGAGGTGGCAGAGGCCGTCGGGGCGGTTGGGCGTGATTTCGAGATCGAACACGACGTCGCCGGGCGGCAGCACATCGTTGATGGGCGTGCCGAGCGCGGGCCGGCCGTCAAGGATGAGCAGGCCCTCGTGCGCTCCCCCGAGGCCCAGTTCGTCCGGCGAGCACATCATGCCGTCGGAAAGCTGGCCGCGGATTTTGGACTGCTTGATCTTCAGACCGCCCGCCAAAACGGCGCCGGGCAGCGCCACGGGCACGCGGTCGCCGACCTGGTGGTTGGGCGCGCCGCAAACGATGGTCTTCACGCCGCCGGCGGGACCGACGTCGACGGTGCAGACGGTGAGCTTGTCGGCATTGGGGTGCTTGTCGCGCGTGAGCACCTCGCCGACCACCACGTTGGTCAGCGGTGGCACCCCGGTGCGGATGACCTGCTCGACCTCAAAACCGAGGAACGTGATCGCATGAGTGATCTCATCGACGGAGGCGTCGAGGGCCACGTAGGATTTGAGCCAGTGGAGGGAGACTTTCATCGAAAGGTAGCGAGTAGCGGGTAGTGAGCAGCGAGTAGATCACGAGCCGCGTTCGAGGCCGTTGATGTAACCTTGAAGCAGACGAGACACCTCTTCAAGGTCCGCTTGGAGCGTTGTGGTGTCTGCATACCTGAGGTCATGCGCGAGAATCAGCTGGTAAAGGCACTCGTCGGCGGAAGCCTGGGCGGTGTTGTAGAAACGGAGCTTGTCAGGTTTTGTGCGCTTCCGAAATCCTTCCACGAAATTCGAGGGAATACTGGCGACGGCGCGTCGAAGCTGCGACGTGAGCGCAAAGAGCTCATGCTGGGGAAACGATTCGGTGCAGCGATACACAGCAAGCGTAAACGCATGCGCTTTCTGCCACACGATCACATCGCGGAAGGATTGGGATTTGTCTGCCATGCTCGCTACTCGCTCCTCACTACTCGCTACTTTTCTCAGGCAAACTGCCGGAGGAACCGCAGGTCATTCTGGTAGAAGTAGCGGATGTCATCGATGCCGTAGAGCATCATGGCGAGGCGCTCGAGGCCCATGCCAAAGGCGTAGCCGGTCCAAGCCGCGGGATCGTAGCCGACGGCCTCATACACGGACGGATCAACCATGCCGCAGCCGCCGATTTCGATCCACTCCTTGTTCACCTTGGGCAGGTGCCGCGCGGAGAGGTCGACCTCGAAACTGGGCTCGGTGTAGCCGAAGTAGTGCGGACGGAACCGCGTCTTGGTGTCGGGGCCGAGGAGCGAGGCAAAGATGTAGTCGAGCAGCGCCTTGAGGTCGCAGACGGTCACGTCCTTGTCGACATAGAGGCATTCGAGCTGATGGAAGTTGGCGCTGTGGGTGGCATCGGTGGTGTCGCGCCGGAACGTGCGGCCGGGCGACACGATGCGCACCGGGGGCGGATGCTTCAGCATGGTGCGGATCTGCACCGAGGAGGTGTGGGTCCGGAGGAGATATTTTTCACCGTCGACCCGGCGGGCAACATTTCCGAAGCGCGCCGTGTCGGGGAAATAGAACGTGTCCTTCACGTCGCGCGAAGGGTGTCCGGGCGGCGTGTTGAGCGCGTCGAAGCAGTAGAATTCCGTCTCCACCTCCGAGCCATCGGCCACCGTGAAGCCGACTTTGCGCAGGATGCGGCACATCTCCTCGCACACCAGAGTGAGCGGATGGTAGGTGCCGGGGCCGCCGTCCGGCGACGGCAGCGAAGCGTCGACGGGCGGACCGAGCTGCGCCGCAATCTCGGCGTCCTCCAGGGCGCGCAGGGTGGCGTCGAAGAGCGCCTGCAGCTGGGCCTTGGCCTCGTTGATGAGCCGGCCGAGCGCGGGGCGCTGCTCCTTGGGTACGGCGCCCATCTGTTTCATGAGCGTGGTGAGCCCGCCGTTGGGACCGACCAGGCGGGCCTTGGCGGCCTCGAACTCGGGGCGGGTGCGGAGAGTCGCGAAGTCGACGCGCGCCTTGGCGAGAAGGGCGGAGAGTTGGTCTTGCATGAGGGGGTCGGTTTAACCGCAGGTCACACAGATGATGGATTTTCGCTTCCGATCTGAACGCCGGCGGCGGGACGGCGGCCGGCTGGTCGCTCAAAATGGCATATGGGTTGGCTGCCCTGTGTTTATCCGAGTATTCAACGGTTGAAAATAAAAAGGACGGGCGCCCCGGGGAGGCCCGTCCTTCAGAGAAATGGTTTGGAAACCGGAAGGCGAGCCTTGGGTGGCTCGCGTTTAGCCAGCGCCTACGCCTTGGTTGCGCCCGCCTTGGCTTTCAACGCGGCCTGGGCTTTCTGCACCAGGCCGTTGAACGCCACCTCGTCGCGCACGGCCAGGTCGGCCAGCATCTTGCGGTCAAGTGCGATGCCGGCGGCCTTCAGACCCTCGATGAAGCGGTTGTAGCTGATGCCGGCATTGCGGCAGGCGGCATTGACGCGCACGATCCAGAGGCCGCGCCAGTCGCCCTTCTTCTTGCGGCGCGCGGCATAGGAGTACTGCCAGGCGTGCTGGACGGCCTCCTTGGCGTAGCGGAAGAGCTTGGACTTGTTGCCGAAATAGCCCTTGGCATATTTCAGCACCTTTTTGCGGCGCTTGCGCGACGCGGGGGAGTTGGTGACACGAGGCATGTTATTGGCAGGGTTGAGGTCGCCGGCGGGTCGCCCTTGGAATCACCCGCCTGGCGAAGTTGTGGTTGAAGCGCGTTCAGTGGCTGAACGGCAGGCAGCGCCTGAGCGGCGCGGCATGGCCTTCGGCCAGGGCTTTGGCCTGGCCGAGACGGCGCTTTTGCTTCGGGGATTTCTGGCTGGCGTGGTGCCGGGTTCCCGGAGAGCGATGCATGAGCTTGCCCCGGGCGGACACTTTGAAACGTTTCGCAACGGACTTCTTGGTCTTTTGCATGACAATGGCTCCGACGAGCGGAGCGGGTCAGAACAAGAGACGCCGCCAGCGTTGGCAAGGGGAAAGTAAGCCGCCGCACAGGTTGAAATCCAAGGGAACAACCGCGCGCGCCTCCCGCAAATCAACCCGGGTCACGCGCCCGCCACGTGCGGCCCGCCGCGATCCATTTTTCATGCGCCACGAGTGGAAAAGGGGGTTGACATCGCCCCGGTGTTGTTGAGGGTTTTCCCTTCCGCTCTGGCTTCCTAGCTCAATTGGCAGAGCAGCTGACTCTTAATCAGTAGGTTCGGGGTTCAAGTCCCCGGGGAGCCACCAACCTCTGCTCCACGAGCCCGGGTTGGTCGCGGCGCAGTTGTTATTTGCACTTCCTTTTCTGACAGTCGGTGGCACACGCCGGCGTAGCTCAATGGCAGAGCACCTGTTTTGTAAACAGGGGGTTGCGGGTTCGAGTCCCATCGCCGGCTCCATCCGTCCTCGCTCTTCTGCGCTGCGGCCGGCCTCAATCCACGGTGGAGGAACGAAAGCCGCCCTCCGCCGCTTTGGGCGCACGACGACCGGACTCGTTCCGCGCCGCGTCACTGATCTGAAGGGTTTTACTGCCCGATGGTGTAATGGTAGCACAACGGACTCTGAATCCGTTTGTCTAGGTTCGAGTCCTAGTCGGGCAGCCATTCTCGCGGAAAATGTCTTACCGTATGAAAGCGAAGAAAGGTCGTTGACAGCAGCAATCCAATAAAACCAATTTCACCCTTTTTGAGTGCGCCCCTTCCCATCGCGAAGTCTCCTTGCCACCCGCCAAGTCGGGAGCCTTACGGCTGCTGAGTCCGCCACCGATCCAGCCGCTGGTTTGAACAATCGTTACCCCCGCTTATTATCTGAACAACCCCGCCCTGTATCGCCCCGCTAATAGATGGCTGCCGCCATTTTTTTTCCTCCCCAACCGCAGAGTTGTTGTTATCGATACCCCTCTTTTGATGATTGAATATCGCCGGGTTTGCCCGTAGCGCTCTTTGCCGCCCAAAATCCCCTCAGCCCCACGATCGCCCCGCTCCTTTCTTAAATATCCACCAACCTTAGCATCACCCACCATCCGATCATGATTACACTGCATCTGCCTCTGGCCTTCGAATTACTCATGGGCAAAACTCCGATGGAGTTGTTCGTCGCGGGACGATTTGTCATGTGGCCCATCCTGCTGCTCGTGTTCCTCGCCATGACTGTCGCCATTGAACGCATCCTCTTCATGATTCGCGAAAACGCCTATCGTGATCACGAGATGGTGGAGAAAATCCTCGAGAAAGTCGAAGGTGGGGACGTCGAGGGCGCGATGGTCCTCGGCAAGAAAAGCAAAGACTTCGTTGCCCGGGTCCTCGTCTACGCGCTCAGCAACAAGGACACCTCCATCTCCAACGCGTTCATCCGCGCCTCCAACCAGGAACTCGCCCGCTTCCAGCAGGGTCTCGCCACGCTCGACACCTGCATCACCGCGGCGCCTCTCCTCGGCCTCTTCGGCACGGTCACGGGCATGATGCGCACCTTCGGTGAACTGGGTGCGGGTGGCGACATCGCGTCCAAGGCGGCCGGCATCACCGGCGGCGTCGCCGAGGCCCTGATCGCCACGGCCTGCGGACTCTTGATCGCCGTCAGCACCCTCTTCCCCTTCAACATCCTCAATGCCCGCCTTGAGGAGGCCCGTCACGAGATCGAAGATGCCTCCAACGCCCTCGAGTTGATCATCAAGAAGTCGGAAATCGGGAACGCCGCCAGCAAATGAGGCGCCGCGGCCCACTCCGGCCGCCCCGCATTCACAACTGAGCAACAACCAACCCCTCTGACAACATGCATGGTGGTGGTGGCACTGGATCGGGCGAAAGGAAGAAAGCGCGCATCGAGATCATCCCGCTGATCGACGTCATCTTCTTCCTGCTCGCCACCTTCGTCCTCTTCACGCTCTCGCTGAACAAAAGCGCGGGCCTGCCCGTGTTGCTGCCCACGTCGGAAACGAGCATTCCCCGCGATCCCTCCGGGACCGTGACCCTCACCGTGACCGCCGAAGGCACAATTGCCTGGGACAAGGATCTGATCACCCTCGATGAGTTCATCTCCCGCATCAAGCAGTACGCCATCACGGAAGGGCCGGATGCACGCGTGTTGATCAACGCCGACGAGCGCACCCTTTTTGGCCAGGTGGTCTACGTCGTCGACCAGGTGCGCATCTCCGGCATCCCGAAGATCTACATCGAAACCCGCATCTTCCAGAGCAAATAGGAACCCGCGCCGCATCACTCTAAGAAACCCGCCGGATCTTCGTCATAAGACTGTAGCCGAGAACCTGGCGAACCTCGATCACCCATGGAAGGCACCCGCATCACACTCCGCCCCCGCAAAAAGGCGCGCATCGAGATCATCCCGCTGATCGACGTCATTTTCTTCCTGCTCGCCACCTTCGTGCTGTTCACTCTGTCTCTGAACCGCATCCAGTCGGTGCCGGTGGACCTGCCCGTGGCATCAGACAAGCCGCCGGATCCAGCGGAACAGCCCAAGGACATGCTCACCATCCAGGTCTCCGACCAGGGTAATGTTTACTGGAATCGCGAGTTGATCGACCTCGACGAGGTTGCTGCCCGTCTGGAGCAGTATAAAAAGCAAGTCACCCTGCCCCGCGTTCTCGTCGCCGGGGACGACCGGGCTCGCTGGGGCGTGACGGTTCAGGTGCTCGATGAGGTCCGCAAGGCCAAGATCGAAAAGGTTTCAATGGAAACCCGCACCCGGCAAACTGGACGCTGATTCCAACCCTTCCTTTTTCCCAATCGCCGCACCCATCTCCGGCCCATCACTCATGCGTAAGGATCTCATCATCGGCATCGTGGTCTCGGCTTCGCTGATCGCAGGCCTCCTGCTGGGCTTCAACAGGCGCCCGGAGAAAGTTAGACACGGCCCCGCCCAGACTGATGACACCCTCCAGATTGAAATGCCCGTTCTTCCGCCGGAGCCGCCTGAGGTTAAGAAGACCCAGGAAGACCTGCCCCCGGAGGACGATGCCGTCCAGGTGAACTTTGCCCCGCCCTCCCTGGTGGACATTCCAACCATCGTTCCGGACGCCACCTTCGTGCAGCAGATCGCCCCGCCTCCGCCGCCCGGCATCGAGCAGGCCAAGGGTGTGGTGACCATTCCGCCCGCCCGGCCGGCCGGCTTCGGCCGGGGTCTCGGCCAGATCTTCGACATTTCCCAGCTCGACCAGATTCCCGTGGCGCGCATCCAGCAAAACCCGGTTTATCCCTATGAAATGCGCCGGGCCGGCATCACGGGTGAGGTCAACGTCGGTTTCATTGTGGATGCCAATGGCGACGTGCGCGACCCCTACGTCATCAATTCGACCCATCGCGAGTTCGAAGTGCCGGCGGTGCAGGCCGTCAGCAAATGGAAGTTCCGACCCGGGCGGAGAAGCGGCCACGCGGTCAACACCCGCATGTCGGTGCCCATCGTTTTTAGTTTCAACGACTGACCAACCTTTCTTCGCCCATCATCATGGCCTCGTTTCGGACCCATTTCCCCCTGAAAGCACTGCTGGTGGCAGCCGGATTAAGCGCAGGCCTGCCGGTCGCCAGTCTGGCGGAAGAAGAGAAGGCGCTGGAACTCCAGGACACCACCACCACGCAGGTCGAGGAATTGGTCCGCCCCGGCATCAACGAAAAGGATTGGGACAAGGCCATCCGGGGTATCGATACGATCCTGCCGAAGCTGCCTCGTGACAGTTACGACGAGGCTTATCTGAACCTGATGAGGTCCCAGTTCATGATGCAGAAGAATGACCTCCACGGGGCCTTGATGTCGCTCGAGCGCAGTCTGGATATCTCCGAGCGGCACCCCAACTTCCTTGAAGCGAAACAGCGGCAGGAGATCCTCTGGACGGCGTCACAGATCAATTTTCAGGAAGCCTCTTCAAGCAAGGATCCCAAGCAGCAGGCCGTCCTCTACGCCAGGTCCGACCGGGAACTGAATGAATGGCTGAAGAACGCCAAGAATCTCACCCCGGAACAGATCTACTTCATCGCCGCGCTCTACTATGCCAAGGGTCAGGGCTCGGATACGCCCGGCGCCGATCAGAAGCCAGATTTATCCATGGTAGAAAAGGCGCTGTACTGGACGGAACAGGGCCTGCGCTCGGGAGCTCATCCACGCGACAATTTTTACGCGCTGAAGCTTGCCGAGCTAATCCAGCTCAACCGTTTCAATGAAGCGGCTGATTTTCTCGAGCTGATGGTCAAGACGAAGCCTGAAAACCGGAACTATTGGCAGCAGCTCGCCGCCACCTATCTGCAGCTCGCCAGCATCGCCACGGACAAGAAGGACGAGAAGGCCGCCTACAGCTACAGCATCCGGACCATTCTGGCGATCGAACGCGCCCAGTCACACGGGTTCATGAACACGCCGAAGGAGAACTACTCCCTGGTCGGCATCTATTTCAACATCGGCCAGTTTTCAGAGGCCTGCCGGCTGCTTGAGCAAGGCCTGAAGGAAAACACGATTGAACGGACGCGGCCGAATTACGAACTGCTCGCCAACTCCTACCAGCAGCTGCACCGGGAATTCAAAGCCGTCGAGGTTTTGGAACAGGCCACCAAGGTTTTCCCCCAGTCCGGGCAGATCGAGTATGAGATCGCTCAAATCTACTATACGATCGACAAATACCGGGACGCTTTTCAGCACATCAAAATCTGTATCGAAAAGGGCGGCACTGAAAAACCGGAGATGGCCTGGCTGTTTTACGCCTACGTCGCCCTGGACCTGAAGGAGTATGATGCAGCCCTCCTGGCCGCCAACAAGGCGGGTGAGTATCCCGAAGCCAAAGCCAAGGCCGAGCAGATGAAAGAAGCCATCAAGGCCACCCTGCTCGACCGCGAGAGCCGGATCAATTCCCAGTAAGACGCTTTAACCCAATCATCATCCGCCACCATTTATCCCGCCTGCTATGAACAAAGCCTACGTCATTTGGCCTCTCGCCGGCCTGCTGGTCTTCGGCGCTTTCTACTGGAACTTCAGCAAAGAGTACGCCCTGAAGCAGCAGAAGGCGGAGCAGGCCATCCAGGATGTGAAGAGGGAAAAGACCCGCAAGGAATTGGAATCGCGCAAGAAGGCCATCGAGGATGCCATCGAGGCGCAAAAGAAGCGCATGGCGGACCGCGCGGCCAAGGAGAAAAAGGAGGAAGAGGAAAAAGCCATCCGCGCCGCCCTCATGGACCGCCGGACCAAGGCCTATGATGATGTCAACCGGCGCCTCCGCCCCCAGCTCGAGCGCTTGAAGGGCGACGCCGACGAAATCAAACAGGAACTCGCCAAACTTGATCTGGAAAAGAAGACCTACGGCGACGAGGAGGCCTTTCTGCGCGTCTTCGTGCGTCAGGCCGAAACCAACGTGAAGACCTATTACAATCTGCTGGACCAGCTCGCCGCGGCCGAGAAAGCCAGGGCCGACGCCGAGGCAGCCGCCAAGAAGAAGAGCTGAGCCGCTTCAACCCCTCTCCAATATCCATGAATAAGTTTTATGTCATCCTGCCCGTCGTCCTGCTGATTCTCTTCGGCGGCTATTACGTCAAAATCGCCAAGCCTGAAATGGCCGCCAAGGTGCTGGCCGACGAAAAACGCATTGCGGATGACAAGGCGGTCGAGGAGGCCAAACGCAAGGAAATCGAGGCCAAGGCCCAGGATGACGCCCGCAAGGCGCAGGCGGTCCGGGATGCAAAGGAGCGCGAACGCCTGGACAAGGCCCAGCGGGACAAGGATGAACAGGATCGCAAGGTCTTGGATGAGACCACCAAGTACGAGAAAGAGGCCTCGGACCTGTCCAAGCAGATTGCCAATCTCGAGATCGAGATCACCAACCTTCGCAACAAGCGCGAAGACATGAATCGCGAGGTCTTGGAATCCGCCAAGAAGGTCGAACTGGCCAAGATCGACCGCCGCAATGCCGAACTGGAAATCCAGCGCATGTATGACATTGTCGCTCAGAAGGTGGCCGCCAGTTCGCTGACCCAGATGCCGCCGCCAGTGCCGGCCAAGTAGCCTTCCGCGGACCACCGAATCTTTCCAGCCCCGGTCTCATGCCGGGGCTTTTTGTTGGCGGCAAATCAGCCGGCCTCTCGTTTTTTGCCGGCGTTGGCCGGCCGTTGTTCGCCGCTCGGGACCTCCCCCGCCCGTGCCCCTCCCAATATCTGCGCAAAGCTCGCCAAGGGATGCGGAGCAGTTCGCGCGGATCGACGCTACCCTTTCCCCTTCCTCTGGTTCTGCAATCACTTGATCATAATGTTTCCGTGAAAACTACCGCCACCTCCGTCGTTTCAACCCTTGATGGCAATGAGGCCGTCGCCTCCGCCGCGTACCGCCTCAGCGAGATCTTCGCCATCTATCCGATCACGCCATCTTCCACGATGGCCGAATACGCCGATGAATGGGCGGTCGCGCATCAACCGAATATCTGGGGGCTGGTGCCCGAGGTCATGGAGATGCAGTCCGAGGGCGGCGCGGCCGGCGCCGTGCACGGCACGCTGCAAGCCGGCGTGCTCGCCAGCACCTTCACCGCCTCGCAGGGCCTGCTGCTGATGATTCCCAACATGTACAAGATTGCCGGCGAACTCACGCCGTGCGTCATCCATGTCAGCGCGCGCACCCTCGCCACGCATGCCCTTTCCATTTTCGGCGACCACTCCGACGTCATGGCCTGCCGCCAATGCGGCTGGGCGATGCTGGCCTCCAACTCCCCGCAGGAGGCGCATGATCTCGCCGCGATCGCGCATGCCGCCACGCTGCGCACCCGCGTGCCCTTCCTCCATTTCTTCGACGGTTTCCGGACCTCGCATGAGGTCAACACCGTCAGCCGCCTCAATGACGACATGCTGCGCGCGCTCATCGACACCGACGCCCTTGCCGCCTTCCGCCGTCGCGGCCTCACCCCGGATCATCCCGTGCTGCGCGGCACGGCGCAGAACCCCGATGTGTTCTTCCAGGCCCGCGAATCCATCAACCACTTCTACGACGTGGCCCCCGCCCTCACGCAGGAGACGATGGACCTTTTTGGCAAACTCACCGGGCGCCACTATCACCTGTTCGATTATGAGGGGCATCCCGAGGCGGAGCGCGTGATCGTCATGATGGGCTCGGGGGCCGAGACCGCCGCCGAGACCGCCGCGTGGCTGAACGCCAACGGGGAAAAGACCGGCGTGCTGAAGGTCCGGCTCTACCGCCCCTTCTCCGCGCGGGCCTTCGTCGCCGCGCTGCCCCGCACCGTGCGTTCCCTCGCCGTGCTCGACCGCACCAAGGAACCCGGCGCCGTCGGCGAGCCGCTCTACGTCGACATCGTCACCGCCCTGCGCGAGGCCGAGGTGGCGGGCTGGTTCACGCCGCGGAACGGCCGCCTCACCATCATCGGCGGCCGGTATGGACTTTCCTCGAAGGAATTCACCCCCGCCATGGTCCTCGCGGTGTTCGCCGAGCTCGGCAAGCCGCTGCCGAAAAATCCCTTCACCATCGGCATCCACGACGACGTCACCGGCCTTTCGCTCAATTACGACGCCGCCGTGGACATCGAGCCGCCGGAACGCACGCGCGCCGTCTTCTTCGGCCTCGGCGCCGACGGCACGGTGGGCGCCAACAAGAACACGATCAAGATCATCGGCGAGGAGGCGGGCAAGTTCGGGCAGGGCTATTTCGTCTACGACTCGAAGAAATCCGGCGCCGCCACCATCTCGCACCTCCGCTTTGGCGACAAACTCGTCCGCGCCCCCTATCTCATCAGTCAGGCCGACTTTGTGGCCTGCCACCAGTTCTCGCTGCTCGAGGTGCAACCCATCCTCGATCACGCCGCGCCCGGCAGCGTCTTCCTGCTCAATGCCCCCGGCCCCATCGAAACGCTTTGGGAGCGTCTCACCGTGGAGACGCGCGAGGCGATCGTCGCGAAAAAGCTGCGCTTCTATGCCATCGACGCCGGCGCCGTCGCCCGCGCCTGCGGCCTCGGTGGACGCATCAACACCATCATGCAGACCTGTTTCTTCGCGCTCAGCCGCGTGCTGCCGCTCCCGCAGGCCCTCGAAAGCATCAAGAAATCCATCAAGAAGTCCTACGGCAAGCAGGGCGAAGAGGTGGTGAAGAAGAATTCCGCCGCCGTGGACAGCGCCATCGAGGCCCTCCGCGAGGTGCCCATCCTGGCCGGCGCCGTTGCCACGCTGCATCGTCCGCCCCCCGTGCCCGAGGACGCACCTGACTTCATCCGCAATGTCACCGCCGTCATGCTCTCCGGCCGCGGCGATGAGCTCCCCGTGAGCGCCTTCGCGCCCGACGGCACCTGGCCGACCGGCACCTCCCATTGGGAGAAGCGCAACATCGCCGACGAAATCCCCGTGTGGGACACCGCGCTTTGCATCCAGTGCAACAAGTGCGTCGAGATCTGCCCGCACGCCGCCATCCGGGCGAAATATTATCCGCCCGCCGCCATGGTCGGGGCGCCGGCCGACTTCCATTCGACCGACTTCCGTTCCCCCGACGTCAAGGGCATGCGCTATACGCTGCAGGTCGCGCCCGAGGACTGCACCGGCTGCGAACTCTGCGTGCAGTTCTGCCCGGTCAAGGACAAGACCGATCCCAAGCGGAAGGCCATCAATATGCAGGCGCAGGCGCCGCTGCGCGCCTCCGAGCGCCAGAACTTCGAGTTCTTCCTGCGGCTGCCTTCGCCGGATCGCGCCACCCTCAAGCTCGACCAGGTGAAGAGCGCGCAGTTCCTCGATCCGCTCTTCGAGTTCTCCGGCGCCTGCTCCGGCTGCGGCGAGACGCCCTACGTCAAGCTGCTCACCCAGCTCTTCGGCGACCGCGCGGTCATCGCCAACGCCACGGGCTGCTCCTCCATTTACGGCGGCAACCTGCCCACCACGCCCTACACGCGCAATCAGGATGGCCGCGGCCCCGCCTGGTCCAATTCGCTGTT
>Ga0182021_10002146_pt1 | contig 22981 bp, 21 predicted proteins | sample 612E3MmetaG_FD_120493 | JGI IMG/M metagenome (GOLD analysis project Ga0182021, IMG submission 120493) | Permafrost microbial communities from Stordalen Mire, Sweden - 612E3M metaG (Illumina Assembly) | ecosystem: Environmental > Terrestrial > Soil > Wetlands > Permafrost | place: Sweden... | reverse complement strand
TACTGGTTTCCATAATAGAACGATTTGACTTTCGCATCATAAGAACCGGTAGTGGCTTCTTTTTCAATTCCTGCAATATTTTGCTTGATGATCTGCATCCGCTGAAATTCAGGCATCTCATCCGTCACATTTCGGAGGACTTTCGCGGTCACCTCTTCCATCTGGATGAGAAGTGTAACCGTCAGCCCCGGGCAGGGCTTCTCTTCTCTATATGAGTTGGCCCAGAAACCTTCGGCAAGATAATCGTGTTGCGGACTGCTGAGACGCTGAATGGATCCCAGTCCGCAATGATGATTGGTCAGGATCAGTCCGTTCGGGGAAACAATTTCGGCCGTACATCCTCCGCCAAACTGAACAATGGCATCCTTCAGGGAAGAATGATTGATGCTATATATGTCTTCGGCCGAAAGCTTCAGCCCCATGTCCTGCATCTGTTTAATATTCAGTTGCTGCAATAACACCGGGATCCACATCCCCTCTTCCGCATGGAGGGAAAACCCAAATCCTGATATGATCAAAAAAGAGACAATCCATTTTTTCATATAAACAAATATTAACCGCAGAAAAAGCTCCGGTGAATTTACTATCAACTCGTCCACTCTTCTGCAGGAGAGAGGACGAGGCTAAGAGCAGTTCAGTTTAAATTTGATATAACATATTTTTTTGCCGATCTCCAGCCACATATTTTCATAATAGGTTCGGATGGAACTCACATCTTCCGAAAATCCGGATTGATAAAGGTCGTTTGTGGAAAATAAAATCGTATGATGATGAAGGCTGATGATTTCCAATGTATAATTGTAGAAATCCACATCATCTGTTTTCAGGTGAATGATGCCATCCGGGCCCAGAAGAATCTTGTAACGGTCAAGAAAAACAGGTGCAGTGAGTCGTTTTCTTTCCTTGCCGGGCTGCGGATCAGGGAATGTGATCCAGATTTCTGAAACTTCACCCGGACCAAAAAATTTATTTATATGGTCGACCTGGGTGCGGATGAACGCCACATTTTTCATCTCCTTTTCCTTGACAGTTTTGGAACCCCTCCACAGCCGGGCACCTTTGAAGTCGATTCCTATGAAATTTTTTTCAGGATATCTCTCAGCCAGCCCGACAGTATATTCACCTTTTCCGCAGCCCAGTTCAAGGATAATGGGATTGGTGTTGAAGAAGAAATCCTTTCCCCAGCAGGAAGACAATCGAAAACTCCTTTCAATTTCGGAAAAGCAGGGCTGGAATAGGTGTGGAAATGTGAGGTTTTCCTGGAAGTGAATCAGCTTCTTTTTGGTCACAGAAGATTTTATTTGGACAGCAACCAGGCCGAGGAATAATTGTTTGAGCGGACGGTTGCAAGCTGTCCGATGGCTTCGTCCCTGTTGACAAAAGTCCCGACGCTGACCCTGAACAAACCTGTTTTCGTTGTGTCAAAGATCCCCGCATCGTATCCTTCCTGTTTCAGTTTAATGACCATGTTATCTGCATTTTCCCGGAAACGGAAAGCGCCAACAATGATAGCAAAGGGTTTTCCTGCAGAAGGATCAAAAGTTTCCCTGACCTCGGTTTTTACGACAGGGGTCACCTGGGCGGCAGGTGATGTCTGAATTGTGGCGGTTTTTTGTACAGGATTTGCGGCTTTTTTTGAAAGGATAAGATTCTTTGGGGATACAACCGCCTTATTTACTGCCGGAGTTGATTTGGGAAAAAGGAAGCCCGTATAATTTTCGTGGAAATTCCGGATCTGATCCATATTTGTAAGGCTCAGGTAAAAGGCAAGTCCCACCGGTAGTGCTATTATGGCTGCTCTCTTCAGCGTCCGGGTCAATTTTCCTGATTTCCCCGAAGGAGGGTTAATATACCGGTCGAGCTTTTTTTCCAGCTTATCCTGCATCCCAGGGCGCCGGATCGCCGGCGAAACCAGGGTAGTCAATCCAAAAGCATCCGGCAGGTAATTGAAGGAAGGATCCTGTTCAAACTGAAAAATGCCATCTGTTTCTTTTACGATCTTTCCGACTTTTTCAATGACAAGTTCCTGCCCGTTTTCCAGCTCACGGTTCCAGTCTTCCAGCATCATCCTGATCAGTTCCATTGCATGTTCAAAGGGAATATGTTCGGCCTGGGATATACAGGAAGCCAGCAAGCCATCATTCTGTTTCAGGTGGATGTTAAAGAGCAGGGATTTAAACGGGGGATAAAATGTATGGTAAACCGGGTTGATCACGGCAGGGGAATAGTTCCCTATAAATCCCCCAAACCCTGGGATGATCACACAATCGTGCCGGAATAAAAGTTCAGGTATGTATTTTTCGATGTTGATTTTCATTCTTTTAATAATAGAAAAGCAGAGATCTGTCTTCTCCTGAATCTGCTAAGATATGAAAAACAGGAATAACCTGTCAGGAAATGTTTGTAATTTTTAATAAATCAGCGGGAGTATCAATGGCAATACTCTCATAATCAGTTTCTTTAACATGTATGGAATAACCGTTTTCGAGCCAGCGGAGTTGCTCCAACGATTCTGCTTTTTCAAGAGGAGAAGCCGGAAGTTGCGTAATGCTTTTTAAGATTCCGCTGCGGTATCCATAAATTCCGATATGTTTATAATAATCTGTTTCGTTCAACCAATCCGTTGAGTCGGATCCCCGAAAATAGGGAATGGGGTGGCGGCTGAAATAGAGGGCTTTATAATTTCTGTCAAAAACGACTTTTACCACATTGGGGTTGGTCAGGTCATCCTGATGGGTAATCTTTTTTACCAGTGTGCCGATCAGCATCTCTTCCGAAAGGAAACCTCCGGCCAGTTGGGAGATCTGCTGAGGGTCAACAAAGGGTTCATCTCCCTGTATGTTGATCACAACATCAAAACCTATATCTACCGGGTAATTCATCAATACGGCATGGCATCTTTCGGTTCCGCTGTTCAGGGTTGCCGGTGTCATCATCACATTTCCGTTAAAGGAACGGATGCAACCGGCAATCCTTTCATCATCGGTTGCAACGACCAGCTCATCCAGGAGAAGACATTTCCTGGCCTGTTCATACACTCTTTGGATCATGGGTTTCCCCAGGATATTCGCGAGCGGTTTTCCCGGAAAACGGCTGGAGCCGTACCGGGCCGGTATCACGCCAAGTATCTTCATGGATTAAAAAAGTCCGTGTAATTCTGCGTTGATGCGCTCAATGACATTGCCCAGGTGTTCAGGATTCTCGGCAATGTTCATATTGTCAACCTCGATAATCAGAAGCTTTCCAAGATCGTACCCGGAGATCCAGTCCTCATACCGTTCGTTCAGTCCTTTCAGGTAATCCAGCCGGATGGCATTTTCATAGTCCCGTCCGCGTTTCTGGATCTGGTTTACGAGCGTGGGAACACTGGCCCGCAGGTATATGAGCAGGTCGGGAGCCAGGATAAATGAACTCATCAGGGAAAACAGGGAGGAGTAATTTTCAAAATCCCGGGTGCTCATCAGGTTCATGGAATGAAGGTTGGGTGCAAAGATGTGGGCATCTTCATAGATGGTACGGTCCTGTACCACCGTGGTCCCTGATCTGCGAATCTCAACGACCTGGCGGAAACGCGAATTCAGAAAATAGATCTGCAGGTTGAACGACCAGCGCTGCATGTCTTCATAAAAACTGTTCAGGTATGGGTTCGTATCCACATCTTCATAATGTGGTGTCCAACCGAAATGTTTGGCAAGCAGTCCGGTCAATGTTGTCTTTCCGGATCCGATATTTCCAGCGATTGCAATATGCATAATTCGATTTTATTACATTTCAAACATACAGAAAAAAGTCACACATCAGCAGAAATGTTAATAATTACTTATTCACACAGGGTTCTGCATTCCCAATATTTCTTCAATGTACTTCCGGTCGTTCGACAGACGCGGCACTTTGTTCTGGCCACCCAGTTTGCCCTTGGATTTCAGCCAGGAATAGAAAGTGTTTTTAGGCATCACCCTGATGATGGGTTCCCCCAGGATCATATCGTGATACCTTTTTGCTTCATAATCTGAATTCAATGATTTCAGGGCGTTGTCGAGGGTATTGATAAAAAAACCAAGATCACCGGGTTCCTGCTCAAACTCGATGAGCCATTCATGAGCGCCCCGTTTTTCCTGGTTAAAATAAACCGGGCCGGCAGTGTACTCTGAAACAATGGCCTGGCATTTTTCGCAGGCAACGGCAAGTGCTTTCTCTGCATTATCCATGATCACTTCCTCTCCAAAGGCATTGATGAAGTTCCGGGTCCTTCCGGAGATCTTGATCCTGTAAGGATTTAATGTCGTGAATGTGACTGTATCACCGATAAGATACCTCCATAGACCGGCATTCGTTGAAATCACCAGGGCATAATTAACACCTGTTTCCACCTCTTCCAGGGTTATGGTTTCCGGGTGATCAGATCCCAGCTGTTCGATGGGAAGAAACTCATAATAGATCCCATAATCCAGCATTAACAGCATATCATCAGCACGATCGCGGTCCTGGATCCCAAAAAAACCTTCGGAGGCATTGTACGTTTCCAGGTAATTTACTTTGGGGGATGGCAGCAGTTGATTGAATTGTTCCCGGTACGGAACAAAATTCACGCCTCCGTGGATAAACAGTTCAAATCGCGGCCAGACTTCCAGAAGGTTCTGTTTTCCGGTTATCTCCAGCACTCTTCTGAACAATAACAGCGTCCAGGAAGGAACACCGGATGCACTTGTGACATCATGGCTGATGGTGGCTTCGGCCATTTTCTCGATCTTGTTCTCCCATTCATCCATCAGGGCAATGGAAAGATTGGGGGTTCGCCTGAATTCCACCCAAAACGGCAAATTCTGAATGATGATCGCAGAAAGATCACCCTCATAATAGAATGACTCATTGCTTATCTCCGTGACCTGACTGCTTCCGCCCATTGCAATTCCTTTTCCGTCAAAAAGCAGCGTATCAGGATGGTTGTTGCAATAAATGGAAAGAAGATCTTTTCCCCCTTTGAAATGACATTCTTCTAGGGCTTCTTCACTTACGGGGATGAATTTGCTTTTTCCGGCTGTGGTGCCGGATGATTTTGCGAACCATTTGATTTCTGTAGGCCATAAAATATTCTGTTCCCCCTTACGCAACCTTTCAATATAAGGTTTCATCGTCTCATAATCGTTAAGTGGGACCCGTGCCTTGAATTCTTCCGGCCGGGTAATGGATTTATAATCGTAAGTGCGGCCCCATTCGGTATTTTTTGCCTGACTCAGCAACTGGCTGAACCAATCAAACTGCACTTCATGAGGATATTTCATGAAGAGTTCCATTTGATGGATTCTCTGTTTCATCAGCCAGGAAAGGACAGAATTTATCAGTGCCATGAGGAAATAATTGATCCGGAATCAAAAATACGATATATGATGGCTCATGAATCATCTGTTTTATATTTGAATTGATTCCAAATAAAATTCGTTAAATACCCTAACAGGATGATAGATAGCCGTAATTAAAAATCATTCGGCCGGAAGTAAGCATCCTGTCCTTCTGAACTGATTTTAAATAATTTTTATCCCGGAATTTGGAATCAACACTCTTTTATTTTACATTTGTACGCCCTAACAATTGTGTTCATTATACTGAAACCAACTCAACTACTCAACATAATAACTAACTGATAGTATTGTCGCTATGAAAATTCTCGTATTGAATTGCGGAAGTTCTTCCATCAAGTACCAGCTCATTGATATGAGCAAAGAGTACGACCTTCTTGCCAAAGGTTTACTGGACAGGATCGGGCTGGAGAGCAGCTTGCTTACCCACCAGGTTCCGGGAAAAGACAAGTATCAAACCACACAATTCGTTCCGGATCACCAGGTCGGCATCAATCTTATCCTCAGAACACTTAAAGATCCTGAGGTAGGCGTCATCCAGGATGAAAGCGAAATTGCCGCGGTGGGTCACCGGGTTGCACACGGTGGTGAAAATTTCAAGACCAGCGTAAAGATCACTTCCAATGTTAAAAAAGACATTGAAAAATGCATTGAGATGGCTCCGCTCCACAATCCTGCCAACCTCAAAGGGATCCTGTCTATTGAAGCCATTCTTCCCCATGTTCCACAGGTAGCTGTTTTCGATACTTCGTTCCATCAAACCATGCCTCCCCATTCTTATCTTTATCCGATTCCTTATGAACTCTATGAAAAGTACAAAGTAAGAAGATATGGTTTTCACGGGACTTCCCATAAATTCGTCAGCCAGAAAGCTTGCCGTTACCTTGGGAGGGATTTTTATAATATAAACATCATAACCTGCCATCTCGGGAATGGATCTTCGGTAGCTGCGATTAAAAAAGGACAATCGATCGACACTTCCATGGGATTTACCCCGGTGGAGGGATTGATGATGGGCACACGTAGCGGGGATGTTGACCTTGGGGTACTTCTCTACCTTGCAGAAAAAGATAACCTGAGCATGAAAGAAACCAATAACCTCTTCAATAAAAAGAGCGGTGTGCTTGGGATCTCAGGGATATCTTACGATATGCGAGATGTTGAAACTGCAGCAGAAAAAGGAAATGTTCGCTGCCGGCTTGCACTGGATATGTTTGCCTATCGTGTTAAAAAATACATCGGTGCTTATGCTGCCGCAATGGGAGGTGTTGATCTTATCGTTCTCACTGGCGGAATCGGGGAAAATGATATAGAAACACGCCGTAAGATTCTGGAAGGACTGGAATACATGGGTATTGATTATGACAATGAAAGGAATTCATTGCTCAAGGGCAAAGAATTGATCATCACCCGCCCGGGATCAAAAGTACTTGCCATGGTCATGCCCACCAATGAAGAACTGGTGATCGCCATCGACACTTATAATATTGTCACAGATTCTGATCTTAAATTTTAAATATTCCCCCTGAGCAAAGAAGATTCTTAAAATTTCTTAATCTAAAAAAGAAAAAAATGGGAAAAATTAAATTGTACATTGTTGAGGATGAGATCATCATCGCCAATGATTTGAAAAACCAGCTTATCGGGTTCGGCTATGAAGTGCTGGGAATTGATGGAAAAGGAGAACAAGCAATTGAATCGGTCGATGCACTTGCAGTTGGCGACAAACAGCCGGATATCATTCTCATGGATATCAAACTTGCAGGGAAAATGGATGGAATTGAAGCAGCAAAAATCCTCTCGGAAAAACACCATTGCGGAATTATTTTTCTTACCTCCATGAACAAAACGGAAACCTTCGACAAATCCTTTTCGATAAAACCCTATGCTTATGTCTTCAAACCGGTTGATATCGAACAGTTACGGATGGCGATTGAACTTTCCAACTACCAGCGTAACCTTGAACTTTCGCAGTCAAAAGCCATCGCAGACCTGAAAAACGAAGTGGAACAGCGAAGGAAGGCTGAAAAAGAAAACGAGATGCGTTTGCAGGATAAAATAAAAGCCGAACATAAGGTTAATCAGCTGCACAGGCAGAAACATCAAATGGAACTGGACCTCATCAACCGCGAACTTGCCACTTCTTCCATCTTCATTTCCCAGAAGAACAAGATCATTGGTCTAATACGGAAAGACGTGAACCGGTACATGCGGAAAGGAAAGGTCATTACAAAAAACGATTTTGTAAAAATCCTGAAAACCATCGATGAGAATGTCAAATTCGAGAACGACTGGTACCGGATCAAGGCTCATTTCGAGAAGATCCATCCCGGTTTTTTCGACCGTTTGCGTGAAAAATTTCCGCAACTTACACCCAACGATCATAAGCTCTGCGCATTGCTTCGCATGAACCTAAGCACAAAGGAAATTTCACAGATCCTGAAGATCACAGCTCCAAGCACAGAAATTTCCCGTATTCGTCTCCGGAAGAAACTGGTCCTTCCGAAAAACGTTAACCTGGTACAGTTTATCTGCCTGGTATAAAGAAGTAAGCAAAATAAAAGAGGCTGATCCAACCGGATACAGCCTCTCTTTATTTCCCCTAATTGAAGTTACAACTCTGCCATGAGTTCATCTGTCAGGGTGAGGTTGTGATAAACATTCTGAACATCCTCATCTTCTTCAATGATATCGATAAGTTTCAGCACTTTTCTTGCCGAATCGGTATCCAGTGTCTCCGTAGTTTTAGGGATGCGCTGTAAAGAAGCACTTTCAGGCTCGATGTGCAATTGTTCCAGCTTTTTCATCATATTCCCGAAATCCTCCATCGCCGTTGTGATGTTGAATACATCGTCTTCCAGAACAATATCCTCGGCGCCGGCATCAATGACTTCCATTTCAAATTCTTCCGGGTTCAGTTCGCCTTTGGGGATTATAAAAACCCCTTTACGGTCAAAAAGATAATTCAGTGAACCATTTTTACCAAGTTCACCGCCGTGTTTATTAAAATATGCCCTGATATTGCTGACGGTACGCTGGATATTATCCGTAGTGGCGTCAACAAAAATGGCAATCCCGTGAGGTCCCATTCCTTCATAAGTGGTCTCCAACAGTGCAGCAGCGTCTTTGTCAGCTCCTTTGTTGATCGCACGCTGGATGGTTTCCTTCTGCATACTGGCACCTTTTGCATTGGCGATGGCAAGCCTCAGGCGCGGGTTGTGTTCCGGATCAGGGCCACTTTCCTTCACGGAAATAGTGATATCTTTAATTATTTTGGAAAAGATCTTGGAACGCTTTGCATCCAAAGCTCCTTTCTTCCGTTTAATGGTTGACCATTTATTGTGACCTGACATAAAAGTTCAAAGTTGGTTGTTACTCTTTATTCTCCGGATCGTGGTGAATTTTCTGTGTAAAAATAATAAAAATTGGCTTATTTATACAAAAACCCTTGGTAAATTTGGTGCGGGTATTCCCTAAAACCAAATCCTGTCAAGGTGATCCGCTCGAAATGTTTTTTTCTTTTCATTTTGTTTTTCCTGATTCTCCTGTGCCGCTGCGCCAATCCGGTCACACCGGAAGGGGGTCCAAAAGATATTACACCTCCCAGGGTGGCTGAATGTGACCCGCCTTTGTCAACGGTCCATTTTCATAAAAAAGATATCCGCATCACGTTCAATGAATACATTCAACTGAAGGACCCGAATAACCAGATCACCATCGCCCCGCCAAGACTGCCTCATACGGATATACGGTTGCGCGGAAAATCCATCCTTATTAAACTGGGTGATACCCTGAAATCCAATACAACTTATTCCATCAATTTCGGTGATGCCATTTCGGACCTGACGGAGAATAACGTACTGCATGATTTCACCTACACGTTTTCTACCGGTTCCTACATCGACTCCCTGAGCCTGTCGGGAAGGATCATTAATGCATTCGACCAGGTTCCCCAGAAAGATGTAATTGCAATGCTTTACATCGATGAAAATGACACCCTTCCCCTCGACTCGCTTCCGCTTCATGTAAAACCCTATTACCTTGCAAAAACAAATGAGAACGGCGAATTCACATTCAGGAACCTGAGAAATGTACCTTTTCTCCTGTTCGCTTTAAAGGACATGAATGGTGACTATATTTATAACCTGCCCAATGAAAAAGTTGCTTTCTATGACAGTCTTGTAAAAGGGAAATATGTCAAGCCCCCTTCATCAGAAATTCCGAAAAAAGATTCAGTTGCAGAGGGTGACAAACTCATCCCGAAAAAAGATACAGCCAGTATAAAAAAGCAAACTAAACCCGATTATACAATCCAGCTGTTTGAAGAATCCGATTCCATTCAAAAAATCCTTAAGGCCGACATGGTCAATGAGAACCAGATTGGGGTCTTTTACCGGTTTCCTACAGTGCACCCGGAATTCATCCCGTTAAATCTCCCTGTTATTTCCGGTTGGATGATACCGGAATTCAACCCCAGCAGGGACTCTGTTACTTTATGGTTAAAAAAGATGGAGAAAGATTCCCTGATCCTTCGTCTGGTCGATAAGGATAAAACCCTGGATACAGCAAGGATCGACCTCACAAAGAAGAATCCGAAGAAAAAGAGAGGAGAAAAAGGCAGTGCCCCAGCGAGTAAATTGCAACTCGCCACCAATATGCCGGATAGCCGGCTGAATCAGTTTAAAAGAGACCCAATGATCATTTCTTCCTACCCGTTATCCGGAGTGGACCTTTCCCGGATCCTGCTGGTAGATGGCAAGGATACCGTAAAACCAAAACTGGCTTTTGCAGATTCCGTTAAAAGGAAACTCCGGGTTGCATACAAATGGAAGGAAGACCGATCGTACCGGCTGATTATCCCCGATTCCATCTTCCATTCCATCAACGGCCGTTCGAACGATTCATTGGTTGTTGCCTTTAAGACCTATTCCGTCAGGGATTTCGGATCGATCCAGATGACACTGAGCATCAAAGATCCTTCCGATTATATTATTCAACTACTGAGTGAAAAAGAAACCGTTCTGGAACAGAAAATAATTTCCGCATCAGGAAAAGTGAAATATGATTATCTCTTCCCTGGAAAATACAAGATCAAAGCCATATTCGACCGCAACCGGAATGGAAGGTGGGATACTGGAAAGTTTTCAAAGAAACTCCAGCCTGAGAAAGTCGAGTATTACCAAAAAATAATCGAAGTCCGTGCGAACTGGGATATTGACGAATCCTGGGAACTCTGATGTGATTGCTTTAATTTACGCTGCAGCGATTGATACAATCGATCACTTCTGTGAGATGTTCAAATTTCAGGGAATAGTAGATCATCTTCCCGTCTCTTTTTGAGTCAAGCAATCCTTTGTTTTTCAATATATTCAGATGATGAGAGGCAGATGCTTGTTCAAGATTCAGGTATTCATAAATCTCTGTAACAGTCATTTTAGAATTAACAGTAAGCAAATCAATAATCGCAATTCTCATGGGATGCGCAATCGCTCTTAATTTGCTGGCAGCCATTTCAAGTTTTTCGACGTCTAATGTTACTTTTTTCATTGGGGATGAAGTTAAATTTGGTTGTTAATAGTTTAACAAGTTAAGGTAAGTGCAAATATATAAAAAAATATCACATAAAAATAAATATGTACATATATTAAACTATTTTTTCAAAAAGTTCGACAAATGAAAACTTTTTTCCGTCAAACAATCCCTTGTCACTGAGCTTAAGGTCAGGGATAACCAGCAGTGCCATGAACGACAAAGTCATAAAAGGCGCTTTCAGGGAACTTTTCAACTTTTTTTTCACCTGTTCGTCCAGGTTTTTATAAATCCCTGCCACCTTGTATCCATCCTCATCCGACATGATCCCGGCAACCGGAAGAGGTAATATGCTTAGTTCATCACCGAAAACCACAGAAATTCCTCCCTGTGAACTTACAATTGCATTGATCGCTGTTTTGATGGATTCATCATCGGTTCCAACGGCAATAATATTGTGGCTGTCATGTGCAACACTGGATGCAATTGCACCCGATTTCAGGCCAAAACCATTTACAAATCCAACGGCCGGAGGTGCAGGAAAATACCGGTTCACCACAACAATCTTAAGAATGTCATTTTCAGGATCCGATTTGACTTCGTTATTTTCGATCCGCGCATCCACGATCAGTTCCTTTGTCACCAATTGCCCGTCGATGGCTTTCATTATCCTGATCCTTTTTCCCTGAGGCCGGATAACGAGATCTTCACTTTTTACCGGTTCTGCATGAAACTGATTCACCGGTGAAACTGCAACAGAAGGGATCAGGGTTTTCCCATTTTCGGCAACTTTTTGTCCATTGACATAGGTTGCAAGGATGTTAAAATGCTCAAGGTCATCCACCAGGATTAAATCGGCAGGGTCTCCTTCCTGAAGCAGACCGGCATCCAGGTGATAGTGCTTAACCGGGTTGAAGATGGCGCACCGGAGCACTTTCATTTTGTCATAGCCCATGCTGAAGGCTCTTTTCACCAGTTTGTTGATGTGACCTGCGACCAGGTCGTTGGGATGTTTGTCGTCCGAACAAAGCATGACCATTTCGGGATATTCTGTGATCAGGTCCGACAGCGCATCAAAATTCTTGGCTGCACTACCTTCCCTGATCAGTATCTTCATTCCATACTTTATCTTTTCAAGGGCCTCCTCCAGAGTGTAGCATTCATGATCAGTAGAGATTCCTGCCCGAACATATTTTTCAGCCAGTTTACCGGTTAGGCCGGGAGCATGTCCATCCACCGGCTTCCCGTACTTTTTTGCCAAAGCAAGTTTCTTTGCAACCAATTCATCCCCGTACACAACACCTGGAAAATTCATCATCTCGGAAAGGTACAGAATGTCATCCGATTTCAGCAATTCATCGAGTTCCGCAAGTCCCAGGGTTCCGCCAGCCGTCTCAAAGCTGGTGGCCGGCACACAGGAAGATGCACCAAAATAAAATTTAAAGGGCACCTTTTTCCCGTTTTCGATCATGAAGCGTACCCCTTTCACGCCCAAAACATTGGCGATCTCATGTGGATCAGATACGGTGCCAACAGTTCCGTGCACCACCGCCAGCCGTGCAAATTCAGAAGGAACCAGCATGGAACTTTCGATGTGGATATGGGCGTCGATGAGGCCAGGCAGTATGTAAACATTCTCGCTTGTATCCTCTTCCCGGATCTCGGCTACCTTTGAATCCCTGACGATGACAACACCTTTGAAAATCCGTTCCCCGACCACATCAACAATATTTCCCCTGAACTCAATATCTTGATTTTCCATAATCCTTCATTTTTTTTCGACCTTAACTTTTTTATCCTGCCGGTTAATATTATCAGTGAGGGCCAATTGACCACAGGCAGCATCGATACTCTTCCCCCTGCTTTTCCTCACATTGATAACCATGTTTTTATTTTCCAGAAATTCCCTGAATGCCCGGGCTTTTTCAGGCGTGCTTTGTGAAAATCCGCTGTTTTCCACAGGGTTATACTCGATGAGGTTGACCTTAACCGGGAAGCTTTTACAGAAGACAGCCAGATCCTTTGCATCTTCAAGGCTGTCGTTAAAATCTTTGAAAAGTATGTATTCGATGGTGAAGCGCTTGCCGGTTTTTGCATGGTAATATTTCAGTGCTTCTGTCAGTTCCTGTAAATTATGCTTTTTATTGATGGGGATGATCTGATTTCTTTTTTCATTGGTTGCAGCGTGTAACGACAATGCAAAATGAAACCGGGCCTTGTCGTCTGCCATTTTACGGATCACGACTGGTATTCCGACACTGGAAACCGTGATCCGTTGTGGAGACATCCAAAGTGAGTCCTCCGATGTGATTTTTTCGATGGACTTCATCACCTCGTCATAGTTCATCAGGGGCTCGCCCATGCCCATGTAAACAATATTTGACAAGGGTTTTCCATGGTACTTTTCCGACTGGCGGTTCAGCAGCACGATCTGGTCAAATATCTCGGTGAAAGTCAGGTTTCTCTGGAATCCGAGCAACCCGGTGGCACAAAACCGGCAGGCCAGGGCACAACCTGCCTGAGAAGAAATACATGCGGTGGTTCGGTTATCTGCGGGGATCAGGACACTTTCGATCAGCGCTTTATCAAAGAGGCGAAACGTGGATTTCACCGTCCCGTCAGGGTCGCGGAGTTCTTTCTCTTCCGCTAAAACCGGAAAACAAAAACGGGCCTCAAGCAATTTACGGATATCCCTGGAGAGGTTGGTCATTTCATCGAAGGAACGGCAGGTCTTTTTCCAGATCCAATCATATACCTGCTTTGCCCGGAAGGATTTTTCGTTATTTTCGCGGAAGAAACCCTCAATTTCCGCAAGGGAAAGGGAACGGATATCTGCTTTTTCTACCATTCATCTTTCTTTATCACCTTTGGCTTCATTCCTGCCTTCAATTTAATTACCAGGTTCTGCATGGTCGTATCCACCTGGTAAAGGTACAACTCCACAAGAGGGTTATAGGCAGGGTCATTTTTGTTCAGCCATTTTTCCATCGGGGTTCTTGAAGCGCCTTTGAGGGTAAAATTTGTAAGGGTGTAGCGATACCTGTTCTCCTTGAATTCAAGGTGAATATCATAATAGATCAATCCGGCATCGATCCGGGTATTATCTTTATCGAAATAAAAAATCGAGAGACGGCCGGTTCCTTCGATCTTCCCATTGACCTTATCCTGGACTTTCGTAATACTTCCGGGATTCGGGTAATAAGACCGGAGCCATTCAGCTGCCCGGTCATAGAGAACATCTTTTGTTCCTTCCTGGGTGACGGTTTCCCTGTACTGGACCAGTTTCGAATCAGGATCGAGGGGGATTTTAGGAGCAGGCTGATTTGTTTGTGAAAAACCAATTCCTGTTATCAGTAATAAAAATAAAACATGGAATATACGGTTCATAAGGGCTTTTCTTGGAAAATAAGGACACAATATTATCATTAATTACGAAATTAAGCTGCCTTTATTGCAGGAACTTATTAACCGGCGGACATGCAGACAAGTGGACTCAATTTTCTGATTTCTGGCCTCCAACCACAGATCTCTGATTTTCATCTTCCATTCTTCCCTCCCGGCTTGCTTCCAATAAAAAACCCCGGAGGAACCGGGGCTTTCCAGGTAAAGTAAAAAAAATGATTAGTACATATCACCCATGCCTCCACCGTAACCACCAGGACCACCCATAGGCATTTTGGGTTCTTTTTCTTCCTTATGGGTTGCAAGGACACATTCGGTAGTCAGTAACATTCCGGCGATGGAGGCTGCGTTTTCAAGTGCTACGCGTGACACCTTGGTCGGATCGATTACACCGGATTTGAATAAATTCTCATATTTTTCAGTGCGGGCGTTATAGCCAAAATCGTCTTTCCCTTCTTTCACTTTCTGCGCAACAACGGCACCGTCCAGGCCTGCGTTCTCTACGATCTGGCGCAGGGGTTCTTCCAGTGCTCTTTTAACGATCATAATGCCGGTTGTCTCGTCGTCATTATCGCCTTTCATCTTTTCGATTGCGGAGATGGCGCGGATATATCCGACACCCCCACCGGGGATAATGCCTTCTTCAATGGCGGCACGGGTTGCATGCAGTGCATCATCAAAACGGTCTTTCTTTTCTTTCATTTCAACTTCGCTGGCTGCACCTACGTAAATCACGGCAACCCCACCGGCCAGTTTAGCCAGGCGTTCCTGTAATTTTTCCTTATCATAATCAGAAGTTGTGGTACCGATCTGTGCTTTGATCTGGTTTACCCTTCCTTCGATATCCGATTTCTTGCCCTTGCCACTAACGATGGTGGTGTTGTCCTTGTCGATGGTAATTTTTTCAGCTTCGCCCAGATATTGCAACGTTGCATCTTCAAGTTTATATCCTTTTTCTTCGGAAATCACCATACCACCGGTAAGAACAGCTATGTCTTCCAGCATTTCTTTTCTGCGGTCGCCAAAGCCCGGAGCCTTAATGGCAGCAACTTTCAGCGATCCACGTATTTTGTTTACCACCAGGGTAGCCAGTGCTTCTCCTTCAACATCTTCAGAGATGATGATGAGCGGACGGCCAGTTTGAACGACTTTCTCCAGCAAAGGAAGCAGGTCTTTCATGATCGAAATCTTTTTGTCATAGATCAGGACATATGGATTTTCATAAACGGCTTCCATCTTTTCGGTATCCGTGATAAAATAAGGAGAGATGTAACCGCGGTCGAATTGCATGCCTTCCACGACTTTTACTGTCGTTTCAATTCCTTTCGCTTCTTCGATGGTGATGACGCCTTCTTTTTTAACTTTCGTCATTGCTTCTGCAATCATTTTGCCAATGAAAATATCATTGTTGGCAGAAACGGAAGCTACCTGCTCAATTTTTTCCAGGCTGTCGCCTATCTTTTTCGTTTGTTTCTTCAGGGAGGAGATGACTTCAGCCACAGCTTTGTCGATGCCTCTTTTCAGATCCATCGGGTTGGCTCCAGCCGTTACGTTCTTAAGACCGGTTGTGAAAATAGCCTGTGCCAGAACGGTGGCGGTTGTGGTTCCGTCGCCTGCCAGTTCGCTGGTTTTGGAAGCTACTTCCTTTACCATCTGGGCGCCCATGTTCTCGGCCGGATCCCTCAGTTCAACTTCCTTTGCCACGGTAACACCATCTTTGGTGATGATCGGCGAGCCATACGATTTATCAATGATTACATTCCTTCCACTGTGCCCCAGTGTCACTTTAACGGCATTTGAAAGTTCATCAACACCTTTCTTTAATGCTTCTCTTGCTTTTATATTGAAAAAAATATCTTTTGCCATAATGTCTTCCTTTTTTAGTATTGATTTTTGATGATTCCTTAAAAATTAAACGATTGCAACGATATCAGATTCGCGCATAATCAGATAGTTTGTCCCACCTATGGTGAGTTCGGTACCGGCATATTTACCATATAAAACCGTATCTCCCACTTTCACCGTCATCGGTTCATCTTTTTTACCGGTTCCAACTGCGACAACAGTCCCTTTCTGGGGTTTTTCTTTTGCGGTATCGGGGATAATAATACCTGCTGCGGTTTTTTCCTCGGCGGCGTCTGGTTCAATCAAAACGCGGTCAGCCAAAGGCTTAATCTTCAATTTTGTCATAAACGATTATTTTTAAGTTAAACATTAAAAAAAGATTCGGATGAATGTTGAATCCCGTACCTGTCAGATATTATGCCAAATGACTTTCCCGGATTGAAATGAGACAATATTTCAGAATAACGGAGGACCGAAAAAAAAATGTCAGAACGATATGACATTCTGACACTTTAAATCGCGACTTTCCCTTTTGCCTGTTTATTTCTTGGCGGGAGTGGCGGGAGGTGCCTGGAACTCCTTTGCAGGTTGTGTTTTCGTATTGTTGATCTGTTTTTGCACCTCGCTCTCCTGGGTTTTAACCGTTCCCTGGTTCTTCGGGATGATCAGGATAGAAAAAAGACTCAGCACCAGCAGGATGACGGCTAGTGTCCAGGTTGTTTTTTCAAGGAAATCTGCGGTTTTCCTGACGCCCATGAATTGGTTGGAAGACTGGAAATTTGAAGCAAGTCCTCCCCCTTTTGAATTCTGAACCAGTACGATCAGAACCAATAAGACACAGGTGATAAGGATCAAAACGGATACTAAGATGTAAATGCCCATAAAACTTCTCTGTTAACTATAAATATCGTGGATTTTTCTTTTAAAGGGATTTTATTTGTTCCCTGTTTTTTCAATTTGGGCTGCAAAGTAACTGCTTTTTTCCGGAAAAAGCAAACATAATTTCTCATAAACCATCCTGGCTTTTATCATATTCCCCTGTTCCATGTATAACCTTGCCAGGGTTTCGCTGACAATATCAGTATCGTCGAGATTACTCTTCACCGCATATTCGGAAGGACTGAAGAAAGAGGCTTTGGCATGTGAGATCCTGGGTTCCTCGCGGATAAACTTCTCAATGATCTCTTCCTTTGAAAGAAAATCCTTTTGGAGATCTTCCGTTTGCTCTGCGGCTGCCGGTGCAATTTCATGTTTTTCGTCCGGAATGCCTGGGTATTTTTCTGCCGCAATCTCTGCAAGTCTTTTTCTTACCCGGTCCATCAATTCGTTCTTTGCAGATGCGACAGTGTGTTCTCCGGGTTCTTCGGGCAATGTGTGATGGATAATGACAGGCCCGGCGGGTTCGGCGATCATTCCTACCGCCGGGGAAACTATGGCATCGCTTTCCCTGATCTCAGTAGCAATTTGAGTATTTTCAATTGACTGGTGAGGAGCAATGGCAGCATTTTCCCGGGTTGTGAAATTCTCCATCAGTTCCTTCAGCTTTTTCCGGCTGGTTGCATACGCTGCAGCCTTCTTCAGCTGGAAATTAACTTCGTGGTCATTGGATGTATGAAGAAGAAAGGTGTACAAAACCTGGATGGAGGAACAATAGGAATAATGGTCGGCCAGGTTTCGGAAATCATCTTTCAGTCCCCGGTCAAGGGTATGGGGATGCTGAATATAGCCGGTAAAATCCTGACGGTTCATGGATCACCAATTGACAACAGCTTGGTTGAAGATGTCCTGGATAAGCTGGTCATCGATCTCCTTAATCAATTGATCCTGCACCGTTGACAGGTTTTGTGAACTAAGGTAATCCTGGTATCGGCTAAACGACTTGTTTTCGAAATTCTGCTTCTCGTTTTTCTTATTGGTGAATTTAACCGTCACCGTGATCGTCAGCCGGTTCATTGCAGCAGTTTCATTTCCCTGGATGGCGACCGGCTGCACCGAATAACCTGTGATGGCCCCTTCCACGTTCAGGTCTCCGTTTCGATCAACAAGAATCAGGTTTGTCTGGGAGGTGAAGTAGTCCTTTAAACCATCCGTAAAGACCCTGCTGAGTGTTGGCACAACCAGTGATGCATTGTTGGCAAAGTATTGAATGGAAATGGTCTTTACATCCGGTGAAATCGAAGCGCCGGTAAAAGAATAACCCATCCGGCAGGAGTTCTGGGCCAGCAAAAGAAAGAAAAACAGGTAACAGGCAATTCTGTAAACAGTTTTCCTGCGAGGTTTATTTGATAAACAATTCAAAGTTTATTTCCGGATTATGTTCGATAAAATAATCGGGAACAGGGTTTTACTCAATATTATATTCCTTGATTTTACGGTAAAGTGTTCTTTCAGAGATACCCAGTTCCCTTGCTGCATCTTTCCTTTTGCCTTCATGTTTCTGAAGGGCTCTGCGGATAAAGTCCATCTCTTTCTTTACGAGTGAAAGCGACTCTTCAAATTCTTCCGGTTCCTGGATCGTTTCTTCTGTGGATTTATCCGGTGAATGCACAATGATATGGTCTTGCTGTTCATTGACATCCTGGAAATCCTTATAGAGGCGCTTGATGATGTGTGAATTTTCACCCATTGAAGTTGTAGCGGATTCGTTGTTCATCAGGTTCATGACCAGTTGCTTCAGGTCATTTACATCTTTGCGCATATCAAACAGGACCTTATACAACAATTCCCGTTCAGAGAAATGCCCTGAATCATCTCCCTTGTAAACGATCGGCAGGTCGCTATTTTGAGGATGGGGAATATATTTAGCAAGGGTATCGGCTGAAATGTTCCGGGTCTTTTCGATGATAGAAATCTGTTCGGTGATATTTTTCAGCTGCCGGATATTACCTGGCCAGCGATAATTGAGGAGCAAACGCTGTCCTTCTTCATCCAGGTTAATGGCTGGCATCCGGTATTTTTCCGCTGCATCGGATGCGAATTTCCGGAAGAGGAGGTAGATATCTTCTTTCCGGTCCCTGAGAGCCGGTACGGAAATAGGTACCGTGCTCAACCGGTAATACAGATCCTGTCTGAATTTTCCTGTATTGATGGCGTCAGGGATGTTGATGTTTGTAGCCCCAACAACCCGTACATTGGTCTTCAATACCTTTGAAGAACCTACCCGCATGAACTCTCCGGATTCCAGTACCCTGAGCAACCGAACCTGTGTAGATAGCGGGAGTTCTGCTACTTCGTCCAGGAAGATCGTTCCTCCGTTAACCACTTCAAAATAACCTTTTCTTGCTTCATGGGCCCCGGTGAAGGATCCTTTTTCATGTCCGAAAAGTTCCGAATCGATGGTCCCTTCCGGGATGGCCCCGCAGTTCACGGCAATATAAGGTCCGTGTTTCCTGGAACTGAGCTGGTGGATGATCTTAGGAAAAAACTCCTTGCCGGTCCCGCTCTCGCCTGAAATCAGTACGGTAATATCTGTTGTAGCTACCTGTCTTGCAATATCGATGGCACGATCGAGCAAAACTGAATTCCCGATGATCCCAAATCTTTGCTTTATTGACAGAATATCCATTTGAATAATTTTGGCTGATGTAAAATTACGAAATTTTTACTTCTTGTTCTCCTTCACTTCCCGCTTGATCCTTGCAAGATGTCCTCTTCCAAGGGCCTTTACCTCGCATCCCAGCCTGAAATAAGTCCGGATCTGTTCATCGGTAAGGATGCCGAATGCATCGATGATGGCGATCGGGCCTCCTGCCCATTTTACGATGTCTTCCGGTTTCAGCTTCAGGTAGGGTGCATGCGGAACAGCAAGGATCAAGGCTTCAACTCCTTTAATTGCTTTTTTCAGGTCCTTCTGAACAACAATATTCTTAAGTTGTTCCTGGTTCCTGAAAAAGCGTTTCCAGGAATGGCCCGGTGCAGGATATTCATCCTGGTCCTCAAGCTCGTACCAATGGTCTACATAAGGATCATGGATCCGCATCCCGGCATTCATTTCCGTCAGTTTACGGACCACCATTTCACTTCCGCTGTAACGGGTGTCGCCTACATCCTGCCGGTAGCTGGCACCGCACAAAAGCACCTCCGCGCCTGCAATGTACCTGCCCATGTTGCGGAGGGCATCACGGGTAAGCTCGGCAACATGAAGTGCACGGGTATCATTGATATCAATCGCCACAGGTGTGATCTGAAATATTTTATCCCCATCTTCAAAGCCGAGAATGTGCTTGTATGCCCAATATCCCAGCCCACCGTCTTTGGGCAAACAATACCCCCCGATCCCCGGGCCCGGAAAAATCATATTGCTATGTGTGGGGCGCATCCTGATTGCATTGATCACCTTGATCAGGTCGACTCCGTTTCGTTCTGAAAAAAGGCTCCATTCGTTCAAAAAAGCGAGTATAGTCGCCCGGTAGGAATTTTCAACAATTTTGGTGGTTTCCGATTCAATGGGACGATCCATCACCGTCAGCGGAAATTCCTTTGTATTAAGCACTTCATGAAGAAATTTCTCCACCCGTTTCCTGGCAATTTCCTCGCATCCCGAGCATACACGCCAGAAATCACGGATGGATGCGACATATTGCTTCCCCGGCATCACCCGCTCGAAACTATGGGCCAAGAGAGGGACCTCATTGATTCCTCTCTTCACAAATGCCTTTTTCAGGATCGGCCAGGCGACAAATTCAGTGGTTCCCGGTGCCACTGTGGTTTCAATCAAAACCAGGCATTGGGGTTGGATCTTCTCGCCGATGGTACGCATGGTATCTTCCAGGGCAGCCATATCGGCGGTTCCCGACTTCATATTGCCAACCTCTTTCTTTGAAAAATCGCATTGTACATCCACCACAACACAATCGGCAAACTGCAGAACATCGCTGTTATACGATGCGACCAGCGTTTTTGATTTTTTTACACAATTCTGTATCAGCTGATCCACTTCCGGATCTTCTGCCTTGACCGGACTCAACCCCTGGTTGATCATGGGTATTTTCCAGTAGCTACGGGCACTCGGACGCTGGCATCCGATCACCAGCTTGGAATGTTTTCCTTTCTTGTCCTTCGTGTCGGCTACAATCGCTGCCATAACGGCACCTACAAATCCAAGCCCCATAACGACAACAATTTCTTTCTTTTCTTTCCTGGCTTTGCCGACGAGTTCCTTGATCCGTTTCAGTTCTTTATCATAATCCTGTGGTTCAGGGACATTGAATTTTTCCCCGGAAGGGCTGACGGAATAACGCATAATTTCTTTTTCCATGCTGTAAATTTGTTTTAGCTGTTAACGATTCATTTATTACCTGACCAATGCATTGAGCTTCTCATTGTAAACCTTGATCAGCCGGTTCATGGCTTTATCTATCTCTTCATCTGTAAGTGTTTTCTGATCATCCTGTAAGATAAAATACAAAGCATAAGATTTTTTTCCGGCTTCTATCTTCTCCCCTTCATATACATCAAATAAACCGACATCCTTCAGCAATTTCTTTTCTGTCGCAAATGCCAGTTTTTCTATCTCTTCATAGGAAACAGAGCGATCCAGCTGCAATGCAAGATCCCTGCGGACTTCCGGAAATTTCGGCAGTTCCGCAATGGTTTTATCGGCGGCTTTCAGGTTGCTGAACAGGAGGCTCCAGTTGATATCTGCATAAAAAACATCCTGGCGGAAATCAAATTTCTTTAACAAATCGGTGGAAAGCGAGCCAAGGATGACCAATCTTTCATTCCCAATCCTGTATGTCAGGCCCTGGCTGAAAATTCCGGAAGTGACGGTAACCGTTTCCAATGATGAAAGGGGAATGCCGGCATGAAGAAGAATCGTATTTACACATCCTTTAAGATCATAGAGGTCAGTTTTCCGGCCCGATGCATTCCAGTTTTCTTTCTGGGCCTTTCCTGTCAGAAAAATGGCCATGTGGTTTTCCTCCCTGTACTTATCAAGCGGACCTTTATCATCCGGGCTGGGATGGAGGGAGTAACAATTCCCGAATTCAAATAATTTACAGTCAGCAATTTTCCGGTTTTGGTTATAGACAAGGGATTCAAGTCCTCCATAAAGCATTGTCTGGCGCAATACATCCAGGTCCCTGCTCAGGGGATTCAGGATTCTGACATTGTATTCAACAGGATAATCAGGATTGCCTTCGAAGTAAGATGATCGTGTCAATGAATTGTTCATGATCTCACTGAAGCCATTTGCGCAGAGGTAATCCGAAATCTTGTTTATTATTTTTTCAGGATCCGGTTTTGGGGAAGAAGAGATGGAGGAACGGATGGCCGAAGTGAATTCTATGTTGTTGTATCCATATATTCTCAGGATCTCTTCAATCACATCGGCTTCCCTGGTAACATCCACCTTATAGGAAGGAATCTCCAGGTTCAATCCCTCATCTGAAGCAGAAAGAACGATGATTCCAAGGGACGAAAGAATATTTCTTACGGTTTCTCTTTCAAGGGTTTTGCCGATGAGACGGTCGAGATGCGCGTACGACATGAAAACCAGGGTAGGTTCCTTGGGCTGCGGGTAAACATCCACGATACCGGATGCAATCTCACCTCCTGCGATTTCCCGGATCAGGGTAGCTGCCCTTTTGAGTGCATAAACCGTGATATTAATATCGGCTCCGCGCTCAAACCGGAAAGAAGCATCGGTTTGCAATCCATGGTATCGTGCCGTTTTCCGGATACTGCGGGGGTTGAAATATGCGCTCTCCAGGAATACGGATGTCGTGGTTGAAGTGACGCCCGAATTAAGTCCGCCAAAAACGCCTGCAATGCACATGGGATCTCCGGAATTGCAGATCATCAGGTCTTGCCCGGTAATTTCCCGCTCCACTTCATCAAGGGTGATG
>Ga0182021_10002145_pt1 | contig 22991 bp, 19 predicted proteins | sample 612E3MmetaG_FD_120493 | JGI IMG/M metagenome (GOLD analysis project Ga0182021, IMG submission 120493) | Permafrost microbial communities from Stordalen Mire, Sweden - 612E3M metaG (Illumina Assembly) | ecosystem: Environmental > Terrestrial > Soil > Wetlands > Permafrost | place: Sweden... | reverse complement strand
GGAAAATGGGAGAAAAATAGTAGAGTTTCACCGGTTGGGGCAGATTCTGAAAACCATGTTCCAGATAAGCCCGGCAAACAGAAGCCGTGCCTTCCGGTTTGAGGGTGATGCTATTGTTGCCGCGGTCGTCAAAGGTATACATCTCCTTTTCAACAATGTCCGTGCCTTCACCGACACTACGTGTGAAAAGTCGGGTGTCTTCAAAAATGGGAGATTCGATGCGTTCGTAGCCGTAAAGCTGGCAAATGTAAGCCGCTTTCTGTTCGATGTAGCGCCAATAGGCCTGTTCTTCCGGGAGAATATCGGTTGTGCCGCGCGGTGCCGTATACAATAGGTTTACCCCTTTAAAATTCTGAAAATATGCTTCTTTGCGTATTATATCACTTAGGATTATCGTTTCAAATACAGGAGGCCGTCAGCTATCAGCTTTCACCTCATTGACAGTTGTGTTCCTACCCATTAACATAATGATGCCGGCTATATTAGTTTCGATGCAATTATTGGAGGCATGATATGAGCGAATTTCCCGATGTATTTTCAGACCAGTTTCAGATGAACATGAATCCTTACGGGGCTACTCTTAATTTTTCACTTTCCGATTCAACCCCGCCTTCACCGGGCACAGCGCCTAAAATTGAACGAAAAGCCACTGTCAGGATCAGTATGGAACACCTCAAAGTCATGGCTTTTATCATGGTCCGTCAAATCAAGCAATATGAAAATCAAACCGGGACCACGATCCAACTGCCAAACCAGGTTCTGAATTCTATGGGCGTCAGTCCCGAAGACTGGGACATGCTCTGGCGGAATTAAGGCATACCAGCCAGCAATTGTTCCCAAACAAGGTAAGGATATTAATTAAAATTAATCATCTGGATTCCTGCCGGAGTATAATCCCGTATTCCGTAATACGGGACAGGAATGACAATGAGTCAATTGGTATACCAGCCGGAGTTTAATCTTTTGAAGGAAAGCAATTTTTTCTCTATTTCTTTTTCGTCGTTTTCTTGAACCTGGAATTGCCGTGCATTACTTTGCCACCAAGGAGAATATCGATCGCCTGCAGGCCGCTATTCATCGCGCCGAAAACACCGTGCGCGAATTTAGGCAGCAATAATCCCTTTATCGGAGTTTTCACAGGAATCCGATTCGCTCCGAAGTTATCCGGCACTGCCGCCATATCGTAAATCGAACCGGCGGGGGAGCCTGAATATCTGGCAAACGTGGCCGGAGTCGAAATATCTCTAACGACAATGTTCTTCTTTAAATCAGGAATAAGATATTTCTCGACGATATCGATCAATCGGTCGGCCGCTTTTTCTTTTTCCTGAATATATTTTTCCTTGACCGTATTCCTGAGTCGAATCCAATCATCAACTGGCACAGGCGCGGCGGATATGGAAAGCACCGGTTTTTCTCTCTCCGACGGCGGAGGGCAAGAGAATCCGATATGGAAACATTCCTCTGTTAACTTGAATTTATTGTTTTCGAAAGCCGGAAAGAGTGTTGCATAGGCATCGTTACCGATCGTCAGCAGTCCGTACCCACATGGTAATCCACGTTCCATTAGGATTTGGGCATCATCGATACCGAGGTTGACCGTAAACGTCGAGGTTGTCATTTTCACCGATTCTATTTTTTTTGCATATCGCGGATTGATGGACCGCAATATGTCCATGCCAATCAGTTGTTCCATCGTGATCTTGATATCGATCGCGGGAATGACATTCCGGGAAAGAATGATCGAGCCATCTTTAAGACGAATTCCCTGCACAGCCCCCTTATCGATGATGATTTTCTCCACCTCATTTTTCAGGAGAAGCTGACCGCCAAGTTGACGATATCGCTGTTCCATCTTCTGCGGCAGTTCGATAAACGGGCCTATTGGGCGGTATGCCTTCTCTCTGAGGGAATACATCACCCCGATAGTGAGTAAGGCCGCGATCTTATCGTTGGGTAACCCGCACATCGAGGAAAACACTTGGAACATCAGCTTGACTTCCGGATTATCGATACCGAACATTGTCAGATATTCAGCGAAGGTCTTATTCCGGTTACCCACTACTTTCGGGCAGGTAACGAACATTTTTATGATGTCGAAGAAATTTGGACCGTATTTAAGACCATAGATCTCGTGGAACATCGCCAGCGAATAGGCGAAGAGCTTTTTCAGTTTATCTGCTTCACCCGGAAAGAGCCTGATTAACTGTTGCTCGAAGGCTTCCCCCTCAGAATGCAGTTCAAATGTTTTCACTTGATTCGTGGTTGGGTCTGCCCTGAAAACTTTGATAAAATCCCTGCTGTATTCGTGAAAATCGATCGCTACCCCGAAATATTCCAGGATATCCGAGACATTAGAAATCATCTGGCAGGTGTCGAATTGGAAACCCTTTCTGGTAAAGGAAGTGACATAGCCGCCACTGACAGGATTTTTTTCGATGATGAGAACCCGTTTTTGTTTAAGGTCGTTGTTCAGGGCATAAGCCAATCCGGCGGACAGGCCGTTGATACCGGCGCCGATAATGATCAGGTCTTTCTCATTATTATCCATGATACGACTCCAATTGGGTGATGCGAATTAAGCAGTATTATAGCATCAACAATTCATTCGCATGGAGCAGGATTCCAGCCGGAGTTTATCCTATGCGCAGGCATGGGACTGGAATAACAAATATGGTAAAACATGATTTAGCTTGACAGCAGCGAACCGTACTTGATAGACTTTTACTGGGTGTTGAACAACACCCCTCAGTTTCTTTACGGCCTGTTGGTGCAGCGGTTTAGCATATCTCCCTGTCACGGAGAAGATCGCGGGTTCGAATCCCGCACAGGTCGCCATCTCAATCAAGATTGCTTCGCCGTCGCTTATTGTTTAAAAATCCGAAAATAGAATCAGAGCCCGGCCCTATTTCTCTTTAATCCCCGCTAATTTCTTAGCCAGCTTCTTCTTCGATTCTATATCCGCATTACGCAAAATAGTCATGCGATGGGTTTCCGGCGAACCGCCGCCATGGATATTGGATACGATATCCCGGCTTTCAAAGGCCAGCTTTTCGATCAGACGGAAGAGGCGGACACGATCTTCTGTGGACACACCCTCTACGCCCTTAAGGTATTTGGTCAGGAGCGGACCGATTTCCGGATTGGCGAAGTCTTTATCGGAAGGCAGGTCGGTAGTCATGCCGCCGGCAATCTCTACCATCATGCGAATAACCTCAGCCAGTTCTTTGCCCTCGAAGAGTTTGGAGGTATTGGAAAGAACAGGATCGACATTATAAATGCCGGAGGGTGTGGCGGTAGATTCCACCGAAGCCGCTACCGAGCAGCCGTAAATTGCCTGAATAATTTTTATCATCTCGGCGATTTTGTTGTTGATATGAGAGGTATTAGCGAGGCCGTTATAATCAGCCGCGGATGCTGCCGCGCCGATCAGGACATCACCCACGCCGCACTTACAGCCGCCATGCGAATGACGGTGGTAGTTACCGAAATTCCGCACCATTTCGCCGGCGTATTCATATTCACCGCAGAGGAAAACATTTTCCCACGGTATAAAAACGTCCTTAAAGATAACCATGGGGGCGAATTTGCCGAACTCCACATTACCCAAGTCGCAATCATCCAGAGCTCTGGCTTCGAGGGTGCCCCGGCCGTAAACGTGAACCAATCCTTCGGCATCGGTAGGGATAGCAAAGCAAACGGCGTAATCTTTATCCTCTTTGCGCATTTCGCGGGTGGGCACGATCAATCCCCAATTAGCGCACAATGAGCCGGTCTGGTGAATTTTAGCGCCGCGCACCACGATACCTTTATTATCTCTATCGATAACGTGTAAATACATATCGGGGTCTTTTTGCTGAGAGGGACGTTGCGAACGGTCGCCTTTGACATCGGTTACACCGCTAAAAACAGCAAAGTCATTGTGCTGCATCATTGTCACAAAATTTATGAATTTGTCCCAATACTTGGTGCCGTATTTTTTATCGCAATTGTAGACTTCGATACCCACGGCATTAATGGCATCCATACCGGTGCAGCGCATGTAGCAGCCACCGACATTCTGAGCCATGAATTTAAGCATTCTGATTTTAGCAAGCAGGTCTTCCGGACCTTTATAAAATTTAACGAAACGGCTGACCTTTTCTTTACTGAGGTCTGAACCGGTCACCAGCAGTTTAGAACCTTCAATGTCGTTCTCCATCTCAAAGGTCTTGGCTACAGCGGCGACCATATGTTTGATCAGCGGATGTTCGTGGACGTTTTCCACTTTTTCGCCCAAAATGTAGGCGGTAGGATGCAGCTTTCTTAACGATTGATAGTACTCTTCGACAGTTCGAATTGCCATTTTTCGTTACCTCGATTATCAGTATGTAATCATCTTAGCATTTATGCCGGCGGTGTGTAAATTTGCAACCGCTTTGATTTGACTTTTTTATGCCTGATGCGATACGCTTGAGCCTATGAGATTATATGAATACGAAGGCTGCAAATTATTCCAGAGCGAAGGTATTCCGGTCCCGCGGTACGGATTAGCCGCAAACCCCAGGGAAGCCCGAACGAAGGCTCAGGAAATAGGTCTGCCGGTCGTTATCAAAGCCCAGGTACTCACCGGCGGCCGCTGGCTGGCGGGCGGCGTCCAGAGCGCGTCCACTTTAGATGAAGTTGAAGAAGTGACACGCCACATCATGGAAAACCAGATGCTGGGTTATAACGTTCAGCAGGTAATGGTCAGCCAGAAAGTGGATATCGCCAAAGAATTCTATGTGGGTGTGACGGTAGATGATTACCATGGCGCCCCGGTTGTGGTACTCAGCGTGGAGGGCGGCGTTGCTGTAAATCGACTGGTCCGGGAACGTCCCGAATCTGTAGTCTCTAAAACGGTTTCCATGAGCACCGGTCTTACTAACGAAGAGGCCAAGCAGATGTGCCGCCAGGTAGGATTGCGCAGTAATGACCTGACACACATCGCCAACGTGCTCACGGCGCTATACCGTGTTTTTCATAAATACGATGCTTTACTGGCGGAAATCAATCCGATCGTCCGGACGAAAGACGGTTCGTATTTCGCCATCGATTCCAAGGTGGAACTGGATGATTCCGGTCTGTTCCGGCATCCTGAGTTGAATATCACCCGCGAAAGTCACATGTTGAATGAACTGGAACGAAAAGGGCACGCCATCGGCGTCACCTATGTGGAACTGGATGGCGATATCGCGATCATCGCTTCCGGCGCCGGACTGGGGATGGCCAGTGTGGATATTATCAATCAGAAGATGCGCTCGGCCAACTTCCTGGAAACCGGCGGTGGGATGACCGAAGAATTACTTTACAAAGCCACCGACCTGGTTATGCAGAAAAAAGGTCTACGGGCTTTATTTATCAATGTTTACGGCGGTATCAACCCCATCCATGAAGGAGCCAAAGGTATTGTCCGTTATTTGAAAGAGCACAACATTACGATTCCGGTGGTGGCGAAAGCACTGGGAAATCATGAGCAGGAAACCTGGCAAATTTTCAAAGAAGCCGGAGTGCATGTGGCCAGCGGTGTTTCCACCGAACAAGCCGTCGAGGAGCTCGCCCGTTTACTGGAGGTCAAGTAATGAGCATCCTATTAAATAAAAATACGCGCGTTTTAGTGCAGGGAATCACCGGCAAAACCGGGAGGATCCAGACTAAATTTATGCTCGATTACGGCACCAGGATCGTCGCCGGAGTAACTCCCGGTAAGGGCGGCGAAATAGTTGAAGGTGTACCGGTTTACGATACGGTAGCGGAAGCAGTCACTAAACAGGGTGCCGAAGCCTCGGTTTTTTTTGTGCCGCCGGCCGGAGTTAAAAGCGCAGCCATCCAGAATATCGACGCCGGAATTAAATTGATCGTAGTCGTGACGGAGCACGTACCCGTCCACGATGTTATGGAGATTAGCGAGTACGCCGCAGAACGTGATGTGATCATGATCGGGCCTACGACTCCGGGTATCATTACGGTCGGGGAAGCCAAAATGGGCATCATGCCGGCGGGAATGTTCAATCCCGGACGCATCGGCATCATCTCCCGTAGTGGCACATTATCGTATGAGGTTAGCGTCAATCTGGCCAAAGCCGGCCTGGGGCAGAGCACCGTCATCGGCATGGGCGCCGACCCCGTGGTCTTCACCAATTTGCCGGAGTTGCTGGCATTATTCGAGGCCGACAAAGGCACCGATTTGATCGTAATCGTCGGCGAAGTGGGCGGTATACAGGAAGAGAAGGCCGCCGAATATATCGACAGATGGATAACTAAGCCCGTCGTGGCTTATATCGCGGGACAGAATGTGCCGGTGGGGAAGCGGATGGGACATGCCGGGGCGATTGTCCACGGCGACGGTAAAGGCACCCCGCAGAGTAAAATCGCCGCCTTGCGTACCATGGGTGTCGATATTGCTGAATTCCCCGCGGATGTGGTCAAATTAGTCTCGAAACACCTGGGAAACAGACCGAAGAGTAAGTAAACCTGATAATTACTCTATTAATTAGGATTCATAGGGGAGCAGAAATGCTCCCCTTTTTTGTTTTATATCTGAATAATTATATCCTAAAATATTTGCTATTTGGCATAATCCCGTAATAAGATATTTTGCATAAAGGCGAAACGGTGGTATACTTCAACTCGATTGTAGGGAAAATGTGCGGGAGGTAAGTCATGGACGTTCCAAAGAAACCTTACACTAAAGCAACCGAGGAAAATGTTAGGGATGCTATTTGGAGTTCTGGTTATCTCCTTGAACGCAGGGTGGCAGCTTTTTTACGGAATTCTGGTTACAAAGTCATGACAAATCGAGGATTTTATGATCCTGAAGCAAATAAAGCCGGTGAATATGACGTTTATGCACATAAAGAGATTAACGTTTACGACTCAGGTTCACATGGTATATATCCAACTTTGATTTGTGAATGTAAAAACAATTCTCAACCGATTGCATTCTTTGTTCACGATGAAGAAGAATTTCAGCCACTTATAGACGAAGTTCGGGTATCAGGCATACCCGCGAAAATATGGCAGCACAATAAATATATTTCAATTCAAGATTTTACAAATATTATTCATTTACACCACTATTGTAAACCTAAAGCGTCAGTGGCTACCCAATGTTGCACAGTTGAACAAAAGAAAGATGAACAGAAAGCCAAGTATTGGATGGCTTCTCATGACCATGAATTACATGATACCGAAAATAGAATAGTTAAGGCGATGGAACATGAAATTGAGGTTGATTTTAAAAACATGACTCAATGGTTGCTACCTGAAGAATCAGAAACGGAATTTATCGATCTGAGCCTGTATTATCCTCTAGTCATATATCAAGGGGAATTAAAGGCTATTCGCATTGGTAATAATAATATGCAAACAAAGGATGATTTAATTATTTCGGATTGTGATCATATTCAATACAACCCAGAATTTTTTTCCTTTTATAACGATGAAGTAATTAGTTACCACATAGATATAATAACTGAAAAATATCTTCCGAAATATATAAAATTGATTGAAAAAGAAATTTCAGATATTAAAGATATACTTATCCAGCATAAACAAGATGTAAAACATAGTGTAAGCAGATTAATGGTGGAATGTAAAAGTTTAGAAAAGCCTCCTAAAACCTCCCGTAAATATTTAGAATATCAATTTTAAATCTTTGATATTAGCCTGTACCAGCCACTTTTTCACTCCTGCTAATTTAATTTTCCCGTTCTAGTATTCCTCATTCCTATTGTGCTATAACAATTACAGAGAGACTCTTCGCTATCGGGGTGAAAAATGAAAATTAAAGGCAATACTATTTTGATTACCGGCGGCGCCACGGGTATCGGGTTTGCGCTGGCAGAAGCCTTCATCAATGCGGGTAACAAGGTCATCATTTGTGGCCGAAGAGCGGCTAAGCTGGCAGAGGCGAAGAAGAAATTACCGCAAATAGCGACAAAGCAGTGCGACCTCTCGAAAAAAGACGAGCGGGAATTATTCTGCAATTGGGTCAAAGAAAATTACCCGGACCTGAATATAGTAATAAACAATGCCGGAGTGCAGAGATTTATTGATTTGAAGAAAGGCACGACTAAACTGTTCGCCGGTGAAGATGAAATTCAAACCAATTTGGCAGCCCCGATTCATCTATCGGCGTATTTCGCACTGCTGCTGGCAAAAAAGAAAAATGCCGCCATCATCAACGTTTCTTCCGGTCTGGGTTTCGTGCCCATCGCCGCGATGCCGGTCTATTGCGCTACCAAGGCAGGCGTGCATAGTTTCACCGTATCCCTGAGACACCAGTTGAAAGACACATCTGTCAAGGTATTTGAAATTGTGCCGCCGGCGGTAGATACGGAACTGGGCGGAGGCAGCGCCTCGGAGGAATATAAAGGCATCCCGGCATCTGAAGTCGCCGCAGCCACTATGAAAGCCCTCGCTAAAGACAAATACGAAATAATTGTCGGCGAAGCCAGGAACCTGGTTTCAGGATCGAAAAAGAACTTTGCCAAAGCCTTCGGGGAACTTAATAGCTGGTGATATCGGGCGACGCGGATTAATAATCATTAGTCAATTTTTCCAATTCGGTCAGTTCCTGTGCCGACATTTTCCACCCGGCCGCGGCAACATGCGAGGCTACCTGTTCCGGTCTGGTCGCACCGGCAATCACGGAACTCACGTACGAATGTGATAGCAACCAGGCCAAGGCCAATTCTTCCATCGAGTGGTTGCGGGCTTTGGCGAATTTCTGCCATTTCTCCAATTTCACAAAGTTCGCATCACTCAGTTCTGTCAGTTTAGGCGGTCCGCCCGGCGCCGGCGGACGGGGCAGATTCGACATCCGTGGCGGCGGGGCGTTGTGCACCATCCACAGTCGGGAGCCCGCCGCTATCGGCTTGCCGCGCTGATATTTATCGGTCAATAACCCTCCGGCCAGCGGGAAAAATGGAATGATGCCGATGCCGTAGTTTTCGCTGCACGGCGCCAGCTCCGATTCAATAGCCCGCTCTATCAGGTTGTAGTGACATTGGACTGCCGAAAAGGACGCCAGATCATTAAACCTGGAAATCCACAGGGCTTCGCAAAGCTGCCACGCCGCAAAGTTACAACAGCCGATATACCGCACCTTGCCGGTTGTTACCAGATTGTCCATTGCCCGCAGGGTCTCTTCGATCGGGGTAGATGTATCCGGCCAGTGAATATAATACAGGTCGATGTAGTCGGTATCGAGACGCTGCAGACTGGCTTCGACGGCCTGCATAATGTGGGCACGTGAGGCGCCGTCATCATTGGGTCCTTCACCGGTGGGAATGCCAAACTTAGTGGCAATGATCGCGCTGGAGCGCCGACCTTTAATGGCTTTACCGATGATCTCTTCGGAATGTCCGTCACCATAGACATCGGCGGTATCGATGAAATTAATGCCCGCATCCAGGGCTTGTTTGATCACGGTAATCGATTCTTTTTCCCCGATACGACTCCCGAGATCGGTGCATCCCAGACCTATTTCCGATATTTTTAAACCTGACTTGCCTAAGCGGCGGTATTCCATGATTGTGTCCTTAAATTTAAGCAGTAACCTATTTTAGTATTCGAGGATTGGATTTACAAATGGAGCAAACCGCTTTCAGCCGTCAGCAGTCAGATAGAGTGAGTGAAGATTTTTCATGGATTCCCGACTTGATCGGGAATGACAAGTGGATGTGATAGACTAAAAACTTTCCCTGAAATCTATCACCAATTATTTCGAAATCATTTTTAGCTTCAAATATGCAATTTTAGCCAGGCTTCCATATCCGAGAAAACCTGTTGACGATCCGGGTCGTTAAAAATTTCATGGTAAAAGCCGTCATAATATTTCAGGGTTTTGTCTTTCGACTGCACGAGATCATACAGCATCTTGCTGCTTGTCGGATCGGATAAGCGGTCGGCGGAACCGTGCATGATCAGTATCGGCAGAGAGATTCCGGGTATTTTCGCCGGGAGTTTTTCTATCTCGTTGAGAAGCTCCGCACCGAGCCGGGCGCTGATTTTGCCAGTGTAATTTAAGGGGTCATGAGCATAGGCATCAACTACCGCCTTATCCCGGCTGACGGCCGAAGCATCGAGGGCAGTTACCCCCATTTTGGGCATCAGAAAAGAGAGCACTCTGGCCATCAATATTGCTAATTTAGTGACGCTGGCGCCTGCTTTTAAGACGGCACCCGAAACGATGAGCCCGTTCAGTTCATTCTGGTGATCGATAGTGTAAGCGGTGGCAATTGTGCCGCCCATACTATGCCCGACCAGAAATATTTTACGGCCTTTGTTCTCCTGACTGACTTTATCATAATAAGTCTTCAGGTCATCCAGATAATATGAAAAACGTTCGACATAACCGTATTTGCCTTCCGATTTTCCATGTCCCCGGAGGTCGAAGGAATAGACGGCATAACCCTTAGGCACGAAATAATTTACGACATTGGTATACCGTCCGCTGTGTTCCGCAAGACCGTGTACCACCAACAGCACCGCGATGGGCGCTCCTTCCGGTAACCATGACTGGTAATACAGGTTGAGATTGTTGCGGCCCTGGAATTTACCTTCATTGTGTTGCATGCTTCACCTCCGATAATATTTCGAGGTTGAGTACAAGTATTGGTTGGCTATACTTCAACAGCTATTTTGTAAAGTGGCAACCACGAAATTCCTAGTGTTTTGATAATACAATACTCTTGATTTCTTTACCATCAGGGTCGCGGAAAATAAGATCGGCCGCGGAACCGTTGATCGTCACATCCACAAAAGCGAAGTCTGTGTTTGAATACCAGACGCTTTCAGGAGAAACATAAGTCCGATTATCTTCACTAGCACCGCCGAAAGTGCCGTTTATGACATATGTTACACCGTCTTTTTGCAGCAATTCCGCCTCGTGAGTGTGACCGGAAAAAACCAGATCTACATTATATTTTTCGAAAAGCGGAGCTAATTTATTAATAGTTTCCGGATTATCGTACCACTTCCAGCCTGCCACGACAGACCCCGAAGCATAATAAAACCCGTGTCCCATCACAATCGTCCAATCATCCTGCGGAATGTCGGCCAATTGTTGTTCCAGCCATTTACTCTGTTCGGCATTAAAGGTTTCTGCGCTCCATTCAAGATCAATTACGAGGAAATGGACTTTCCCGACATCGATTCTCTGGTAAAGCCTGGTACCGGATTGCAGCGCCATGCCCGACGGAGTGCAATATGCCTCCCAACGTTGCAAGCCGCCTAATAACGTATCGTGATTGCCAATGGCGTATTTTACCGGAACAGTCGATGTGGTTAACGACATATCCTGCAAAGCTGTCTCCCATTGAGTATCTGCAAATCCGTGGTGAACCAAATCACCGAGATAGAAAAACAAATTGTATTTATTATCAGGGTCAGCGATTTGTTTGAGCATCTTGAGGGAAAGGTCGGAGTGGCTCGTAGTACTGCCGAAATGAGCATCACTGGCGACCGCAAAATGTAACGGTTTTCCACTCGCCGGAGGAGTGGTGAAATAGGTTTTTTGTCCGTCATTGATCTGGTACCAGTAACCGGTATCCGGTTGTAAGTCATTAAGCGCAAAAACATGCTGCTTTGATAGTTTTGTTTCGTTTAAAATTGAGCCGGAGTTTGATATCCCCCATTTAACTGTATTGCTGGTGAGTTTAGGCGTATGGAAACTAATGGCTATATTGGGCACCCCATTGATACCGGAACCGTCTTCCAATAATAATTGAGGCGATTGGCCGGCCCTGAGCGGACCGGGGATCATTCCGATGTAAAAAAAGGCAATAACAAAGATAGTAATTCCGGCCAATGTCCCGGCACGCACGGCAATTGATAATAACAAAGCGCGCCGCTTCGGCTGCCTTGACTGCAATCTAATTTCGAGCAAAGCCAAACTGATTAAGCCAACGCCGAATACTGCCAGAATAATAAATAACAGTTTGAATAACCCGTTAACACGATAGAGTCCAACGGTGCCGTGCTGGCTGAATGCCCAAGCTATAAACACAAACATGAGTAAGCCCGCCAATATCGCCAGCCAAAAGACAATTCTCTGTTTTTTCATCATTTTCTCTCCTGTTTGACTCCGGTGTTATGATCCGCGACATCGTGTTTTGTACGCAACGGCATTTCTTTCAGAACCAGACTCATCACAAAGCACGCAATGACAATGAACAAGCCGATCAGAAAAACTCTGATGATCGCTGAACTTAAAGATTCACGAAGCGTTTTTAAAAACTGGTCGAAAAGCGACTGTCCCTGTGCGCCGAATATGTTGAACGTGCTTCTTAAATCTATCTGCGCCTGAGCATTAACCAGCGCTTGAGGATTATTGACAATAGCATTAAGTTGCGCGGCGGGTATCCCGGTTTTTACAGTCGCGGGAATAGTATTTAGAAATTGAGAAGCGAAACGATTATTCATTATCGAGCCGGATATCGCCAGACCGACAGAGCCCCCCAGGGAAAAAAAGAAAGGAGGAACAGAGGAAGCTACTCCCAACATATTATGAGGTACCGCATTTTGCACGGCAATGGTGAATAGCGGGGCAGTGCTGCCCAGACCGAATCCTGTGATAATCAGACTCAAAACAGCCTGACTATAACTTGTCCGAAGACTCATGTGAGAAAGAAACCAAACGCCGATTGCCATGATGCCAAAGCCAAACAAAGCTTGTATGCGGTAATGGCCGCCGGCACGGGAGAGTAACTGTCCTGAAATAAAGCTCGCAGTAGCACTTGCCAACGTCATCGGAATCAGGAGGCTGCCGCTGGTAGTTGCCGTCACGCCTAGAACGCCTTGAAAGAAAAGCGGGATAAATGTCACAATGCCATACATCACAAATGCGGAAAGGAAGACGATGGTGACCGATAAAGTTACAATCTGCTCATTGAATAACCCCAGAGGAATGATCGGTTCTTTGGCATGTCTTTCTACAAAAACAAACAAAATCAGCATTAACAGTGAAAATGCGAAAATTACGATAATTTGCGGCGAACCCCATGGATATTGTGAACCGCCCCAGGATAATGCCAACATCAGCGGGACTACTAATAGCATCAACGTCGCAACGCCGTAGTAATCAAACCGGTGTTTCGAGATCTCGGGTTTTATGTCCGGGAAGTTGAAGATGAAGAGAGCGATTATCACTATCCCGATAGGTACATTAACGAAAAACACCCAGTGCCAGGAAATAGTATCGGTGATGAATCCTCCCAGCAAAGGACCGATCACGGAGGCTGCGGCGAAGATACTGCTCATCGCTCCCTGATATTTACCGCGTTCCGAAGGAGGGAACAGATCGCCGACTACGATGAAGGCATTAGCCACCATCATACCACCGCCAATGCCCTCAAACCCGCGCCATATAACAAGCATTGTCATTGAATTGCTGAGACCGCATAGCAGAGAAGCTAGCGTAAAAATGATTAAGCCGGTGACATAAAAGTATTTACGGCCGTACATATCGGTCAGTTTGCCGGTAATCGGAATGGCAACCGCTGATGTAATAATGTAAATTGTGGTTATCCAGGTATACTGGCTGAAGCCGCCAAGGTCGCTGACAATCCGCGGCATGGCGGTGCCGACGATGGTCTGGTCCAGCGACCCCATGAACATCGCCAGCATCACTCCGATCAATGTAATGATTAATTGTCTTCTCGGCAGTGAGCGCAACTCTCCAGATGCTCCGGAGGTTTTGGAAAACATCATTATGTCCTCAACGGTCAATCCGGCAGTTAGATTTTATATCTAACCTACATAATGCGATTTAGCAAGACACACTGTCAAGAAAATGGGAAACTGAGGTACTTGAAATTGAATTTGTTTGATCAAGCGGTACTGAACTTTAGCTATTTATGCATGGTTATTAGCGATTTACATCATCAAACTGCGCGGTCGGTATTGTATTGCTTCGGCCAGGTGCGGCGCTTTTATTATATCCGCGTCTTCGTGGTCGGCAATTGTCCGCGCCAGCTTTAAAATCCGGTGGAAAGCCCGCGCCGAGAGATTCAGTTGCTTCATGGCGGCTTTCAGCAGACTCTGCGCGGATTCCTCCACGGGACAGTATTCCCGGACGTCTGCCGCCGTCATATCGGCATTGCTGTTTAATTTTGTGTCCTTGAACCGTTCTTGTTGTCTCTTTCGGCTGGCCGTGACACGAGCCTGGACTTTCTCCGATTTTTCCCCCAGCCGGTCGTCGGCCAGTTTCTCATAATCTATACGCGGCACTTCGACAAAGATATCAACGCGGTCCAGGAAAGGCCCACTAATCCGTTTCTGGTATCGGGAAACGGTACCCGGTGCGCAAGTGCACGGTTTAAACGGGTCGCCATAATAACCGCAGGGGCAGGGGTTCATCGCGCCGACGAGCATGAAATTAGCCGGAAAAGTAACACTACCCTGAGCCCTGGAAATGGACACGACCCGGTCTTCCAGCGGTTGTCTGAGAACTTCCAGTAATGTATGACCGAATTCCGGTAATTCATCCAAAAAGAGCACCCCGCGGTGACTCAAGCTGATTTCGCCGGGTTTGGGGAAATGCCCGCCACCTACCAGCCCGACATTTGAGGTCGTGTAGTGCGGTGAGCGAAAAGGCCGCTGTCGCATCATGGGAGTTGAAGGCGGTAAAAGTCCGCTGATACTGTAAATCTTGGTTACTTCGATGGCTTCATCATTGGTCATCGGCGGTAAGATAGAACACAAAGAGCGGGCCAGTAAGGTTTTACCGCTACCGGGCGGGCCCATCATGACGACGTTGTGACCGCCCGCGGCGGCAATCTCTAATGCCCGTTTCACGTGCTCCTGCCCTTTGATATACGCAAAATCGATGCCGGTCATTTCCGGCGGGATATATTCCTCATCTATGGTGGCAGACGGCACCGGTAACGGATCGATTTCTTTACGGAGATAGGCAGCCAGTTGCGCCAGATTGGCGAAAGGTAATATTTCTACACCATCCACCAGCGACGCTTCTTTTGCGCTGGCCTCCGGTACAACAATACGTGGGAACCCCTTTTCGTGGCTGGCGGCAACCATCGGTAAAATGCCGGGGGTATGCCGCAATGTGCCGTCGAGGCCGAGCTCTCCCAATAGAACCAAACCATCCGCTTCAGCCGGAGCCTGTCCTGTGGCGATGATCGTAGCTACGGCAATCGGCAGATCATAAGCCGGGCCGGCTTTTTTCAGATTAGCCGGCGCTAAAGCCGCCACCACGCGCGTTCCCGGGCTTCCTGTACCGCCGCGTCCGGTAAGCCGACAACACCGAAGAACGGTAAACCGGGTGAGATGTCCACCTCTACCTCAACGATCACCCCTTCCATTCCTACCACGGCACAACTTCTAACTTTTGCGAGCATATTGGAACTATGTTACAGGGAATTGTCTTCAAATGTCAACAAAAGTCATTTTTACGGTCAAGTTAGTTTTTAACTTCTTCCGGAATTCGCACGGGAGGTATGGAGAACTTTAAAGACCAAAAACGAACAAACATCAGGGACCTACGGGCCCATTAATATCGGCGTTATTATTATAACCGTTAGTCTCCCAATAACCGCGGAAACTGGTATCCGAAGAAAGTTCAATGCGGGTCACCCATTTCGCCCATTTGTAGCCGAATTTGCTCATAGCAACCACCTGGAAAGGGAATCCCCGGTCCGGAGTAAGAGTAATATCGTTATCCTTCATGCCGATAATGATGTTATTATCGTTAATATAACTTAAATCGAGAGAGGTATATCCTACGGGGACATCGACCGTGTAGAAAATAGCGATTAAAGCTCCCGGTTTAACACCGGCATCCTTAAAAATAGCTCTCAATGCAGGCCCTGTCCACTTGGCAGTAAAACTCCAGCCCTCGACACAGTTTAGCGGCATCAGCTGCGATATCTGTGGATAGGCTTGCAGATCCGCGTAGCTTAAACTTAGCGGATGATCCACCAAACCATCAACCGTCAGGCGGTAGGTCGCCTGATCGATAATCTGCGTGCCTTTCAGGGCATTATTTCTCTGGTCTTTAATCGGAGTCAATTTTGTGCCCTGAAATATCGTAGCTTCAACCTCTCCCGAGGGTGTAGTATACGTCGTGCGAGTGCAACCGGAAATAGGGATAGATGTCAGAGCAACAACCAAAGCGATTAAAACCAGTAATAATACATGTCTCTTCATATCAATTTCCTTATACCAGATATTCGACGTAAATAAACACTCCCATCAAAGCTAATCCGACTAACATTATACCGCCATCGATAAACCAGTTTTCTCTCGTTCTTTTCCCTCTTACCTGCAATCTGATATTAATCAAAACGTGACTGAGGAAGAAGAACATTAACGGTAAATTGGTTGCCCTGTGAATGGAATTTGCCAGCGCCCGGTCAATCAAATGAAAAGTAGCTTTGTAAATAACATCGGTGTGAGTAATACCCCAACCGGAGACCACGAGTACAACCACCGTCACCAGCAGTAACCACGCGCTGGCACGGGATAACCGCCTCAGCCATTGAATTGACCTCGGGACTTCGGGAGGTGCGTTGGTTGCTGCCATAGCTGCCCCTTTTACGAATGATCCTGAATACAAACGGGGAAGGTTTCTTTATTACAAGATCCATTCTCCTCGTAGTTTAGAGATAGCCGGAGGTTTGTGATGTGACCAAAATCACGTGGACGCGGCGAGAAAAATGCCCGCTATACGCCCGCGAGATCCCGACCGAATTGCAGCATTCTTTTTACCCGCTCGATGTCGTTGGTTTCAGCGTAAATCCGTAAAATCGGTTCGGTGCCGGAGAACCTTATCAGCAACCAGGAATTGTCAGAAAGTATGAAACGGAAACCATCCTGAGTGTCCATTCTGACTACTTTAACGTTTTCAATAACTTTTGGAGCGCCGTCGCGTACACGATTGATAATCAGCTGCCTCTTTTCTTCGGGGAAATGCAGGTCGATGCGATCATAGTAGTGTTCGCCGACTTTGTTATAGAGATCGGCTAACAGTTGTGACGGCGTCTTGCCGGTTTTGACCATAAAATCCAGGAAATAAAGTCCGGCAGGAATCGCATCCCTCTCAGGGATATGGCCGCGGAAGCCATAACCTCCGCTTTCTTCACCACCGATAAGAGCATCTTTCGCCAGCATCACCGGCGCAACGTATTTAAAACCCACCGGGACTTCGTAAACGGGCACCTTGTAAAGCTCTCCCAATCTATCGAGCATGCTGGTGCTGGTGATAGTCCTGACCAATGCGCCACGCTCACCTCGCACTTCCAGCAGGTATAAACAGAGCAATGCAAATACTTGCAACTGGTTCAGGAAGCGCCCTTTTTCATCGATTACACCAATACGGTCGGCATCGCCGTCAGTGGCTAACCCGACACTGGCTTTTTGCTGGTGTACTAAAGACATAAGTCTTTGCAAATTGACGGCGATCGGCTCCGGATTGATGCCGGGAAATGCGGGATTGCGTTCCCCGTTTATCTCGGTTACCTGAGTCGCTCCGCCGCTAAGGAGCGTCTTGAAATAACCGGCGCCTGCGCCAAACATAGAATCGACAGCCAGTTTTAAACCGGTCTGCTGTAAACTCTCGATATTGATAAGCTTATTGATGCCGCTAATATAAGCCGGGGTGATATCGAAATATTCTACGGATTTTTCTGTTAACGCTTGAGGCAACGGAGTCGAATTAATTTTGCCTGCATTGAAAGCACGGTCGATGTATTTTTCGATTTCGGCAGCGGTTTCGGAAGAGACGCTGGCGCCGGTTTCCTCTCGGAATTTAAAGCCGTTCCATCTCGCGGGATTATGGCTGGCAGTGATGGCGATGCCACCGCCGGCTTTTTTATTAATCACACCGAAGCAAACAAATGGCGTGGGAATGGCTTTGGGAGAAAGATATGTTTTAATGCCGTTTCCCGCCAGGACCTCGGCGGCGGCGGCGGCGAAGTCTTCGGAGGCGAAGCGACGGTCGTAACCGATGAACACACCACGGCCTGCCAGTCCTTTTTGTTTCAGGTAGTCCGCCGCGCCCTGCGCGCAAAAACGCACGTTGGAAAACGTGAAATCTTCAGCGATAACACCCCGCCAACCATCGGTGCCGAATTTGATGGGGTTATTCATCATCAACCTCCTTGATGTCATACTGAGTCCTTCTCAAGAAGGACGAATGTATCTCGTAGCCGGGGAGAAGGAGTGCATTCTTCAGTATATTCAGAATGACAATAATGTACTAATTTCTTTAAGGTTAGTCTAAAATATCCGGGATTTCAAGCAGGGTCTTTACCTCGAAATCCGGTTTTACAGACTCGTTCCATATAAGATTGCGGCGGTTTAGCCAACATGTCTTTACGCCAAGCTGTTTTGGGGCAATAATATCGGAACTGGAATCTCCGATATGTAAGATATTTTCGGGCAGCAGATTGTAATAATCTATAATATAGCGAAAGAATCCGGGATTAAGTTTGTACATTCGCAGTGTTTCGGAGACAAAAATATTATCAAAATGGTAAATCTCATCGACTTTTTCCATCATGTCTAAATCGCCATCGGTAGCAAGACAGACAGGGTATCTTTGCCCCAGTTTTTCGAGAAACGGTTTCGCGTCCGCGAATACTTTTTGTAAATTATGGACTGCCATCAGCTCATTCGCGGCCAGTTTGGGGTTGTAATCCAGGTTAATCTTGTGAAATAGTTCCGTAGTAACATCTTCCAGAATCATTCTCACCGTCTTAAAATGTGTATTATCGATGCCTGCCATATTCCAGTGCCTGTCCATGATCTCAACAGCAACATCACGGTATTTTCCGGATAGTTCATTGGGGAAATTATCTTTAAGGAACATCCGCCATATATATTCAGGGGTTTGGTCGATATTGACGATTGTCCGGAACAGGTCGATACTGATCAGTTTCACATTTTTAGCTTTTTTCATATTTTTAACATGTTTTAGATTTTTCGAATAAATGTCTTTTGGATGGCTAATAAATCACCATTGCTTAATTAACACAACGCCCTATCCCCTTGCCCCTTCCCTGAGGGAAGGGGATTTAATTTACTACAGAGGGGGCTTAACGCCCCTCTTGGACTCCCTTAAATGGCAAGGGTTTTTCATTATTACTACGAATAGCCTTGCTTAGTAATTATTACATTTTAAACACGAATCTTTTCGATCACCGAGAGATCACCACGTCTCTATGCTCCTCGCGCTGGCGAGACATACATACGGGTATGCCAATATAGTAAAAGAGGGGGTCTTTCAACCCCCTCTTTCTAACATCTTTCTTATTACTTTTTCTTGCCGAAGGCAGCTTTTCTCAGAGTATCTGCCAAATCCGTTTTTTCCCAAGGCAGGTCGATATCGGTCCTTCCGAAGTGTCCGTAAGCCGCGGTCTGCTGGTAAATGGGACGGCGCAAATCAAGGTATTTGATGATTGCTGCCGGTCTCAGGTCAAAGTATTTCTCTACCAATTTCAAAATAGCTTCATTAGGTATTTTATTGGTGTCAAAAGTTTCTACCGACACCGAAAGCGGCGCCGCTTTCCCGATTACATAAGATATTTGAATCTCAAGTCGGTCGGCGATGCCTGCGGCGACCAGATTCTTCGCGACGTATCTGCCCATATAAGCAGCGCTGCGGTCGACCTTAGTGGGGTCTTTACCGGAGAATGCGCCACCGCCATGCCGGGCGATGCCGCCGTAGGTATCTACAAGGATCTTGCGCCCGGTGAAACCGGTATCGGAAGCCGGGCCGCCGATAACAAACCTGCCGGTGCCGTTAACATAGAATTGCGTATCTTTATCTAAATATTTGGCGGGAATGACTTTTTTAATGACCTTCTCGATGATGTCTTTTCTGATTTGTTCGTTGGTCACATTATCATCATGTTGAGCCGCGATGACGACATTTGTGATACGCTTCGGTTTACCCTTGTTGTATTCAACTGTAACCAATGATTTGCCATCGGGTCTCAGATAAGGGATTATCTTTTTCTTTCTCGCCTCGGCTAGTCTCAGGCACAATTTATGTGATAAAGAGATTGGGAGCGGCATCAGTTCCGGGGTCTCGTTACAGGCAAACCCGAACATCATACCCTGGTCGCCGGCGCCTTCCTTATCCAGTGCATCGATTTTTTTCTTGGACTTGGCTTCCAGTGATTTACTGACTCCCATGTCGATGTCGGTCGATTGTTCTTTAATCCCGACAATCACTCCACAGGATTGGTAATCGAAGTTATAGCGCGGATCGGTGTAGCCGATACCTTTTATCGTCTCGCGGACTACTTTCTGAACGTCCACATAGCATTTGGTGGTGACTTCACCCAGCACCACTACCAGCCCGGTGGTGACGGCGGTCTCGCAGGCAACTCTGCCCATGGGATCTTGTGCCATGATGGCATCCAGAATTCCATCGGAAATCTGGTCGCAGACTTTGTCAGGATGCCCTTCGGTTACCGATTCCGAACTCAGCAGGTATTTACCGGATTCCATAAAACAATTTGCCATTAATTCTCCTTTTTAAGTGCCTTCCTGCCAGCTATCAAGGTATTTTTGCTGTTCAGGAGTCAATGTATCAATTTTAATTCCCATTGAATCGAGTTTTAATTTAGCGACATTTTTGTCAATTTCATCGGGGACGCTGTAAACCTTGTTTTCCAGTTTCCCCTGATTTTTAATCAGGTATTCCATGCAAAGAGCCTGGTTGGCAAAACTCATGTCCATAACGCTGGCGGGATGCCCCTCGGCGGCAGCCAGATTGATAAGCCGGCCTTCACCCAACAGGAACAATTTCCGGCCGTTCTTCAGCGAGTACTGTTCAACGAAAGGCTTGATGGTCTCTTTCTTTTTGGAAATACTCTCCAAAGCTGGAATATTGATTTCAACATTGAAATGACCGCTGTTGGCCATAATCGCGCCGTCTTTCATCAATTGAAAATGCTCTTTATCGATGACACTTTTATCGCCGGTAATCGTTACGAAAACATCACCCAGTTTGGCGGCTTCATTAATGGGCATTACCTCAAAGCCATCCATGGCGGCTTCAAGCGCTCTGACCGGCTTGACCTCTGTGACAACTACCCTCGCGCCCATAGCTTTGGCTCTCATACCAAAGCCGTGTCCGCACCAGCCGTAACCGCAAAGCACGACAATTTTGCTGGCCCAGAGGATATTTGTAGCGCGGGTGATGCCGTCCAGAGTACTCTGCCCGGTGCCATAACGGTTATCGAACAGGTATTTTGTCTCGGCATCGTTTACGGCAATAATCGGATAATTCAATGCTTTCGCTTTGGCCATGCTGCGCAGGCGGATGACGCCGGTGGTAGTTTCTTCTGTGCCACCGATGATATTTTTGATCAACTCTTTGCGTTTGGTATGCATTGTCGATACTAAATCGGCGCCGTCATCGCAGGTAATTTGAGGTTTATGATCGAGAGCGGTGCTGATATGTTTGTAATAAGTGGCGCCATTTTCGCCTTTGATGGCATTGGTCGGAATACCATATTCCACCAGAGCGGCGGCAACATCATCCTGGGTGCTGAGAGGATTGGAGGCGCAGAAAATGGCATCGGCGCCGCCCCCTTTCAAGGCTAATGCCAGATTTGCCGTTTCGGTGGTAATGTGAAGGCAGGCAGCGATACGTATACCTTTCAACGGTTTCTGTTTTTTAAACCGTTCGGCGATCAGCTTAATGACAGGCATTGAGCGCCCTGCCCATTCTATCCGGTTTCTGCCCAATTCCGCCAGGGACGGATCTTTTACATCATAATTTTTCTTACTTGCCATATCGACTCCTGAAAATACTAGCGTTGAAACTGCCTGGCAACCTCTTTCGGTATCGTTACAGTGCCCATTATGATAGGCTTTTGATGGCAATCGCTACCACCCGTTACTATCAGACGATTCTCAATCGCGAATTTTAGATACTGCGCCCTGGTTGCCTCATCATGTCTGGGGTGCCAGCACTCCAAACCATTGATATATTCTATCATATCCGTTGAAATTATTCGGGTTTGCTCTTCTAAATCCTTCGTAATCGTTGCCAGTGAAGTGCCGCCGGGATCATTGCCGTGAGCCAACACCAATACTCCGCCGGCATCACGAATCAGTTTTGATGCCTCCGGGAGCGTGAGGGGATACTTAGGTACATCGCATCTGACCAGATACCTGTCGAAGGCTTCCTGAGTGTCTTGAACAATGCCTTTCCTAATCATGTAAGCGGCAATATGCGGCCTTCCGAAAGCGCCATCGACACTATCACGGATATTCTGCATATCCTTCGCGGTAAAGGGGGAAATACCTTCCTTTTTGAATTCGGCGTTGATCTTTTCCAGTATTTCTTGCGCCCGCGTCTCACGGCGCTCCCACATAATCCTGAGCTTTTCTACCAATGCCTTGTTATTAATATCGAAATTATAGCCCAGAAAATCAAGGGAAATGGCATTAGCATGCTGCGGTTGGAACGTTACATTCAATTCCACACCGGTTATGTAGCTGATGCCATTTTCTTTTGTCAGGGTAATGGCTTTTTCTTGAGCGACTACGGAATCGTGGTCCGTAATCGCCATGAAAGTGATATTACGCTTTCGGGCTTCCTCGATGACTTTTTCCACAGATAAAGCGCCGTCTGAACCGGTACTGGTATGAATATGCAAATCAATTATCATAGTTCCTTGTAAATGACTTTCACGCACATATTTACTCTTCCCCGAACGGGAAGGTGCGGGATTTGTAGATATTTTAACATATTTCGGCTTTAAACCTGGTTTTGTTAACTCAAATCATCGATAATATACTATTTTAATTCTTAAATGGCTAATACAATCTCTCATCGAAAAACTATTCTTTGCCTGTTTTTGATAGAACAACCTCATTAGAAGTATAATCTTAAAAATGCACGTTTGGTGAAAGATTTTACATCTGATGAACTAAGGGTGACTATAAGTACATTGTGAGTGTTTATGAAGAAAAATATCATTGTCTCCGGG
>Ga0182021_10002144_pt1 | contig 22992 bp, 22 predicted proteins | sample 612E3MmetaG_FD_120493 | JGI IMG/M metagenome (GOLD analysis project Ga0182021, IMG submission 120493) | Permafrost microbial communities from Stordalen Mire, Sweden - 612E3M metaG (Illumina Assembly) | ecosystem: Environmental > Terrestrial > Soil > Wetlands > Permafrost | place: Sweden... | reverse complement strand
AGTGCCACTACAGCCGATTAGCGTCCCTAAGAGCAGAACGCGGGCGGTCGTGGACTGGCTATGTCCGTCTGACCATCCACGGAGCGCGGCTAGTCCGGTAGAACCTCGTCTCGCACGGAACTATCCGCTGGCCGACGCTCGATCTGGCTGATTCGCTGGTTGCTGACCCCAAGCAGCATGCCGGCGTCTCGCGATGTGTACCCGGAGGCGCGGACTTCGGAAACTGCGTGGCGCATTGCCGTAGACGCGGCCTCTTGAGCAGCGCTGGCACGCTCTCGCTCACGAAGCGCGGCCTCGACAGCCTCGCGGACTGCCCCAAGCGATTCGAGGTCTGGGTCGACGACGAGATCGAAGGAGTCCTGCGGGACCTCTCGCACAAGGGAGATGACCTCGCGGATCATCGCCTCGGCCTGGTCCAGCCGCCGGACTTGTGTGTACAGACCCTGCTCGCCCGGAACTTCAACAAACCACCACCGTCCGTCGCGCCTGGCTGTAGCGCGATAGCTGAGTCTCATCTTCGCCACCAGTCCTTCCCAAGCTCGCCCTCGAGCTCCTCGAAGATCGCCTTGGCGAGCAGATGCCCAATGTCGGCGTGGCGCGGGACCGGGACGTGCGTGATTCCGCAACGCCAGACCTCGTGGTTGGAGCCCTGCCGCTCCAGGCTCCACGCCACTCCCTGTCTCCGTGCCGTCCTGGCGATCCGCCGGAGCAGCTCGTGGCGCTTCATTGTCGTCAGCCTAGCAGAGTGGGCTGCACCAGGCTAGTTGACTAGGCAGGACTTCGAGTCGGTCTGGTCCTAGACATCCTGACGGCCCGCCGACGAAGCGTGCATCGGCGGGCCGTGGTTGACAGGACGTGAGGCAAACGGAGTGCCCAGAGGAACCGCGAGCCCGCATCGTTCGGCCGATCCGAGAATCGGTCGAGTCGTTCGGTATTTCGTGGCCCCTCCGGGCAAGAGAGAATCTAGTCTGCGCCGACCGGGGTGCCAACCGGCTTATCCACGTTCCTCGGGTGATCGGACGGCCATCTGGGGTGCTGTCCACGCACCGTGCACATCGTGGGCCTCTACCGGCGTGACTGATGAACGCGGTTGGAACGGTCGTTTCTTATGCCGGCTCGGACGGTAGGGTGCGCCGCCGGCGGTGCAGCGTCGTGAGGCGCAGGACCAGCACGAGCCGGAAAGCCTCGATGAAGATGTCCATGCTCATCTTGGATTGACCGGCGCGCCGCTCTTCGAAGGTGATCGGGATCTCGACGATTCGGGCGCCAGCCAGTCGCGCGCGGAAGGTCGTCTCGATCTGGAAGGCATAGCCGCCCGCGTGCAGACGATCGAGGTCGATGGCTCGGAGCACCGAGCCACGGAAAGCCTTGAAGCCGCCGGTGAGGTCCCGATAGGACATCAGCAGGACGGTCCCGGCGAACACGCTGCCGCCCCGGCTCACCAGGCGGCGAAGGATGTTCCAGCGCGGAATGTGCCCGCCCTTGACGTAGCGCGAACCCAGCACCAGGTCGGCCCGATCGGCTGCCAGAGGCTCGAGCAGCCCCGGCAGGAACCTGACCGGGTGGCTGAAATCGGCGTCCATCTGGACCACCACATCTGCCCCCCGAGCAAGCACGTCGCGGAAGGCAGCGACATAGGCGCGTCCCAGTCCCTGCTTGGCCCCGCGGTGCAGCACGGCGATGTTCGGGTGCTGCCGGGCCAGCTCGTCGGCGAGCTCGCCGGTTCCGTCGGGCGATGCATCGTCGACGAAGAGAACATTCGCCTGCGGCACCGTGGCGAGAATGGCCTCACTTATGGGGCCGATGTTTTCGCGCTCGTTGTAGGTCGGGACGATGATCCAGATGCGAGGGCTTGTGGGCGCGGCTGCGATCGAGCTCGGCGAGGGGGCGACGGACGGCATCGACTTCCTTGGCTGCGGAGACGGGGTCGGGTCGAGAATACCCTCAGACTCCCCTACCCTGCTGACCGGGCGGCCCGCAGGCCAGGGATCAGCCGCAGGCCCGGGGCGGCGCGCCAGCGGCCGGCCTGCCGGACACAAAGAAACGCCCAGAGGAACCGCTTCGATCGGACTGCGGTTTCGCGTGTACCGGCCGCTTTGACCACCGCGAACAAGAAATCCGAGGACTTCTCGCTCGAACGGCGACCTGCGCTCCGGCCACTGCCGGAACTGCCACAGGCTCCTCTACATCTCGACTTCCGCGGCTGCGGTCTGCGATCCGAGCCAGAAACCGTTGCGGGCTCCTGGTCCTTCACGTAGATCGATCACCGTTTCGGTTGAAACCGCTGAGTCTGTGTCGATCTCGCTGGCCCCTCCGGGCAAGACGAATAATGGCTCCCGCACCCTCCCGAGAGAAGGGGCTTATCCACCAGTTTCGGCGCGGGGCAAGCCAGTTTTGGCAGTTGTCCACCCCCCGCCAACACGGGTAGGTCGGTGCGAACCCCCAATGCGAGCGACGGAGAACGGATGTTCTAGCTCTCCCCTACCCTGCCGGTCCCGTATCCGTGCGCCGGATGCACCCCCGAGACCCTGTCAGGCGTCGGCGGAGGGGCCGCCCGGGGCCGAGGTACCGTCGTCGGCCTGGAGCGCTTCGCGGTAGCGCGCGGCAACCGCCTCGAGCTCGCCCGCCAGCGCCGGGCTGACGCGGCCCGTGACGCGGACGTCGAAAGAGCGGTAGTCGAGCTCCACCGTGCCGCGCTCGCGGATGCGGGCGATCAACTCCCCGGCGAGGTAAGGGATCGCCACGTCGACATCCACCCAGAGCGTGGCGAGCAGCGCCGAGAGCTCCGCCTTCAACGTCTCGAGGCCGTAGCCGGTGACGGCCGAGATCAGGACCGTGCCCGCGATCGCCGGCGCCGGCGTGTTGCCGTCCCGGGCCGCTGCCTCGATCAGATCGGCCTTGTTGAACGCCACCAGGCGTGGCTTGTCGCCGGCGCCAAGTTCCTCGAGCACGGTCTGGACCGTGGCCCGATGCTCGGCGAAGTGGCGGTCCGATGCGTCGACGATCTCCAGAAGCACTTCTGCGCGCGTGACCTCTTCCAGAGTGGCGCGGAAGGCATCGACGAGCTGGTGGGGCAACTTGTGGATGAAGCCCACGGTGTCGGTGACGATCGCGGTCTGGCCCTCGCCCAGCTTGACCTGGCGAGACGTCGGATCGACGGTCGCGAAGAGCCGGTCCTCGGCTTTGACGACCTCCTGGCCGACGAGCGAGTTCAGCAGCGTCGACTTGCCGGCGTTGGTGTAGCCGACGATGGCGACGGTCGGGATGAGCCGCCGATCGCGGGCACGGGTCGCCGTGCGGCGCTGCTCGGCGACCTGATCGACGCGCTCCTTGAGCTTCTTGATCCGTTCGCGGACGAGGCGCCGGTCGGTCTCGAGCTGGGACTCGCCCGGGCCTCTGGTGCCGATGCCACCGCCGGTGCGCGAGAGGTGGGTCCACATCCGGGTCAGGCGCGGGAGCTGGTATTCGAGCTGTGCCAGCTCGACCTGGAGCCGGCCTTCGTGCGTCTGGGCGTGCAGGGCGAAGATGTCCAGGATGAGGCGCGATCGGTCGATCACCTTGGTCTTGACGGCTTCTTCGAGGGCGCGTTGCTGGGCCGGCGAAAGCTCGTCGTCGGTGATCAGGATCGTGTAGCCGGTCTCCGAGCGGGCGGCCACCAGCTCGTCGACCTTGCCCTTGCCGACGTAGAAGTTCGGGTCGACATGGCGGCGGTTCTGCCACTCCGCGCCCACTACCTCGGCGCCGGCGGTATCGGCCAGGCTGGCCAGCTCAACGATCGACTCCTCGGCCGTCCAGCCGGGGTCGTCGCCGGTGTCGACGGCAACCAGGAAGGCGCGCTCCACCGGCGCGCTCAGATCGATCATGTCCTTACTCATACCAGGCCAGGATAACGGAACGGCCGGCAGGAGCCCTGCAGTGGCGAGGCCGTCGGCCCACCCTCACGAAACGCCGCGCGCCGATCGTGGGCTGAGGGTCTCCAGGTACGTGCGGACGGCAGCCGCCGCCTCGTCGAGCGGCAGCGCGTGCGTGGCGTCGAGCCAGCGGATCTCCGGCTCGCGGCGGAACCAGGTGGCCTGATGGCGAGCGAGGACGACGTTGCGGCCGGCGTCCTGCGCGATCGCCGCGTCGCGGGTCAGGCGACCTTCGATGAGGGCCAGGCTCTCGGCGTAGCCGATGCCCGAAAAGCTGGCCAGTGCCGGCGAGAAGCGGGCGACGAGGGCGCGCGTCTCCTCGACCAGGCCGGCGTCGAACTGGGCGCGAGCCCGGGTATGGATCCGCTCGCGCAGGACCGGCGGCTCGACCCGGACGCCCAACCACAGGACGGGTCCGCCGTAGCCACGAGGCTGCGGCAGTGGCGCGTCTCCCCGGAGACGGGCGATCTCGAGAGCCCTCACCACGCGGCGCGGATTGCGGAGGTCGACGGCCGCCGCGCGAGTCGGAGCCAGCTCCCGCAACTCCCCTACGAGCGCGGGCAATCCCTCCGTTGCGAGCCGCGCCTCCACGGACGCGCGCACGGCGGGGTCCCAGGGCAGCTCCTCGACGGCGAGTCCACGGGCCACGGAACGGAGATAGAAGCCCGTGCCTCCGACCAGCAGGGCGACTGCGCCCCGTTCGGCGATGCCCGCCAGCGCCGCGGCGGCACAGGCCGCGTAGTCAGCGACGCTGAACGGCTGGTCGGGATCCACGAGGTCGAGGCCGTGATGCGGGACCAGCGCGCGTTCCGCCGCGGTGACCTTGGCAGTGCCGATGTCCATGCCGCGGTACACCTGGCGGGAATCGGCGGAGACGATCTCGCTCGCCAGCCCGCTGACGCGCAGCTCTTCGGCGAGCGCCAGCGAGAGGGCGGTCTTGCCGCTGGCCGTTGTTCCGGCCAGGACGACCAGGGGCGGGAGACCGGCTGGCGCGGCCACTCAGGAAGTCGGCGCGGCGGCGCGTCCGGGGCCGACGCGTCCGGGTCCGGCGCTTTCGGACACGACGCGTCCGCGCAGCGCGAACGGCCCCGCGAACTCGATCAGCACCGTCACGGCGCGGCCCACCAGCGTCGGGTCGCCGGAGAGATGGACGAGCTTGTTGTGCCGCGTTCGACCCGCCAGGGCGACGCTCCCCTCCCCCGCGGCGCCGTAGAGGCTGGGGACCCGGAGTGAGGGATCGTCGGCGAGATCGTCTTCGTCGGCGGCGGCGCGTTTGCGCGGCGTGATCCGCTCCACAAGCACCTCGACCTCGCGGCCGAGCCATTCGCGGTTGCGCTCCAGGCCGATCGACTCCTGGCGCGCGAGCAGCTCATTGAGGCGGCGCCGCTTCACCGCCGCGGGCACGTCGTCGGCCAGTCGCAACGCCGGCGTCCCGGGACGCGGCGAGTAGGCCGCGGCGAAGACCGTGTCGAACCGGAGCTCCTCCATGACGCTCAGTGTCGACTGGAACTGGGCCTCGGTTTCGCCGCAGAACCCGACGATCACGTCGGTGGAGACGGCGATGCCGGGCACGGCCTGGCGGATTCGGGCCAGTCGCTCGCGGTAATGCTCGACTGTGTACTGGCGTCCCATGCGCCCGAGCATGTCGTCGTCGCCGGACTGGATCGGCAGGTGCAGGTGCTCGCAGACGCTCGGGCATTCGGCCATCGCGTCGATCAATCGGTCCGAGAGATCCCACGGGTGCGAGGTGATGAAGCGCAGACGTGGAATGGCCGGCTGGCCGCCGGAGCCGCTGATGGAGTCGATCGAGCGCAGCAGCTCGGCCAGATCGGGCCGGCCCGCAAGATCGAGCTTGCGCCCGCTAGAGCGTTTGATGCGGATGTGCCCGAACCGTTCCTCCGCCGGCAGATCGTGGCCGTAGCTGTTCACGTTCTGGCCGAGAAGGGTCAGCTCCGCTATTCCGGTCGCGGCGATGCCGCGCGCCTCGGCCAGGATGTCGTCGAACGGGCGGCTCCGCTCCGGCCCGCGCGAGAACGGGACGATGCAGTAGGTGCACGTCTTGTCGCAGCCGTAGACGATCGGCAGCCAGGCGGAGATGGTCGAAGAGCGGGCCACGCGGCCCTCGGCCAGGGCCGTGGCTCGACTCGGCGCCAGACGATCCGCGGCGCTCACGGCCCGGCCTGAGACCATGGTCGTGGCCGCCGTTGCGGCAGTGCGCAGGCCTATGGGAGCCTGTGCCGAGACGAGGCCCAGGCGGAGCGCCAGCTCGGGTTCCTCGTCGGGCCGCAGGAACATGTCGATCGCCGGAAAGCGTCGAGCCAGGCCGGACCGCTCGGACTCGCGGACGCCGCAGCCCGTCAGGACGACCCGCAGCCCGGGCCTGGCCTTCTTGAGCTCCGCGAGCCGGCCCTGGCGGCCGATGACCTTCGCCTCGGCGTGCTCTCGTACGGCGCAGGTGTTGATGACGATCAGGTCCGCGAGCTCCAACGAAGTCGCGCGCTCGCAGCCCACGGCCAGCAGCTGCCCGGCCATCTCCTCGGAATCGCTCTGGTTCATCTGGCAGCCGAGCGTCCAGACGAAGAAGCTGGGCGTCTCGCCGGCGGCGGGCCGGAACTCGGCTACCGCAGGTTCGACCACCGGGGGCGCGGCGCGGCGCGCCGTCTCGACGCGACGGACCGGCAGCGGCGCGAGAGCGCCCTCTGGCCGAACGGTCATGAAGGCGAGGCCCCGGCGCGGATCGACAGGCGGCGGCCAAGCAGCGCGAACAGGTTCGTGGCGTCCTCGTCGGGTACGTACAGCGTGGCGTGCGCCTCAGCATACGTCTCCCCGTCGCCGTGATAGTCGCTCCCCCCCGTCGCCACCAGCCGCAGCTCCCGGGCCACTTCGGCCAGGTCGGCGATCGTTTCGGCGCCGAAGTGGCGGTAGTGGACCTCGAGGCCGCCCAGCCCGACGCCGCTCAGCTCCTTGACCAGCTCGCGCCGTTCGGAGGCGTCGGCGAAGTGCGCCAGTGACGGCAGGCCGCCGGCGGCCCTGATGGCCGAGATGGCCTCGTTGGGCCCCAGGCCCTCGCGCGGCACGTAAGCCGGCTTGCCGCGGCCGAGGAGGCGCCGCATCGCGTCGTCGACGGTAGAGGCATAGCAGGCAGCCACCAGACAGCGGGCGATCTGGGGTCTGCCCAGCGCGGCGCCGGACGCGGCCCCCTGTCGGGCCAGCAACTCGCCGGCCTGTTTGGCGATTGGGTAGCCGAGCTGTCCGAGCCGGTCGACGATCCGATTGAACCGCGTCAGGCGAAGGCCGCGCTGGCGTTCGAGCGCGGCTTCGAAGGCCTCGTCGCCGAGGTCCACGCCCAAACCGAGGATGTGAAGCTCGCCTTCCCAGAGTTGCGGGATGCCGATGGCGACGCTGTTGATCTCGACCGCGGGCAACAGCTCGAGCGGCAGGGCCGGCTTGCCCGCGGCCGTGAGTTCGCGCACTCCGGCGAGGGTGTCGTGATCGGAAAGAGCCAGGACCTGCACGCCGGCCGCGGCAGCGGCGGCGACTAGCTCCTGCGGCTCAAGAACGCCGTCGGAGCGGCAGCTGTGGGTGTGCAGGTCCACGCGCGAAGGGTGCGGTGGGACCACCGGCTTGCCCTGAGTGGCCCGGTAGGAGGTAGCGCGGTCTCGGCTGGAGGCGGTGCCGTCCGAGCGCCTGTCGTCGGACACGCTAGACCTCGACGATGCGCTGCACCCGCTCGACCGCCAGAGCGCGGCCCGTGTCGGGATCGACGTCGATCTGGCAGGCGTTGAAGACGACCGGTCCCGTGCCAACTTCGAACCGCGTCGGCAGGCCGTTGATGAAGCGCGGGATAACCGTCGCCGGGTCGAAGCCGATGACGCTGTGGACGGGCCCGCACATGCCCAGATCCGTCTGGTAGGCCGTGCCCCGGGGCATGATCCGCTCGTCGGCAGTGGGGACGTGGGTGTGGGTCCCCACGACCGCGCTGGCCCGCCCGTCGAGGTAGATGCCGAAGGCGTTCTTCTCGCTGGTCAGCTCGCAGTGGAAGTCGACCACGCGAACCGGCGGCAGCGGTTCGGAGGCCTCGTCCACCAATCGGTCGAAGTCGGTGAAGGGGTTTTCGATCGGGGTCATGTACGTCCGGCCCTGGAAGTTGAGGACGGCCACGTCCGTCCCGTCGGCGGCGTGGAAGATGCCCCAGCCGCGCCCCGGTACGCCGTCGGTGCCGTAGTTGTGCGGGCGCAGGATCCGCTCGTCGTGTTCGAGCTCCTGGTACATCTCGCGCTTGTCCCAGACGTGGTTGCCCGACGTGATGACGTCGATGCCGGAGCGGAACATGCCTTCCGCCGTAGCCACGGTGAGCCCCATGCCGCCGGCCACGTTCTCGCCGTTGGCGGTGACGAGGGCGATGTCACGTTCATGCCGGAGCTCGGGCAGGAGCGCCTCCACGGCCAGCCTGCCGGGTTTGCCGATCAGGTCGCCGATCATGAGGATGCGGCAGGCGCTCCGGCCTGACGGCGTGCGGGGCGGGCCGGCGGACGTGGACACGGGGCCCCTACTTGGCGTATTCGACGGACCGCGTCTCGCGGATGACCGTCACCTTGATCTGACCGGGGTATGTGAGGCTGGCCTCGATCTTCTTGACCACGTCGCGGGCGAGCCGGGTGGCCGACACGTCGTCGATCTGTTCGGGCCGCACCAGTATCCGAACCTCGCGACCGGCCTGAACCGCGAAGCTCTTCTCCACTCCCTCGAAGCTCTCGGCGATGGCCTGCAGATCCTCGAGGCGGCGGACGTACGTTTCCATCGACTCGCCGCGCGCGCCCGGCCGAGACGCGCTGATGGCGTCCGCGACCTGCACGATGGGAGCCTCCATGGAGGCGTACTCGACTTCCTGGTGATGTGCCGCGATGGCGTTTACGACCTTGGGCGAGAGGTTGTGGCGCTGCGCGATCTGGGCGCCGATCTGGGCGTGCGGGCCTTCTACCTCGTGATCGACTGCCTTGCCCATGTCGTGGAGCAGACCTCCGACCTTGGCCGCCTGCACGTCCAGGCCCAGCTCGGAGGCGATCATGGCCGCCAGGCGGCTGGTTTCGACCGAGTGGACGAGCACATTCTGGCCGTAGCTGGTGCGGTACTTGAGGCGACCCAGAAGCTTGACGATCTCCGAGGGAAGGGCCGGGATGCCCGCGTCGTAGATGGCCTGCTCGCCGGCCTGGCGCATCACGAGGTCGACCTCGGCGCGAGCTTTGGCGACGACCTCCTCGATCCGCCCGGGGTGGATGCGGCCGTCGGCCATGAGCTTGGTCAGGGCGATACGGGCAACTTCGCGGCGGACCGGGTCGAAGGCGCTGATGACGACCGTCTCGGGGGTGTCGTCGATGATCAGGTCGACGCCGGTGGCCTGCTCCAGGGCGCGGATGTTGCGGCCTTCGCGGCCGATGATGCGGCCCTTCATCTCATCGTTGGGCAGGTGGACGGCGCTGACCGTGTGCTCGGCCGTGTGATCCGCCGCGACGCGCTGCATGCTGGTGATGACGATCTCGCGAGCGCGATCTTCCGCCTCGTCGCGGGCTGCCCGCTCGATCGCCTTGCCGATGCGAACGGCGTCGTGCTCGGCTTCGTCGCGGACCGCCTCCAGCAGTTGGGCCTTGGCTTCGGCGGCGGTCATGCCGCTCACCCGCTCCAGGGCCGCGACGTGCTCCTGTTGCGCTGTGGCGAGCTGCTGACGGCTGTTCTCAAGCTCGCGCTCGCGGTCCAGTAGCTTGCGGTCCCGCTGCTCGAGCATGTCGGACCGGAGATCGAGCTGCTCATCGCGGGCGAGCAGGCGGCTCTCCAGGCCGGACAACTCCGCGCGCTTGGCTCGGGCTTCGTCTTCGGCCTCGCGCGCCAGCCGAAGCTTCTCGTCTTTGGCCTCGAGGATCAGTTCCTTCTGCTGGGCGCGGGCCTCGGCGACGATGCGTCCGGCTTTATCCTGGGCGCTCTTCACGGCCTGGTTGGCTACCTGGCCGCGAGCCAGGAAGCCAACGACCACGCCCACGGCAAGGGCGACCACAGCGGCTGTGGCCACAAGGGCGAATTCCATATTCACTTGCCTCCCGTCCGGCCCACGACGGGGCCGGAGGTACGTCGAAGTTCTTGGGGCGGCTCGATCCGGTCTGGGCCGCTCCCGGGGCGCCATCGGACCAAGCCGCGTTGTCGATGATTCGAGCTGACGTCGCGGCCCGCAAACGGGCTGGCGGCGCATTGTTCGTCTCGCGCGTAGTTTACGGCGGACGCAGGAATCCGGTTACGCGGCTGCGGCAGGGAATGGCCGCGTTGCGGGTGGCGTGCCGATCGGTCTCTGCGGACGGTTGGCGGTCAGTCGTCCGGGGCCGCGGGATCGGTCGCCGCTTCCTGCGCAGCCGCGAACAGCCGTCTGGTCGCCTCGCGGCAAACCTCGGGGTCGAAGCCGTTTCGGGCCAGGAGCGCGTATGCCCGCTGCCGGCGGGCGCGCGGGTCGGCGATGCGTGCCAGGGCGCCGCCACGCTTTCGCAGGAGCCGCTCGGCGGCGAGCATGTCCGGCCCGTCGCCGGCCTCGCCCGCATCGCCGCCGCCGCCCGGGCCTGGACCGCCGCCCCGCCTCGCGTCGAGAACCTCGGCCGCGAGCTCTCTGTCTATCCCTTTGAGGTTCAGCTCGCGGCGCAACGCGGCCTCGCTGCGCGGCCTGGCACGGTCGCGCGACTCGACCCACATTCGGGCGAAGGTGGCGTCGTCGAGCATACCGAGATCGGTCAGTCGGGCGACGGCCGCATCGACCAGGTCGGCCCTGTAGCCCGCCTGGGTCAAATGGCGCCGCACCTCCGCAACGGAGCGCGATCGAATCTCGAGGAACCTCGCCGCAGCGTTGAGGACGACGTCAGGGTCGTCTATGAGGGCGCGCCGCTCACGACGCTCGCGCAAAGACTCGCGCTGGCTGCGCCCTAGGGTGCGAGGCATGGCCGGCTATTCGGCCTCCTCGATGCCCTCCACCGGCAGCGAGACCTCGGACATCTTGGCCCGGATCTGCTTCTCGACCTCGGCCGAGATGTCCGGATTGGCCTTGAGGAAATCCTTGGCCGCTTCGCGTCCCTGGCCCAGCCGGGTCTCGCCGAAGTTGAACCATGCCCCGGTCTTGCTCACGAGGCTCATGGCCGTGCCGACGTCGAGGAGCCCGCCTTCCTTCGAGATGCCCTCGCCGAACATGATGTCGAACTCCGCGGCCTTGAACGGCGCGGCAACCTTGTTCTTGACGACCTTCACTTTGACGCGGTTGCCGACCGAGTCCGTGCCCGACTTTATGGTCTCGATGCGACGGATGTCCAGGCGCACGCTGGCGTAGAACTTGAGCGCTCGACCGCCCGGGGTCACCTCGGGGTTGCCGAACATGACCCCGATCTTCTCGCGCAGCTGGTTGGTGAAGATGAGACTCGTGTTCGAGCGGCTGACGACGCCGGCGAGCTTGCGCAGGGCCTGGCTCATCAGACGAGCCTGGATGCCCACGAACGAGTCGCCCATCTCGCCCTCGATCTCGGCCTTGGGCACGAGAGCGGCAACGGAGTCCACCACCACGGCGTCCACGCCGTTGGAGCGGATCAGCGTCTCGGTGATCTGCAGCGCGTCCTCGCCGGTGTCCGGCTGGCTGACGAGCAGGTCGTCCACGTTCACGCCGCAGGCGCGAGCGTAGCCGGGGTCGAGGGCATGCTCGACGTCTATGAAGGCGACGACGCCGCCCTTGCGCTGCGCCTCCGCCAGGATGTGCTGGCAGAGCGTGGTCTTGCCCGACGCCTCGGGCCCGAAGATCTCGGTGATTCGACCGCGCGGAATGCCGCCCACGCCGAGGGCCAGGTCGAGCGCTATCGAGCCGGTTGGGATGACGTCGACCTGGGCTCGTTCCGATGAGCCTAGGCGCATGATCGAGCCCCGGCCGAACTGCTTCTCGATGGCCAGAATGGCCGCCTCTACGGCCTTCGTGCGTTCATTCGGGCGCTCCGTGGAGCGCTCCGCGCCTGTTGCCCGGGCCTCGGTCCCTCGCTCGATCATCGCCACCTAGCTCCTCGCTCCTGTCCTCTCGGGATTTGCGGAACGGGTCGCCCGCTGGCGTCCGTCCGCGAGTTAGCTCTCGGTTTCTTCCGTCCGCGGCTTCCGCTTCGGCTTCCACACCTCTACGTTGGTCGGCGGCTCCAGCATCGGCTGGATCTTGGGGATCTTCGTGCCCGCGTCCTTGGGCTTCTTCTTCTCTTGCCGGTGAGGGCGGTCTCGGCTCGCCATCGCGTGTGCCTCCGCGTTCGACAGGCTACTGGTGGGCTCTTCACTCCGGCTGCACTGGCAATGCACGCGCTCCTGACAGAGGGGCCGCGGCCCGGAGTCCGGGCAGCCGGTCGGGGAACGTGCCTGAGCGCAACGTGGAGCGGATTTCGGCCATGAAGTCTAGGGTGAAGGTCATGTTGTGACAAGTTGCCAGGCGATAGGCGAGGAGCTCCTCGGCGCGGAACAGATGCGCCAGATATGCGCGCGAGAAGTTGCGGCACAGCAGGCAGCGGCAACCCTCCTGGACCGGCCGAGGGTCTTCCACGAACTGAGCGTTGCGCATGTTGAGGCGACCGCCCGGAACCCACAGCTGACCGTTGCGGGCGACTCGTGCCGGCAGAACGGAGTCGAACAGGTCGACGCCGCGGTGCACGGCCTCGAGCAGGTCAGCCGGCGAGCCCAGGCCCATCAGGTAGCGCGGCCGCGGATCGTCCTGCAGCAGGTCGACGGCCACGTCCAGCACCGCCTCGCGCTGGGCGGGTGTCTCATCGCCGGCCAGGCCGCCGATGCAGATGCCGTCGAACGGCAGGCTCGCCATGAAGCTCGTGGATTCGGCCCGAAGCTGCGGATCGAGGCCGCCCTGAACGATTCCGAAAAGGGCCTGGTCCGGGCGCGCATGGGCGGCCAGCGAGCGCTCGGCCCAGCGATGAGTGCGAGCGGTGGCCTCGGCCACGGCTTCTCGGGTCGAAGATGCGGGCGGCACCGGCTGGTCGAAGGCGACGGCGATGTCGGCGCCGAGGGCCTCCTGGACGGCGATCGAATGCTCGGGCGTGAAGCGATGGTACGAGCCGTCGAGATGGCTCTGGAAGGTGACGCCGTCGTCGTCGATCTTGCGCAGCTCACCCATGGAGACGACCTGAAACCCGCCCGAGTCGGTGAGGAGCGGCCGGTCCCAGGCCATGAAGGTGTGCAGACCGCCCAGGCGGGCGATCCGCTCATGACCGGGGCGCAGGTAGAGGTGGTAGGTGTTGGCCAGGATGATGGTGGCGCCGACCTCGCGAAGATCGTCCGGCGAGAGCGCCTTGACCGTGGCGTTGGTGCCCACCGGCATGAACTGTGGCGTCTCGACGACCCCGTGGGGCAGCGTCAACCGGCCGACACGTCCCCGAGTGGACCCGTCCGCGGGCGGCGGCACTTCCACTTCGTAGCGAACCGTGGAGGCGCGTGAGGGCGGAGCGGACGTCGAGAGGTCCGCCTCCACCAAAGCGTCGGCCATCAGCCGGCTGGAGCGTCCGGGCCGACCGTGCCATCCCAGAGCGCGGGCTGGTCGGCATCGCCGCGGCGCGGGGGCGGCACGTCGTACCCAAGGCGCGCCAGGTGCTGCCGTGCGCTGTCCGTCGCGATGCGGCCCTGCGGCGTGCGATCGAGGAACCCCAACCGCAGAAGGAACGGCTCGTACACGTCCTCGACCGTCTCCGGCTCCTCCGCGAGAACGGCTGCCAGCGCCTGGACGCCCACAGGCCCGCTGCCGAACTTCTGGACGATCGCGGCCAGGAGTTTGCGGTCCGTCCCGTCCAGGCCCTCGTCGTCGATCTCGAGGGCGGCCAGCGCCTTATCCGCGGTCGCGGCGTCCACGCTGCCGTCTCCGTGGATCTGGGCGTAGTCGCGCACGCGGCGCAGAAGGCGATTTACGACGCGCGGCGTGCCGCGGCCCCGCCGGGCGATGGCCGTGGCTCCGTCCGAGCTCAGCTCCACGCCGAGCAGCCGGGCGGACCGCACGACGATGGCAGTGAGATCCGCAAGATCGTAGAAGTCCAGCCGGTACGTAGCACCGAAGCGATCGCGCAACGGGCTGGAGATCCGGCCCGCCCGCGTCGTGGCGCCGACGATCGTGAAGGGCTTGAGACTCAGGCGCAGACTGCGCGCGGACGGCCCCTTGCCGATCATCACGTCGAGCGCGTAGTCCTCCATCGCCGGATAGAGGATCTCCTCCACAGCGCGGTTGAGGCGGTGGATCTCGTCGATGAACAGAACGTCGCGCTCGTCGAGCGAGGTCAGGATGGCGGCCAGGTCCCCTGCCCGCTCGATCGCGGGGCCGCTGGCGTAGCGGATGTTCGCGCCCAGCTCGCGGGCGATGATCGTGGCCAGGGTCGTCTTGCCGAGTCCGGGCGGGCCGTGGAGAAGCACGTGGTCCGCCGCGTCCCCTCTCTGGCGGGCGGCGCCAAGCAGGATCGAAAGATTGGCCTTGAGCTCGCGCTGGCCGATGTATTCGTCCAGGGTCCGCGGCCGCAGCGTGCGATCGACGACGACGTCCGCCTCTTCCTGCACGTCCGGGGCCAGGATGCGCGAGATGTCAGTCACGGGCGCAATCGCTCATGGATGCATCATAGCAGAGCGAACGGACGTTCTAACAGGCGGCCGTCAGGGAAACCGACCATGAACCGACGAGTTCGCTCTATCCCGGCGAGTGCCGGGCCGGCTAAGCTCGGCCATCGACAAGGAGCGCGACCGAACTGGTCGCCACGTCACGTTTGGGTAGTGGCATCGAATCCAGGAACGCCAGCGTCCGGTCTCCGCAGTCTTGCGCAACTACCCGCGGACCAGCGTTCGCAGCGCCGCCTTGACCCGATCCTCCAGCCCCGCGCCAACGGCGGAGTCCAGGAGCGCGTCGCGAGAGGCCTGGCGCGCCTCGCCGGCGGAGTAGCCGAGGGCCAGCAGCGCGGCCACGACATCGGACTCGCCGGCCGGTCCGCCGCCGGCAGCGGCATCGGCTGCAACTCCGGCCGCCGCCACCTTCTCCTTCAGTTCCAGAACGACGCGGGCCGCCAGCTTCTTGCCCACGCCGGGCACCGCGGTCAGGAGGGCCAGGTCGTCCGACAGGATCGCGAGCTGCAGGTCGCCCACAGGCCGCGATCCGATGATTCCGAGGGCCACTTTCGGACCCACACCGGTAACGGTCAGTAGCAGCCCGAAGAAGCCCAGCTCCTCCGGCGTGCGGAAGCCATAGAGGGCCTGGAGATCCTCGCGGATGACATGGTGGGTGAAGAGCTTCGTTCGGCCACCGACCGGGGTGGCGGCCAGCACGGACGGGGCGGCGAACACGCGGTAGCCAACGCCGCCGACTTCCAGGATGAGCGAATCGGCGAAGACCGCGCCGACCAGACCATCGAGCGAGGCGATCACCTTGGCCCCTCTCCTGGCCTACGAGGCGGTCTTGGGCTCGGGCAGCCGCGACGAATGCCCGTCCGCATCGAGGCCGAGCCGTTCGCGACGCAGGGCTTCGCGAACGGCCTTCTCGTAGGGGGTCATGCCGGTCGGCGCCGGCTTCAGGGCTGAGCGGTCCAACGCGCCGGTGGGGATGCGGCTGACCGATCGCTCGCGGTTGGCGACACAGATCGCGATCGCGAGGGCGTCGGCGGCGTCGTCCGGGGTCGGCATCTCGGCCAGGCCAAGGATGGCCTGGACCATGCGCCCGACCTGCTCTTTGCCGGCGCCACCGTGGCCGGCGGTGGCCACCTTCACCTCGTTGGGGGTGGCCTCGCGCACTTCCAGATTGTGTTGAGCGGCGACGAGCAGCACAACTCCCCTGGCCTGCCCGACCGCGAAGGCCGTTTGCACGTTCTTGGTGAAGAACAACCGCTCGACGCCGACCATAGAGGGCGCGTGTAGCTCGATAAGGTCGGTCAGGGCGATATAGATCGACTCGAGGCGTTGGGGCAGGTCGAGGTCCGAAGGGGTCTTGATGACGCCGTAGTCGATTGCTCGGAGCCGTGGGCCGGTTCGCTCGATGACCCCGTACCCGAGCATCGCCGTCCCGGGATCTATTCCGAGGATGATCACCCGCCGAACTCGGCGAGCAGCGCTTCGGGGATCTCGAAGTTGGCGGTCACGCGCTGCACGTCGTCCTGGTCTTCGAGCAACTCGACCAGCCGCAAGGCCTGGCGAGCCTTTCCCTCATCGAGCTCGACCGTGTTCTTGGGTGTCATCGCGAGCTCGGCCGACTCGATCTTGACCCCGGCGGCCTCGATCCCGCGGCGCACCGCCTCGAGCTCCGTCGGCCTGGTGTAGACCTCGACCTGCTCGCCCGACGAGTCGACGTCGTCGGCTCCGGCGTCGATGGCGATCAAGGTCAGCTCGTCGGCGTCGCCGCCCGGCGCCAGGCTGATGACGCCGCGCTGCTCGAACTGCCAGGCGACGCTGCCCGACCCGGCCAGCTGGCCCCCGGCCTTGGTCAGGATCGACCGAACCTCGGCCGCGGTCCGGTTGCGATTGTCGGTCGCCGTCTCGACGATGATCGCCACGCCGCCCGGGCCGTAGCCCTCATAGATGATCTCCTCGAACTGCTCGCCCTCGCCTCCGCCGGTGGCCTTCTCGATGGCGCGCTTGATCGTGTCGAGCGGCATGTTGAGGGCGCGGGCGCGCTCGACCGCCAGTCGGAGGCGGAAGTTGCCGTCCTGGTCACCCCCGCCGGCCCTCGCGGCAACGCTGATCTCGCGGCCCATCTTCGTAAAAACGGCACCGCGCTTGACGTCGTTCACGCCCTTCTGGCGCTTGATCTGAGACCACTTGGAATGTCCGGACATCGGGCGGAGTATAGCGCCCGGGCGGGGCCCCGAGCCGTCCACGTCGGACGCCCGCCGCGGCCGTTCAGGTCGTGACGGACCGTCACGTCGTCCTCGTCCGCCAGCACGCGCCCGGCTATCATGGCCTGACTGCGGCCGGCTCCCTCGTCGAGCCGCTTGTTTGATGCGATCTGACGCCACCAGAGGATCGATAGAGCAGATGACAACCAAGAGTGTCGACCTCCTCCACCTCCGCAGCGTCGTCATTGCGGCCCATGCCGGGGCCGGTAAGACGACGCTGGCCGAGCGCCTCCTCTTCGATGCGACTGCCATCACGCGGCTGGGCCGCGTCGACGACGGCACCGCCAGCCTGGACTACGAGCCCGAGGAACAGAAGCGCAAGCAGTCGCTGACGCTCGCAGTGGCCTGTCTGGACCACGAGGGAACGAGGGTTCAGATCGTCGACACCCCCGGCTACGCCGACTTCGCGGCCGAAGTGGTGGAGGGCTTCGCCGCGACGGACGCGGCCATCCTGCTGATAGACGCGTCGGGGCACGTCGAAGCCGGTCTCGAGTCGGCGGTGGCGCTGGCTCGCACGAACGGCCGGCCGGCGCTCTTCTTCATCAACAAGTGCGACCGCGAAAATGCCAACCCGGGTAACGCGCTGGACGCGCTCCGAACCGCGTTCGGCCAGAAGATCGCGCCGCTCCACGTGGCAATTGGAGCCGGCGAGTCGTTCGCGGGCTACGTTGACCTCGTCCATCGCAAGGCCTACCAGGTGGCGGGCGGCAAGGAGACCGAGATCGCGGTCCCGGCCAACCTGGCCGGGGAAGTGGCGTCCCGCAGGGATCAGCTTCTCGAGGCCGCCTCCGAGGCGGACGACGACGTCATGACGAAGTACCTCGAGGGCGAGGAGATCACCGACGCGGAGTTGGAGACCTGCCTCCACAAGGCCATTCGGTCCGGCATGGTGGCGCCGGTCCTGGTCGGCAGCGCTTCAAAGGACATTGGCGTTGGGGCGCTCCTCCAGGCGATCGTGCACTACCTCCCATCCCCCGCCGAATGCGGTGAGATCGTCGCCACGGATGCCAAGGGCAAGGAACTCAAGATCGTTCCGGACGCGGCCGGCCCGCTTGTCGCTCGCGTCTTCAAGACGACTGCCGACCCGTTTGTCGGCCGGCTGACCTACCTGCGCGTTCTGTCGGGGACGCTGCATGGCCAGGGCCAGTCGTGGAACTCCACCCGCGGCGAGCCCGAGCGAATCGGCCAGCTGCTGCTCCTGCACGGCAAAGATCAGGAGACCGTCGGCCAGCTTCAGGCCGGCGAGATCGGCGCCGTGGCCAAGCTCACGGTGACTGCCACCGGGGATATCCTGTCGTCCTCTCGTGAGCAGGCATACACGCTTCTGCCGCTTGCGTTCCCGATTCCGACGCTGCAGTCGGCCATCGAGCCGCAGACCAAGGCCGACCTCGACAAGATGGGTTCGGCCCTCCAGCGCATGCTCGAAGAGGAGCCCTCCGCACGAGTCGAGCGCTCTGAGACCGGCGAGCAAATCCTCCTTTCGATGGGCGACGCGCATGTCGCCGTCCTGGGCGAGCGCCTCAAGCGCAAGTTCGGCGCCGCCATCGTGACCAGGACGCCCAAGGTGGCGTACAAGGAGACGATCCGCGGCAAGACGCAGAGCCACGGCCGCTATAAGAAGCAGACCGGCGGCCACGGCATGTTCGGCGATGTGTGGATCGAGATCGAGCCGAACCACGGCGGCGGCGTCGAGTTCGCCGAGCGAGTCGTCGGCGGCACCGTGCCCAAGAACTTCTTCCCCGGCGTCGAGAAGGGCGTCCGCGAGACGGCGGCCGAAGGCGTTCTGGCCGGCTACCCGCTGAGCGATTTCAAGGCGACGCTGTACGACGGCTCCTTCCATGCGGTCGACTCGAACGAGCTGTCGTTCAAGATCGCGGCCTCGATGGCCCTCAAGTCGGGCGTGCTCGAGTGCAAGCCTGCGCTGATGGAACCGATCATGACGGTCGAGATCCGGATCCCCGAGATCTACATGGGCGACGTCAACCGCGACCTCAACGGCCGCCGTGGCCGGGTTCTCGGAATGGACACCAAAGACGGGCTGCAGGTCATCACTGCCCACGTGCCCCAGGCCGAGCTCTTCACCTATGCCACGGAACTGCGTTCGCTGACCGGCGGCCGCGGCACCTTCAGCGCCGTGCTGGATCGCTACGAGGACGTGCCGGCGCATATCGCGGAGAAGGTGATCGAGGCCCACCGCAAGGAAGTCGAGGCCGCCCACAAGGACTAGCTCGAGAGAGGGGCAACGAGGGCCGGTGCGGGCCAGAGCCATCGACCGGTTCGCCGGCGGTGGGTGGCTTGGCGGCGGCTGGTGGCTCACCTGCTCGAGCAAAGATGCGGGCATGCCATAGGAATAGCGGGCCCCGCACCGGCCGGCAGGAGGTCCGCGTTCTTGTCTGCGGTTGGCCGGACCGGCACACGGCCGAGTCTCGCGCCAGGCCCGAAGGGGCCGCAGGGCGGCGTCGCCAGATAGCGGGGCCGAAGCCCGTGAAGACCGACCCCAGAGTCCGACGCCTCCAATAGGGGCATCGGCGCCCGCGGCCAGCGGCTTGAACCTTCGTTGCGCCCGCGCTACGCCGTCAGTCGAATCGCCTCCGCCAGGTCGAGGCGGCCTTCGTAGATCGCGCGGCCGACGATCGCACCGGCGCAACCGAGGGCGCGAACGGCCGATATGTCGGCCAGCGACGACACGCCGGCTGAGGCGACGATCTCGCCTCGCCCGAGGTCGACCGCAAGGCGCAGGAGATCCAGGTTCGGGCCGGTCAGGAGCCCGTCGCGCTCGATCGCGGTGACGATGAAGGTCCGAGCGCCGCGATCCACCAGCGCAGCCAGCGCTAGCTCGACCGGTACTCCTGCGGCGCCTGGGACCCAGCCCTGACCGACGGCCATGCCGTCTCGGACGTCGAGCGCGACCGCGATGCGCTCCGGCCCGAAACGAGCCACAAGCCGCTCCACGAGCGCGGGCTCCCGAAGCGCGGCTGTGCCGACGACGGCCCGCGCCGCTCCGGCGTCCAGCGCCGCGGACACCGCGTCCTCGTCCCGCAGCCCGCCGGCGACCTCGCACGCGGTCCCCTCCCCTGCCGCGGCGACGATCTTCGCGATGACCTCGGTCTGGCGCCGCGCCCCGTGGAGCGCCCCGTCGAGATCGACGATGTGGATCCAGCGCGCCCCGGCCGCCGCGAAAGCACGCGCCACTCCCGCCGGATCGGATGCGTAGACGGTCTCACGAGCGAAGTCGCCTTCGGCCAGTCGCACCACCTGCCTGCCGCGCAGGTCGATGGCCGGGAACAGGTCAAAGCGCCTCGTCCCATTGCCCTCGGCTTCCGGTTGCGTTGGTTCTATCATGCTACTATGCTACTACATCACCAGGGTGCTGTGAACGCCCGATAACAAGGGGAACCGACGATGAGTGCGATGGAAGCCTGGCGCGACGAGGGAACGGCTGAGCTGTTCGAGGCGGTCCTCCGCCTGGAGACGGCGGACGAAGCCTCGACGTTCTTCCGCGACCTTTGTACCCTCGGCGAGCTGCACGACATGGCCCAGCGGTGGGCCGTGGTCAGGCTGCTCGACCAGGGCATGCACTACGGCGAGATCTCGCGTCAGACCGGCGCGAGCACGGCCACGATCACCCGTATCGCCCAGTGGCTCCATCACGGCGAGGGCGGCTACCTTCGCGCCCTGGAGCGGCTACGAGCCGCGGGCGGCGCCGCGGCTACCACTTCGACCACCGCAGACAAGACCCGATGACGCGCCGTCTGCGCCTGGCCATTCCGAACAAGGGCCGACTGGTCGAGCCGACCGTCCGCCTGCTGCGCGATGCCGGGCTCGTCTTCGAAGCCGGCGAGCGGGCGCTGGTGGCGCGCGTCCAGAATTTCGACCTCGACATCCTCTTCGTGCGCACAAACGACGTCGTGGAGTTCGTCAGCGATGGCGTCGCCGAGCTCGGCGTCACCGGCCTGGACCTGGTGGCGGAGTCAGGCTCCGCCGTCCCGCAGCTCCGCAAGCTCGGCTTTGGGAAGTGCCGGCTCACGATCGCCGTCCCGAACGACTCGCCCTTCCGCGCGCCGGAGGATCTGGCCGGCCTGCGGGTCGCCACATCGCACATGAACCTGACGAAGAGCTTCTTCGCGGATCGCTCGATTCCGGTCGAGGTGATCCCGGTGTCGGGCGCGGCCGAGGTGGCGCCGCGCCTCGGTCTGGCCGAGGCGATCGCCGATCTGGTGTCGACCGGCTCGACTATGGTTGTCAACGGCCTCAGACCTATCGAGGAGGTTTTCGCCTCCGAAGCGGTCCTGCTGGCCAACCCGACGGCGTTGCGCGACCGCTCCGACGCCCTGGACACGATCCAGACGATGCTCAGCGCGACCCTGGCCGCGCGCGATCGCAAGTACCTGATGATGAACGCCCCCGAAACCAAGCTGGCCGAGCTCGAGGATCTCCTGCCCGGCCTGGAGTCGCCCTCGATCATCCCGCTCGCGCACAAGGGCATGGTCGCCATCCACTCGGTCGTCGACGCCGACGCCGTCTGGTCGCTGCTGCCCCGCCTCAAGGCCGCCGGCGCGTCCGGGATCCTGATCCTGCCCATCGAGAAGCTCGTCCAATGAGCGCCTCGTCTGTGACTCTGCGCCGCCTCGACCTGTCCCGCGCGGATGTAGATGCTGCCGTGGCGGCCGAGATTCGGGCTTTGCTGCGCCGTGGAGCCGTGCCGGATCAGCGCGTTCGCGAAGGCGCCCGCGCCATCCTCGCCTCGGTCAAGATCGGCGGGGACGCCGCCGTCCGCGGGGCCAACGAACGGTTCGGCGGAGGTCGAGCCGACGGCTCCCTGCTCGTAAGCCGGGCCGAGATGGAGGCCGCCCGCGACGCCCTGCCGGCGCGGATCCGGGCCGGTCTCGATCAGATGATCGCGAACATCCGCCGCTTCGCCGAGACGCAAAAGCCACAGACGCGGACCACCGTGATCGTGCCGGGAGTGGAGATCGAACGGCGTTGGGTGCCGCTCTCGCGGGTCGGCGTCTACGCCCCGGGCGGGTCGGCGGCCTACCCGAGCTCCCTGTTGATGGGAGTGGTTCCGGCCCGGGTCGCCGGCGTGGGCACCGTTGTCGTGGCTTCGCCAGCCGACGCGGAGGGCGGGCTAAACCAGACGCTGCTGGGCGCGGCCGCGCTTGTCGGAGTGGACGTCTTTATCGTCGCGGGCGGCGCACAGGCTGTCGGGGCGATGGCATACGGATTGCCCGAACTGGGGGTTGAGCCGGTGGATCGCATTGTCGGGCCGGGCAACTCGTGGGTCACGGCCGCCAAGCTGGAAGTCTTCGGCGAGTGCGGCATCGACCTGCCGGCGGGTCCGTCGGAGGTCATGGTCGTCGCCGACGCCACCGCCGACTCCGTGCACGTGGCCGCGGACCTGCTATCCCAGGCTGAGCACGGCCCCGACTCCCCTGCCCTGCTGGTCACCTGGGACGTGGCCTTCGCGGCGGCGGTCGAGGCCGAGCTTGCGCGTCAGCTGGCGACAGCCGCCCGGCGCGAGATCCTGGAACGCTCGCTCGGGAAGGGCGCGCTGATCGTTCTCGCGCCCGGCCGCGACGCTGCCCTGGATTTCGTCAACGACTACGCGCCGGAGCACCTGTCCGTCGTCGTCGATGAGGTCGAGGAAGCCGTGGCGCGGTTGCGGAACGCGGGCTCGCTGTTCGTCGGCCCGTACGCGCCTGAATCCGCGGGCGACTACGCCTCCGGAGCCAACCACGTTCTGCCGACCGGCGGTCTGGCCCGCTCTTGCGGTGCCCTCGCGACCGAAGACTACGGCAAGTTCGTGCAGGTCCAGCGCATCACCCGCTCAGGCCTCGCGGCCATCCGCGACTCGGTCGAGTCGATCGCCGAGGCGGAGGGTCTGATCGCGCACAAGCGCGCGGTGCAGGTCAGATTCGAGCGCGAGCCGTGAGCGCCTCGAGCCAACCGGAGGACGCAGTGGAAACCGGCGACGCGGTCGAACCCGGCGCGATGCCAACGTACGTCTGGGAGCCTACGAGCGACTTCCTGGCGGCCAAGTACGGGTTGCCCCGCGAGTCCATCGTCCGCTTCGACGTGAACACCTCGCCGCTGCCGCCGGACCTGGGCGCCGTGCTGGCCGGCCCGTTCGACCCACTCCTGTCCGAGTACCCGCCCAGCGACTACGCGCCGCTCGT
>Ga0182021_10002143_pt1 | contig 22992 bp, 21 predicted proteins | sample 612E3MmetaG_FD_120493 | JGI IMG/M metagenome (GOLD analysis project Ga0182021, IMG submission 120493) | Permafrost microbial communities from Stordalen Mire, Sweden - 612E3M metaG (Illumina Assembly) | ecosystem: Environmental > Terrestrial > Soil > Wetlands > Permafrost | place: Sweden... | reverse complement strand
CGAGGAGCTGGGTGAGCGCATTCGCCACGACCAGTTCGCGCCCAATGCCGACCCTCAATACGATCCGGAGGGGCTGTACGCGAGCCGGATGAAGTATCGCGAAGCCAAAGAAATTGGCAAAGCACAACGCCTTAAATAGACGCGTGCAAAGGTGTACAAAAAGAAAACCTCCCGAAGACTCATCATCCTCGGGAGGTTGCTTTTTAACTGAACTATCTGCTTGACCCGAATCCAATGGTATAATCGCCATGGAGGTTGATCATGTACCAAACCCTCAAAGCGACGGTCCGCCGCGGCAAAATCGAGCTACTCGATGATGTGGTGCTGCCGGAGAAAGCCACCATTCTGGTCACGATCATGGAAGATTTGTCGCCGGCCGATTTGACGTTGGGCGAACATCTGACGCGCGGCCTGGCCGATGTCGCGCGCGGGCATGTCACCAAAGTGAGCACCTCTAAACAGCTCAAGCAGCATCTCGACACCGTGTTCAGCGACCAGGCTTGATCATGCCATACCACTTTATTTTCACCGAGTGGTTCGATCGCAACCTCAAATTCCTGCGCAAACACAATCCAACTTTGCGCGCAGATTTCGAAATGTTCCTGCGCGATTTTGAAGCGGAAGCCCATCCCGTTCTCCTTGGCACAGGCGGTGCCCGTAAGGCGCGCATGAAAGCCAAGACCCGCGGCAAGCGCGGTGGCTATCGCGTGATCTACTATTTTGTGACTTCCGATCAAGAAGTGTGGTTGATCACCATCTACGACAAAGTACAGCAGGAAAACCTATCCACAGCCGACACAGCGCGAGTGCTAAAGATCATTGAGACGATTCAAGCCGCGAAGTAACAACATCGGCAAATAACGTGCGCACGCAGTGCCCGTTGCAGGCCACACCGGTGGTCCGCCCAACAAAAACCTCCCGAAGACTCAATGTCTCCGGGAGGTTTCCTTGTCTACTACGCTACTTCCTCAAACCACCTTCACTTGATACGACTGCAACACCTTCATGTAATTCGCGCGCTCAAACGCGGCTGGATTACCAACTTTACGTTGGCTCATGCTTCCCTGCATCTGCTTCACCGATGTGTACTCGTGCGTTTCCATCCAGCGCTGCATATCGACCAGGATGTCGCTGAGGGTATGCACGCCGTAGTGCAGCAGCACCGAGGCCATTTGCGCGGCCTTCGCGCCGACCATCATCGTCTTGATGGCGTCCTCGGCCGTGTGGATGCCGCCGGTCAACGCCATGTCGGCCTTGATGTTGCCGCACAGAATCGCCGCCCAGCGCAGGCGCAGTTTCAACTCATAGCTGCTGCTCAGCGACAGGTTGGGCACCACTTCCAGATTTTCCAGATCGAGATCGGGTTGATAGAAGCGGTTGAACAACACCACGCCATCGACGCCGGCTTCGTCCAACTTCTTCGCGAAATTCGGGATCGAACTGAAGAAGTGGCCCAGTTTCACCGCGACCGGAATCTTCACGCTCTGCTTCATATCGCGCACCAGGTCCAGGTACATCTTCTCCACATCCGCGCCGCTCATGTTGAAATCGGTGGGGATGTAGTACACGTTGAGTTCCAGCGCATCGGCGCCCGCGTCCTCGATCAGCTTGGCGTAGCGAATCCAGCCGCCGGTGCTGATGCCGTTGAGACTGGCGATGATGGGAATTTCCAGCGTGGCCTTGGCCTGGCGTATCTGCTCCAGATAGCCTTCCGGCCCCACGTTGTAGTGACCCAGATCGGGGAAGTACGACAGCGCTTCGGCATAACTTTCCGAGCCTTGATTCAGGAAGAAATCGAGTTCGTTGCTCTCGTTCGTGATCTGCTCTTCGAACAACGAATACATCACCACCGCGGCCGCGCCGTGATCTTCCAGGCGCTTCATGGTATCCAGCGACTTCGACAGCGGCGACGCCGACGGCACGAGCGGATTTTGCAGCTTGAGTCCGAGGTAAGTGGTGGATAGATCTAACATGTTTGGGCTCCTTGCATTCTGTGACAGGAGGACAAGAAGAAGGGAGGAAGGGAAGACGTGGCCCTGTGGGACAAAACGCCCTTAACCAAATCATCTTGTCTTCTTGTCCTCTTATCTTCTTGTCACTTCTTGACGCTCTCGCCGTTGCCGGCATAGTTCATCGCCGCCAGTTGTTCGTACAAGCGCCACTTCGTGATCACGTCGCCCTGCGCTTCTTCGAGTAATTCCGCGGCTATTTCCGGCTGGCTCAAGGTCAACATCTTGTAGCGTGTTTCGTTGTAAATGTATTTCTCCAGCGGCAGCGCCGGACCCTTGGAATCCAGTTGCAGAGGATTCTTGCCCTGCGCGGTCAGGCGCGGATCGAAGCGGAACAGCGGCCAGTACGCGCTTTGCACGGCCAGCTTCTGCTGATCCAGACCATGCTCCATGGCGATACCTTGCTGGATGCAGGGCGAGTAGGCGATGATGAGCGACGGCCCATCGTAGGACTCGGCTTCCACGATCGACTTGATCGTCTGCGCGTCGTTCGCGCCCAGCGCGATTTGTGCGACGAACACATTGCCGTACGTCATGGCCAACCGGCCCAGGTCCTTCTTGCGCAGCCGTTTGCCGCCGGCGGCAAACTTCGCCACCGCCGCGCGCGGCGTCGACTTGGAAGCCTGACCACCCGTGTTCGAATACACCTCGGTATCGAGCACCAGAATGTTGATGTTGCGACCCGAGGCGATGACGTGATCCAGGCCGCCGTAGCCGATGTCGTACGCCCAGCCATCGCCGCCGATGATCCACACGCTCTTCTTCACCAGCACATCGGCCAGCGCCAGCAGATTCTTGGCATCGATCGAATCGACGTTGGCGAGTTTGGCCTTCAACGCGACCACGCGCTCACGCTGTGAACGAATGCCCTGCTCGTTGGCCTGATTCGCACTCAACAGTTCATCGGCCAGTGTACCGCCGATAACATCGCGCAGCCGACCGACCATCTCGCGGGCGAATTCGTTTTGCTTGTCGACCGTCAGGCGCATGCCCAGACCGAACTCGGCGTTGTCTTCAAACAGCGAGTTCGACCAGGCAGGGCCGCGCCCGGCTTTGTTCTGCGACCACGGGGTCGTCGGCAGGTTGCCGCCGTAGATCGACGAGCAGCCCGTCGCATTGGCCACCACCATCCGATCGCCGAACAGCTGCGAAATGAGCTTCAGATACGGCGTCTCACCGCAGCCCGAGCACGCGCCGCTGAACTCGAAGGTCGGCTGCAACAGCTGCACGTCCTTCACGGTGCTGGTGTTCAACCCGATCCGATCGACTTCCGGCAGAGACAGGAAGTAATCCCAGTTCTTGGCTTCGCTCTCGCGGAGCGGCAGCTGCGTCGCCATGTTGATGGCCTTCAAACTGGTGTTGCTCTTGTTCTTGGCCGGGCACACTTCCACGCACAGCGTGCAACCCGTGCAGTCTTCCGGCGCTACTTGCAAGGTGTACTTCAGTTCCTTGAATTCCTTCCAGCGCGCGGCCGCACTCTTGAAGGTTTCGGGCGCATCGGCCAGATACTTCGCATCATAGACCTTGGCGCGGATGACCGAGTGCGGGCAAACCATGACGCACTTGCCGCACTGAATGCAGACCTCGGTGTCCCACACCGGAATTTCCAGCGCGATGTTGCGCTTTTCCCACTGCGCCGTGCCCGTGGGGAAGGTGCCGTCCACCGGCATCTTGCTGACCGGCAACTGATCACCCAATTTGGCGATGATCGTAGCCGTTACGTTCTGCACGAAGTCGGGCGCTTGCACCGGTACGGCGCGCCGCATCTCGATGGTGCTTGTGACCTTCGCCGGGACCTTCACTTCATGCAGGTGTGCCAGCGTCGCATCGACAGCGGCGAAGTTCTTCTGCACCACGGCCTCGCCACGCTTGCCGTAAGTCTTCTCGATCGAGTGTTTGATCTGCTCGATCGCCTCGTCCTTGGGCAGCACGCCGCTGATCGCAAAAAAGCACGTCTGCATGATGGTGTTGACGCGCCCGCCCATGCCGGTGTCTTCCGCCACCTTGTAACCGTCGATGACGAAGAACTTCAACTGCTTGTTGACGATGTGCTCCTGCGCGTTGCGCGGCAGCTTATCCCACACTTCGTCAGGACCGTACACGCTGTTCAGCAGAAACGTAGCGCCGGGCACGGCGTTTTTCAGAATGTCATATTTTTCCAGAAACACCCACTGGTGGCACGCCACGAAGTTGGCCGAGGTCACCAGGTAGGACGAGTGAATGGGCCGTGGGCCAAAGCGCAAGTGCGAGGTGGTGAGCGAGCCGGACTTCTTGGAGTCGTACACGAAGTAACCCTGCGCAAAGTTGGGGGTCTCTTCGCCGATGATCTTGATCGAGTTCTTGTTGGCGCCCACCGTGCCGTCCGCGCCCAGACCGTAGAACATGGCGCGCACCACATCGGCGGGTTCGGTGCTGAACGTCGGATCGACGTCGAGGCTGGTGAAGCCCACGTCGTCGATGATGCCGACCGTGAAGTGATTCTTCGGTCCGCCGCCGTTTGCGGACTGCGGCTTGGCCAATTCGTCGTACACGCCCTTCACCATCGCCGGGGTGAATTCCTTGGAGGACAGACCGTAGCGTCCGCCGATCACCTTAGGCAATGAGTTGATCTTGCCCGTCATCAACGACTCGGTCAGCGCGGTGATCACATCTTGATACAACGGCTCGCCGGCGCCGCCGGGTTCCTTGGTGCGATCCAACACGGCGATGCTCTTGGCCGTGGCCGGAATAGCGGCGATGAAGTGCTCCACCGAGAACGGGCGATACAGGCGCACCTTGATCAGGCCCAGCTTCTCGCCCTTAGCATTCAGGTGATCGATCGCTTCCTGCGCTACTTCCGCGCCAGAGCCCATGATCACGATCACGCGATCCGCATCCGGCGCGCCGTAGTAATCGAACAGGTGATACTGGCGGCCCACGATGCCGGCGAATTTATCCATCGCTTTTTGCACAATGCCAGGCACTTTGTCATAGAACGGATTGACCGTTTCGCGGCCCTGGAAGTAGACATCGGGATCCTGGGCCGTGCCGCGCATCACCGGACGATCGGGCGAGAGCGATCGGGCTTTGTGAGCGCGCACCAGTTCGTCGTCAATCATGGCGCGGATGTCGCTCTCGTCCAGCCGCTCGATCTTCATCACTTCCGCCGAGGTGCGGAAGCCGTCGAAGAAGTGGATGAAGGGCAGGCGCGCTTCCAGTGTAGCCGCGTGTGCAATCAACGCCGTGTCCATGGCTTCTTGCACGCTGTTACTGCACAGCATCACCCAGCCGGTTTGCCGCACGGCCATCACGTCCGAGTGATCGCCGAAGATCGACAAGCCCTGCGCGGCCAGCGAGCGCGCGGCGATGTGGAACACCGTCGGCGTCAACTCGCCTGCGATCTTGTACATGTTGGGGATCATCAACAACAGACCCTGTGACGCTGTGAACGTGGTGCACAACGAACCGGCTTGCAGCGCGCCGTGCACGGCGCCCGCCGCGCCGCCTTCGCTTTGCATTTCCTGGACCAGTGGAATGGTGCCCCAGATGTTCTTTTTGTTCTCGGACATCCACTGATCCGCCCATTCGCCCATGGTGGACGACGGAGTGATCGGGTAAATCGCGATCACCTCGCTTGCGCGGAAAGCAACGTAGGCCGTAGCCTCGTTGCCGTCTAACGTAACCATCTCTCGTGCCATATCGGTTCTCCTTAACTGATTTCTGCACCGGCCCCCTGCGGGAGTGTTCCGTAGCTGTGAAGCGCGGTGAGGGAATATAATTTTCAAACCATATAACTATCGCACCGATAGGGCACTTTAGGGGAGTGACGTAAAGCACAAATTCTGGTGATCATCTTCCTCTAATGTCGATCTAGCACATTTGTCTTATGATAAGAACAGAAACCGGGGGAATTCCCCCACCCGATCGGGCTTGGGCGGCCCCGAGCGGCCAAAATCGTTATCAAACCTTAATCCCCCGTACAACGCAGCTCTTGCCAATCGGGGTATAATGAAATCAACCAAAGTGAGCGACAATGGAATACAAGGATTACTACCAAATCCTCAACGTCCCGCGCACAGCCACGCAGGGCGACATCAAAAAAGCGTACCGCAAGTTGGCGCGTCAGTATCACCCTGACAACAATCCAGGCAACAAACAAGCGGAAGCCAAGTTCAAAGAAGCCAACGAGGCCAACGAAGTACTGAGCGATCCGCAGAAGCGCCAGAAGTATGATACGCTGGGCTCGCAGTGGTCGGCCTATCAGCAGGGCGGCCAGGCGGGCGGCTTCGATTGGAGCCAGTGGACGACATCCGCCTACGACACGAATGATCTAAACAATCTCAACGATTTGTTTGGCGGCAGCGGTGGCTTCTCTGATTTCTTTACTCAAATTTTTGGCAACATGGGGCGTGGTGGCGCGCCCCGCCGGGGCAGCTCCGTCCGAACGTCTCAACATGTTCCGCAGCGCGGCCGCGATTACGAGCAGCCGGTGAACATCAGTCTGCACGATGCGTATAAGGGCACGACCTTGACGCTCCAAACGCCCAGCGTGCCGCCCGGCCCCGGTGGGGCCGGGGTAGGGCAAGGCGGCCAGAAGATCGAAGTCAAAGTGCCCGCGGGCGTGAAGACTGGTGCACATGTGCGGGTGGCCGGACAAGGTGAACGGGGCTATGAAGGCGGCGCAGCGGGCGATTTGTTTCTGGTGGTCACCGTGCAGCCCGATGCGCACTTTGAACGCGATGGCGATGATCTGAAAACCGAAGCGCCGGTCGATCTTTACACGTTGATCCTAGGCGGCGAAGCCACGATCAAAACGTTGGGGGGAAATGTGAGTTTGAAGATTCCGCCCGAAACGCAGCCTGGACGTGTGTTTCGGTTGCGCGGCCAGGGCATGCCGCGCCTGCGTGAAGCCAACCAGCATGGTGATTTGTTGGTGAAAGTTCAGGCCAGGCTGCCTCATCACTTGAGTGCCGAAGAGAAGAAGTTGTTTGAGCAGTTGGCTCAATTGAGGAAGTAAGCATGACAAGTTCACAGCAGACCCTAGCCGACCTACAAAGTCTGACCACCCTGTACCGGCAGGGACATCACAGCCCGGTCATTGAGCGCACGGTCGAGAAGATGGTGGCGCTTGAACGCGATCACGCAAGGCAAGAAGCCGCCGAGATCGAGGCCCGGCTGCAGGTGTACGAGCAGCAATATCAGATGAATTCGGAAGACTTTTATCGCCGCTTTCGCGCGGGTGAGTTGGGCGATGACATGGAGTGGATGGAGTGGAGCGTATTTTACGAAATGCGCGTCGGTGTGCGGCAGCGCTTGACTCTACTTGAACCACGAGCAACTTATGAAATCGGATGATTATCTGATTGAAATCCAAGCTCGCCTCGTTACCAGCTCGGTTATTGCGGAAATTGAGGCTGTGGTGGAAGAGTGGGCTTTGGTGGATCAAGGTTATTTCCGCGCTCGACTCAGGCTGAATAACGGCGACTTTTTGGAGGTAGCTGAGTATTTTGTGATTGTTGACGAGCAGGTTGATACGCGACGTTACCGTTATCAATGGATGAACGCTGAACGAACGGTATTGCGGTGTCGTTGGGATAACGTAGAACATTTTCCAAACCTACCCAACTTTCCTCATCACGTGCATGCAGATGACCAGTCCGCAGTGCCGGGCCGCAAGTTGAGCATTCTTGATTTGATTGGAGTTCTGGAAGAAGAGCTATCGTTAAAGTAGACACATGAGAAACAATTGGCAAAGGACGAGGTAAGATGAAGGCGACGAAAGGAATTGGCCTCTTTTTGCTGGTGGCAATCTTAACGGCGGGGTGCCGCGAGTTCTCGGTCTTTGAAACCCCTACGCCTGTCAAGCAACCGCTCCTCATCAATGCGGCAGTCCCCACGGCGGCCTCGCCGGCCTTGGCTAAGCCTGATCCATTGACCATTGCGGCCGATGAAGTGGACGTGCTGTTAGAGAACATCTACGAACGCGCTAACCCGGCGGTCGTCAACATTGATGTGGCAGGGGGCGCCGATCTAACTGAGTTCGGTTCGGGCTCCGGTTTTGTGATTGATACCGACGGGCATATCGTGACCAATAATCACGTCGTGGAAGGCGCGGATGAAATTGATGTGACCTTCGCCGACGGTAGTGTCGCCGTCGCCAAAGTGATCGGACGGGACACGTACAGCGATCTGGCTGTGATCAAAGTCGATCTGGATGCGTCCCAGTTATCGCCTTTGACGTTGGGCGATTCCGATCGGGTGAAGGTGGGCCAGCGAGTGATCGCCATTGGCAATCCATTTGGACTGGTGGGCACGATGACGGTGGGCATCATCAGCGGCAAAGGCCGCACGCTGCCTGCGGACAGCCCCACCGGCAACGGCACCAGTTTTTCCAATCCGGACATCCTGCAAACCGACGCGGCGATCAACCCCGGCAATTCCGGAGGGCCGCTGTTGAATTCCAACGGCGAAGTCATCGGCGTGAATGCGGCCATTCGCACGGACGGCACCAATCGCGCCAACTCGGGCGTGGGCTTTGCGATTCCGTCCAACACTGTCAAGCGTGTCGCGGCGCAACTATTGAAGGATGGCCGGGTATCTTATCCTTATCTCGGCGTCAGTGTGGATAGCAATCACTTCACCACCGGCGAATTGGCCGCCGCGCTTAAATTGCCCGTTAAACAAGGCGTGCTCATCGCGTCCGTCGTCGACGGCGGGCCGGCCGAGCGCGCCGGGCTAAAGGGCGGCGATCGGCAAGTGACCGTGCGCGGCATTCCCGTGCGCGCGGGCGGTGACATCCTCGTCGCCATCGACGGCGACGCCATCAATAGCTTTGACGAAATGATCGCCTATCTGGCCGCCAAGAAGCTGGTGGGTCAAACCGTCACCGTCACCGTCATACGCGGCGGCGATAGCTTGCAAGTACCCGTTACGCTCGACGAGCGTCCTCGTTAGTTTCCCCCGCCCGGCATGGGCCAAACTTCGCCAGACATTGCCCGTGCCGGGCGCAACAACTCTATAGGAGGCGTGTCATGTTTAGTCGTGACGATCTGCAGCAGTTAGCGGAGTATCAAGGACAACATGCGGTGCTGAGCCTCACCCTCAACGTCGATCCGACGCATCGCACCAAAGATGAATATCGCCTGTCCCTGCGCCATTTGCTGCACAGCGTACAGGGGCGGGCCAATGGCGATGTCGCCGTGGTCGAACGGTTCTTCGATCAAGAATACGATTGGAGCGGGCGCGGCCTGGCGATCTTTTCCAATCAACAGGAGAACTTCTGGAAAGTCTATTCTCTGGCCATTCCGATTGTCGATTCGATCTTTATCGGCCCTAAACCTTATCTCACCCCACTGGCCAATCTGTGGGATGTGTACGGCCGCTTTGTCGTGGGCCTGATCGATAAGCAGGGCGCGCGCTTTATCTTCGTGCAGCTGGGCGAAGTGATCGACGGCGAAGGCATCCTGGGCGAAGAAGTGCGGCGCGTTAAATCGGGGGCCGGCTCAACCCCCACCGGGCGGCGGCGCAATCCCGATGAGCCAAGCGACCGTCACCTCAACGAGGTGATCAAGCGCAACGTCAAAGACACGGCGCACGCGCTGGCCGAATTTTGCGAGAAGCACACGCCACGCTATCTGGTGCTGGGCGGCAACATGGAGGTAGTCAAAGAAGTGCGCGCCCATTTGACGCAGCCCTGGGCCGAGCGCGTCGTCGGCACGATTGCGGGCGATGTGGACGTTTCCGATCTGGTGCTGCGCGATCGCGCGTTGAAGGTGGTCGAAGAGGTGGAAGCACAGCGCGAAGCGGAACTGGCCGATGCGGCGATTACGGCGGCGGCAAAGAACAGCCACGGGGCAACCCGGATCGATCGGGTGTTGACGGCCGCGCACAAAGGTCAAGTGCAGACGCTGCTGATCGCCGAAGGCTTCAAATCGGAAGCCTACCGCTGCCAGCACTGCGGTGATGTGACCTTAGCGCCCGGCACGCAATGCGTGTTCTGCGGCGGCGCGTTCGAGTTGCTTCCCGACGCGGTGGAAGCGGCGATCAGCAAAGTGATCGAACAGGGCGGGCGTGTGGACATTGTGCGTGGGCATGCGGCCTTGAATGAAGTGGGCGTGGCAGCGCTGTTGCGGTATTGAGGGTGGAAATTGGAAGCTAGAGGTTAGAGATTGGAGAGGAGCCGCATAAGTGGCTCCTCTCTCTTTGCATTGGCGGGCAGGGTTCAGAACGAAGTATAATTGCGCTAGTCTGCAAAAAGAAGAAAGCGAGGCATCAAATGAGCGAGCGGCTGATCATTCAGAACTTTGGGCCAATTCATCAGGCAGATATCGATTTGCGTGCTTTGACGATATTTGTGGGGCCGCAAGCAACTGGCAAATCGCTCGTGACACAGATTATCTTTTTTCTACGTGGCATTGAATATCTTCTCGCCAGTGATGTCGTGCCGCGCGGCACTTCCGCACGTGACACAGTCGTATCCGTGCTGGAGTGGTGGTTAGGCAATGATTTGTCTATGTATCTAGAAGACAAAACTGTGTTGAATCTCGTCGATGGAGATCGTGAATATAAAATTACCTGGCAAGGAGCCAAGGTGTCTGTGAGTGAGGCTCTTTCTCAGCGTATTAAGCAAGCAAGCTACGTTGGCCGAAGCGAACAGCAATCTCAAGTGTACATTCCGGCCGGACGAAGTCTTTATTCCTTTCTACCGCCACATTACACTCCTTCTCTGCGCTTTGTACAGAGCTGGCCGGGGTACACCAAGATTTTTTATGAAACAGTGGGTGAACTGACAGACCTTCTCTGGCGCAAGCAAGAAGTAGGTCAATTGACGTTTTTTGACGCGACTCGCGAGGGGCAATTCCTGAGAGAGCGCATGGAACGGGTATTGAAGGGGAAGATGCGTTATGTTCAAAACACAGTTGCACTTGAGATTGGCAAAAAGCACTTCCCCGCTACAACGTTATCTGCCGGCCAGATGGAAACTTGGCCGTTCTGGGCAATTGTTGAAGCCTTGATGACGTCAACCGGGCCTGACTTCAACCAGATTTATTTTGAGGAACCAGAAGCGCATTTACACCCCGGTGCTCAAGTGACCGTGATGGAAGTAGTCGCCAATCTCATTCGCAGGGGAACCCAATTTCTTATTACTACACACAGCCCATACATTTTATACGCGGTCAATAACTTCTTGATGGCGCACAAGATACTCGACTTACGGCAAGCCCTACCAGATAGCATCCCGGCAGACTCAGCTTTGAATGCGACTCAAGTAGCCGCTTACCGTTTCTCAACAGATCGCAAAGTGTATAACGTCATGGACACTGAAAGCGGCCTGATCGATGCTGACGATCTTGAGGAAGTCGCAAATGAGCTGGGGGGCAACTTCACGCACCTTCAAGAAAGTCTGGAGAAGGTCGCATGAGCGTGCCGGAATGGATGCTTAAGCTTGGCATCCCTGCCAACTGTGTTTCTCAAAAGACTGCTGTAAAAGAGAATCAGCAACGGTTCAGCGTTCGACCTTGCCGCGGCGAGGTTGAGGACAAAATCTGGTCGGTACAAGTTGACGGCTGTTGGCTGAAGAGTGAAGATGGCAAAAAGATTGATTACCTCTTCTGGATTGACGGAACGGACGGTCGAACGATTGTCTTGCTGGTTGAGTTAAAAGGAGAAGATTACAAGAAAGCCCTGCAACAAATAGAAGCGACACTACAACGTCTGTGCAAACTGGCTGACGGTCACGGTATTCACACGGGAGATCATCGCAGCGCACCAAGACACTTTGCTCCCTCTGCAGGTGGTGTGAAGGCCTACGTTGTGCTCAGCCGAGGCAATGAAGTTGCGAAGCAGCAAGCTTATGCGGAACGCCTCCGACGGAAATATGGTGTAATCGTTATCCCTCACTCGCAGCAGCTAGAGATCGATCTCGATCGCCCTACGTCTCAACATTCATGAAAATTTACTTCTCCGGCTCCATTTCCGGCGGACGCGCCCACGAAGCAATCTATCAACATCTGGTGGCACGGCTGCAAGCGCAGGGGCATGACGTTCTCTCGGCGCATGTAGCCGATCCCGCTGCGCTCGAACGCGAGAAGGACCTGCCGCCTCGCGCAGTCTTTGAGCGCGATGTGAAGTGGGTCGAAGCGTGCGAGGCGATGATCGCCGAGGTCAGCACGCCGTCGTTGGGCGTAGGCTATGAATACGGCCTCGCCGTGCAGCTGGGCAAGCCCGTGTTGTGCGTGTATCGATCGGGCTTGCGCATGAGCAAGATGATCACCGGCAATCCCGCGCCGAATTTGACGGTAGCGACTTATTTATCCGAAGCAGAACTCGATCGGCAAGTGGATGCTTTCCTGGCAGACCTGGCAAGCTGAAGGGATGGCGTGTTCTTGTGGGTGAAGCTGGGCTCGCTGGCCCGGTCATCGGCAAGTACGACTCACGATAGTGTGAGAAGATTTGTGAAACCGGCCTGTTGGAAATGATGATCAGTACAGGTTCTAGCCGTCATGGATAACACCTTGTTTCGGCGTACCATACAGGTAGTAATTGTGTTCGTGAGCCAGATCCGGCGGGCCGCCATCGACAGCCAGCGACGCCAGATCGAACGCGGGGTCGGCCCCGACCAGCGGGCCGGCCCCGCCTGTCGGCACATTGAGCGTCACTTCCACCGCTTGGCCCGCATTCAGCGGCAGCGGCCCCGGCAGACGCAGAACACCGTCGGATTCGTAAATGGCGCGAATGGTTGTTAACATGTTTCACCTTCCCTCAGCCGGGTTTCATTTATTATAGCACTCTGTGGCATAGGAAAAATCAATGACAACTTTCAATCATTTCTCCACTCAAGCCGTTCATGCCGGACGAGATGTTCCACCGCCTGCCGGCAAGCCAGTATCGCCGTCGATCTATCCGGCAGTGACGTATACTTACGACGACATGGACGATCTCTCCAGCGCGCTGCACGAGAATCGCGGGTATTCGTATTCACGTTACGGCAGTCCGACCATCGCCGAATTGGAGAAAGCCGTGGCGACGTTGGAAGGCGCCGAGGATGCGGTGGCTTATGCTTCCGGCATGGGCGCGCTGCACGGTGCGTTCGCGCAGGCCAACATCACAAGTGGCGCAGTTGGCCCACCCGATCGGCCTGTGGTCGCCGCGCGAAACGTGTACGGCGCGACGTATACACTGTTGAATAAAATGTATGCGAACAATGGAGCGCTTCATTGGGTTGAGATCACCGATCGAGAGGCCGTGAAAGCCGCCATTGAACAACATCACCCGCGCGCGGTCGTGCTGGAAACGATCTCCAATCCGTTATTGAAAATTCCCGATGTGCCCGCAATTGTCGAATGGGCTCACGCGCACGAGGCAATCGTCATCATCGATAACACCTTTGCCACGCCGTATCTCTACCGCCCGATCGAGCACGGCGTCGACGTGGTGGTTCACTCAGCCACCAAGTATCTGGGCGGGCACGGCGATGTGTTGGCCGGCGTCGTCGCCACGAACGCCACGCGCGCCAATGAACTGCGCATGCAGTCGCGTTACCACGGCGCGAACCTCGGCCCGTTTGAAGCATGGCTGACCCTGCGCGGCCTGCGCACACTGGGCCTGCGGATGCGCGAGCACTGCGCGAATGCGCTGAAGGTCGCGCAGTGGCTGCAAACGCAACCAACGGTTTCCCGCGTGATCTATCCGGGCCTGAACGATCATCCCGATCACGAATTAGCCAAACGGCTATTCCGCGCCAATCACTTCGGCGGCATCGTGTCGTTCGAATTGCGCGCCGCAGCCGAGCCGGAAACCTTCCGCTTCATGGAAGCGTTGAAGTTGATTCAAGCCGCGACGAGTTTAGGCGATGTGTATTCGCTGCTGCTGTATCCCGCGCAGTCCAGCCATCACGCGTTAGGACGCGAAGAGCGTTGGCGGCAAGGCATCGGCGATGGGCTAGTGCGTTTATCGGTGGGCATCGAAGACGCGGAAGACATCATCGCGGATTTGGAGCAGGCGCTGCACGCGAATAAGTGAAGAGTGAAGAGTGAATACGCGTCCCGTACCGCGTTTCTTCTGGCTGCTGGTCGTTACCCTGCTCAGCGCCGCCTTCCTGCGACTGTGGCAACTTGACACCTTGCCGCCGGGCTTGCACTACGACGAAGCCGCCGACACGATCATCGCGCAGCAGATCGCGCGCGGCGAAAGCGCCCCCATTTTCGTCGCCGCGTATACCGGCAAGGAAGTGTTATTCTTCTACTGGGCCGCCGCGTGGATGAAACTCATCGGCCCGACGGTGTTTGCCATGCGGCTGGCCGCGGCCATGTTGGGCATCCTCACCGTGGCGATCACCTATTGGACGGTGCGTGAGTTATTTGCCTCTTGCCTCCCGCCTCCTGCATCAGGGACAAGAAGCAAGATGCAAGAGGCAGGCTGCAATTTTGTTGCCGGATTGGCGATGATCTTCATTGCCACCTCCTTCTGGCATGTGCTGATGAGCCGCCTCGGCTTTCGCTCGATCAGCGAGCCGTTGATTCAGGCGTTGGCGCTGGCGGCGTTGTTCCGTGGATTGAGATTGAATCACGGGCGCTGGATCGTCATCGCCGGGGCGCTGGTCGGCTTGAATCTCTACACGTACCTCGCCGCCCGATTGTTTCCTCTGGAAATTGCGGCTATCTTCTTGTTCCTCATCGGTTTCGATCGCGGCCAACGACGCTGGTACTTCGCGCAATTCATCGTCGTGATCGGCATGGCCTTGCTCGTCTTCGCCCCGCTCGGCGTCTACTTCCTCAACAATCCGAGTGCTTTCCTGACACGCATTCAACAGGTCGCGCCACACGCCCTGACGCAAGCACCGGCGCTGCTTGAAAACATCGGACGCGCGCTGGGCATGTTTTTCATCAGCGGCGATCCGTACATTCGCTTCAACCTCCCCGATCGTCCGCTGTTCACCATCGTCTGGGGTGGGTTCTTCATCAGCGGGTTGATCACCGCGCTCGTCGGTGCGGTGCGCGGACAGACCGTATGGCGGCGCACCGCCTACTTCAGCGTGATCGTGACGACGTTCATCATGTTATTACCCACGGCGCTGGCAGTGAATGAGATCACGCCCAGCAACCTGCGCGCGATCGGGATGATGCCGCTGGTGTTTGTGTTTCCCGCGCTCGGCATGGGGTGGATTGCAAAAAAGATTTGGACACGGATGAACGCGGATGAACACGGATTTTCCCTAAAACGGCAGAGACAGTATGTGAGTGTCATCCTATTGAGTACATTACTGCTTGGCATGGTAGAAACCACCTGGACTTACTTCCGAGTGTATGTCAACGAACCGCAGTTATACGTTCAATCCGACGGTGATCTGGCCGATATTGCGAACTGGCTGAACAGCCATGACACGCAGGGCGAGCCGGTATACCTCGCTGCACTACATTATCGCCATCCCACGGTTGCGGCGTTGTCCGAGAAATACGGTGAACTCAAATGGATCGCGGGGAATCGTGGTGTGGTGCTACCGAATGGGCCGGGCTACTTGTTCTTTGCGCGCTTGGGCTTGCCCGACGAATCATGGTTGCAAAAAATATTACCGGATTCGACGTTGATTGCGAAGCCGCTGGCACCGGATGGTGCCACGAATTATCAGGCGTATCATCTTTCAGCCCAGCCCGTCGTTACGCCGCAGGTCAAACTCGCTGTGAATTTCGGCAACATCGTGCAACTGATTGGTTATGATGTAGAGCCGTCGCATCCCGAGCGGAGCGGAGCGCAGTCGAAGGATGCGACGGCCAGCGTCACACTCTACTGGCGCGTATTGAACCATCCCGATCGCGGCGATTACGCGACGTTTGCGCAGCTGCGCGACGCGTGGGGGTTTGAGTGGGGCAAGGGCGGCTCGTTCGATTATCCGTCGGAGCAGTGGACGCCGGGCGAGATCATCGTCAATCGCATCGATGTGCCTGTCGCGGCGGGCGCGCCGCCCGTTGACTACGAGCTGCGTGTGGGCTGGTTCTCACCAGCGACGAATCACCGCTTGAACGTGGTGGCGGCTGATGGCGGCTTTGGCGGCACAGTCGCGCAGTTGAAGCCGATCCCGATCGAGCGAGTGACTACTGATGCGGCGCAGTTGAACATCGGCACGCGGCTCGATCGCGAAGTGGCGCCGGGATTGCAGCTGCTGGGTTACACGCAAGAAATCAGCGAGGCGCAGACCGGCGCACCACTCTATGTGACGCTGTTCTGGCAGAGGGCCTACGCCACTAGTGAGGCAGCTGTGCCTGACGCTCCACTCACGTTGCAACTGTCTTCGTGTGGCTGCGCGAATCAACCCGTGACAACCAGCGTTTTGACAGTCACACAGCCGGTGCAGGGCACGTATCCTTTCAGCCGCTGGGCGCCGGGCGAGATCGTGGCTGATCGTTATCGATTGCGCATGCCGTTTGATCTGGCCGCGGGCGATTATACGGTGGAAGTCGCAGTTGGAGGCAGTGGGCCGATCGTGCTGGGAGCCGTCAACGTGCGGCAAGGCGATCGGGTGTTGGAGGAACCGCCGATCGATCACCGCCTGAACGTGAAGCTCGACGATGCCATCGAGCTGGCGGGTTATCAGATCGATCAGGCCAACGCGGCGATCAAGTTGACGCTGGTCTGGCGTTCACTGAATCCGATCGATCAGGATTACACCGTGTTCACGCATGTGCTGGATCGATCGGGGCAACAAATCGGCGGGAAAGATAATCAGCCGGTGAAGGGCACTTATCCCACGTCGCAGTGGAGGCCGGGCGAATATGTAATCGACGAATACGTCATTCCCAGCCAGCCGCCAGAAGGATATGCGCTTGAGGTTGGCCTATATGATCCGGAAACGGGCGCGCGTTTAGGCGAGACGATTCGGTTGAAGTAAGGCAAGATGCCATCTTGCCCCACATGTACTATACTTACCCCTGACACTATCCCAGCGGAGGATCCATGAGCACGACAGAACCCACTCCAGTTGCTGCGCAGTCTGAGTCATACGCTTGCCCGAAATGCGGCGGCAAAATGAATTTCGATGCAGCCAAGGGGACGTTGCTGTGTCCGTTCTGTGGGCATACCATGACGGTGCCACCAGCAGCGGCGCAGCAAGGGCCTACGCCACTAGCGACGATCTCCGAGCACGATTTGGAAGCAGCGTTGAAAGATGCGTCGGGCAAAGCGCAGGGCTACGGCACACAGCTCAAATCGATCAAGTGCCAGAGCTGCGGCGCAGTGCTCAACGTGGAATCCAACATCACGTCGACGCAGTGTTCGTTCTGCGGATCGAATCAAGTTCTAGAGCAACAAGTCGATCCGAATTTATATCGGCCCGAGTCACTGCTGCCCTTTGCCATCGACGATAGCCGCTCAAACACGTTATTCCGTGACTGGCTGGGGCGCGGTCTGTTCACTCCGAACGATCTTAAACGCGAAGGCGGCGGGCAAAAACTGCGCGGCGTGTATTTGCCCTTCTGGACGTTCGACGCGCATGCCGAAAGCGCTTGGCGGGCCGAGTCTGGCGACTATTATTACGAGACGCAATGGGTGACGGTGACGCGCGACGGCAAGAGCGTGCAAGAGCAGCAGCAAGTGCAGAAGACGCGCTGGTATTGGACGAACGGCCATCACACGGGCGACTATGACGATGTACTGGTCTATGCCACGCGCAGCATTCCCACCAACATCCTGCAGAAGATCTATCCCTACGATACGAGTAAGCTGATAGCCTATCAACCGCAGTACTTGTCGGGCTGGAGCGCGGAGTCGTATCAGGTGCCCTTGGCCGAAGCGTGGCCGCTCGGACGCGACATCATCCACAACGAAGAGCGCCGGGCCTGTGACAGCGAGGTGCCGGGGGACACTCATCGCAGTCTCAGCGTCGAGTCGCAGTTGTCCGCCCTGACTTTCAAGCATGTGCTGCTGCCCGTGTGGGTGGCGTCATATCGCTATCACGGCAAGACCTTCCGCTTCATGATCAACGGGCAGACCGGCCGCGTCGATGGCGAGAAACCGATCTCCTGGATCAAGGTGACGATTGCGGTCGTGCTGGCGATTGTGATCATCGGTCTGTTGATCTACCTCTTCTCCAAATCCAAGTCCACCAACGTGGGCGAGCTCTTGATGTGGCGCGAGTGGGCCATGGCGCAGCTCAATGGGCCGTTGTTGATGTGAGTAATGCGTACTACGTAATGCGTAAAAGCCGCCTCGATGACTTATTCACCGAGGCGGTGTGTTGTGCGCGTTGTTTTAGGGTAAAATGACGGCGACCTCTTTCTCAGGATAACCAACATGGGAGCTGATCTCAACTTCGCGTTGCAGCAGCTCAGCCCGGCGCTGGCAACCGTGATGCATCTCTTATCGTTCTTCGGGTCGGAAGATTTCTTCTTGCTGCTGGTGCCGTTTATCTTCTGGTGCGTGGATAGCAACTTCGGGGCGCGGCTGTTGTTCCTCATTGCCACGTCGGACTTCGTCAATGGGCTGCTCAAGTGGACGTTTCATGCGCCGCGTCCGTACTGGGTCGATGCGCGCGTCAAAGCCCTGGAGTCCGAGATCAGTTACGGGATTCCATCCGGTCATACGCAAAGCGCCACGGTGGGCTGGGGTTATCTCGCCTTGCACGTGAAGCGCTGGTGGATGTGGCTGATCGCGGCATTAGTCATCTTCGGTGTGGCCCTGGCGCGGGTGTATCTGGGCATGCACTACCTGGGCGATGTGATCGGCGGGCTGATCGTCGGCTTGATCGTGTTGATCGCCTTCGTTGTTTTTGAGCCACGCGTCACACGCTGGATCTTGCCCAAGCCGATCGGGGTTCAGATCGCGACGGCTTTCATTGCATCAATGTTGATGCTGGCAATCATGCTAATCGTGCGATCGGCGATCAGCGGCATCGTCGATCCGAGCGAGTGGGCGCAGCTCGGCGGCCCGATCGCGCCCCGCAGCCTCGATACGCCGATCAGCGACGCGGCTATCATCTTCGGCGCAGGCCTGGGCTTGGCGCTGCTCAAACGATCGGGCGGCTTCAACGCGCGCGGTCCGTGGAGCCAGCGCCTGCTGCGTCTGGCGCTGGGCCTGATCGTGCTGTTGATCTTGCGCTTCGGCCTTGGCGCTCTCTTTCCCCGCGAGCCGGAACTCCCCGGTGCGATTTTCCGTTACGTGCGCTATGTGATCATGGTGTTGTGGGCGACGTGGCTGGCCCCGTGGGTGTTCGTCAAACTGCGACTGGCGTAGCGCAAGTTGATAACTTGCGCCACAGCACTCGTGTTACAATTCGCCCCATGACATTCCACTTTCCACGCCGCGCTTTCCGCGTCCTGCTGCTCGTCGCGCTGTTGTTGTCGTTCGCAGCGCCCGTGTCAGCACAAAGTCCTGACGCGGCCCAGATCCTGGCGCGCATCAACGCGCTGCGCACGCAGAATGGCTTGCCGCCGCTCGATCTCAACGGCCAGCTCGCCACGTCGGCCCAGCAGCACAGCGATGATATGGCCCGGACCGGCAACGTCGATCATGCCGGTTCCGATGGCTCGTCGATCGACTCGCGCATCCAGGCCACCGGTTACGGTCACTGGCGCGGCTTTGGAATCTGGAGTGAAAATATCTACGGTGGGCAAACGGCCACCGTAGATGTCGCGTGGAATTTCTGGACCACCTCACAAGTGCATCGCGCCAACTTATTGAATCCGCGCTATCGCGAGATCGGCATCGGCGTGGGACAGAGCGACAAGGGCACGTATTACACGCTTAATTTCGGCGCGCAGCCCAACGTGCTGCCGTTCTTTGTCACGGGCAGTGCGCCGATCGTGACGCTGCTGTTGACCAACGAAAATGACATCACGACGGGTGAAGGCGTGGCCATCATGGGGCAGGCCACGCAGGTGCGTGTGGCGGAGGGCATCGACACCCGTTCGGCCGGCTGGCAACCGTGGGCACCATCGATTCCATTTCAACTCTCGGATGCGCCCGGTCAGCATACGATCACAGTCGAATACAAAGACGAATTAGGGCGCGGCACGAAGGCATCGCGGACGATCAATGTGTCTGATCTGGCTGCAGCGCCTACGCCCACCCCGACCGTGGTCACTCCAACGGCTACCCTTACACCCAAAGCAACAACCACCAGCGGAGCGACGGCCACCCGTGAAGCGACAAAAATCGCGACACCAACGCCGACGCTGGCGCCGACCAAAGCAGTGACCGTGACGGGCACCGCAGCGGCAACGCCGACCCAAACCGCGACGGCTACTCCCACGCCCACTGCACCGCCTACAGAAACATCGACACCCGCAGCGACAGCGACACTGCATTCTACCGATACGCCTGCGCCGCAGCCTACCCAGGCGACCGCGACGGTTGCGCCATCGGCTACTCCCAGCCCGATCGCTTCGCCGACGCCGCGCGTGACGATCACCACGCAGTTGATCGCCGCGAATCTGGCGACTTATCCCGCCGCCTCGCGCCTCACGCCGCCCGCGCCGCGGCCTGCGCCTCCCGAACGCCCGTTGCTCGACGATGTTCAATCCCCTGTCGGCAATCTCTTCGCCATCTTGCTCGGCCTGCAAGCCGTCGCGTTGATCGGCATTGGCGCCGTGGTCGTCGTGCGCCTGCGCCGTCGATCGTAACCCGCAGCTTGAGCCGGATGTTGTAACTCACCCTGCGCCGTTTTAGGAACGTTGACGGCGCAAGGTGAGTTATAATGAATTTGGCCGTCATCATCTCAAGGATCACCCATGGTCAAACTCATTGCCCTCTACAAAAAGCCCGCTAACGTCGACGCCTTCGAGCAGCATTACGCCACCCTTCATATTCCGCTCGTCGAAAAAATTCCCGGCCTCCGCAAGACCGAATGGACGCGCTTCATCGCGGCGCCCACTGGTGAGGCTCCATATTACATGATGTACGAAATGTATTTCGATAACATGGCCGCCTACCAGGCCGCGCTGAAATCTCCCGAGAATCTGGCCGCCGGGCAAGACCTGTTGACGTTTGCCAAGGACCTCGTGACGATGATGGTGGCCGAGACTTACGAAGACGAAGTGCGGCGTTGAGCCGGAGGTTACGTTGAACTTCACCGATCAAGTGGTGCTCATCACCGGAGCCGGGCGCGGCATCGGCAAAGCGCTGGCGCTGGCCTTCGCGCAGGCAGGCGCGCGCGTGGCCGTGAATGACATCAATCCCGATTCGTGCGTTAAGACCGCCGATGAAATCATCGCATCCGGCGGGCAAGCCGTGGCCTGTCACGCCGACGTGGCAAACAAGCTGGCTGTGCAAGCCATGCTGATCGATCTGGAAGATCGCTGGGGGCGCGTCGATGTGCTGGTCAACAATGCGGGCGTCGAGCCGCACAAGCCGATCGTGCAGCTGGACGAATGGGACTGGAATCGCACCATCGACGTGAACTTGAAGGGCGCGTTCATTTGCTCGCAAAGCGTGGGCCGCATGATGCAGAAGCAAGGCGGCGGCGTCATCGTCAACATCGCCTCGATCGCTGGTCGGGCTGCCGGACTGCGCGATCGATCGGCGTATGTAGCCAGCAAGACCGGCTTGATCGGCTTCACCAAAGAATGCGCGCGCGAATTCGCCGCGTATAACATTCGAGTCAATGCCGTCTGCCCCGGCGTGATCATCACCGAGATGACGGCCCATTTGCGCCAGAACGAAGCGCAGTTGAAGAAGTGGCTGGAAGATATTCCGCTGGGTCGCCTGGGGGAACCCGCTGATGTAACCGGCCCGGTGTTGTTCTTGTGCTCCGACGCAGCCCGTTATATTACCGGCCAGGCCATCAACGTCGACGGCGGCAAAGTCATGTTGTAGAGCAAGTTATCAACTTGCCCTACTCAATTCAAGCAAAGGAGTCCGTTGCGCAACAAGCGTTCCCCCTTACTCGCCGTTATTCTGCTATTTGCCGTGCTGCTGCTCATCGGCGCACCATTGTTGATCCGGCAGAGTATCATGCCGCAGCCCCTGGTTGATGATAGCCGCCTGGTGGAATATCGCAGCCCGACGTTGGGCTTCAGCCAGCTGCGCCCGGAGCCATGGACGGTGGTCGAAGATCACCCGCAGTTGATTCCAAAGGGGCAAGACACGCTGCATGCCGTGGCGTTTGTGCCCAACCCCGATAGCAAGACCCTGGCGATCACATACGTCCAGACTTTGACGACGACTCAAACCCTGCAAGAATACGCCGCTCAGCAGCGCGCTGATTTGCAGGCCGATACCCAAGTACCGTTTACCGATCTGCGGCCCGTCAAGATCAACGGCCTCGACGCGCTGGAGACTGAAGCGATTATCAACGCCGATGGTGAAGCGCGCCAGCATCGCGTGGTCATGTTGATCAACGGGTCGCGCGCCTATGCGCTGGTCTACATCGGCCCGATCGGCGGTGCCGGACAACAACGGGTTCAGAGCATGGTCGATTCGTTCAAGTTCGTGCAGTAAGTCCGTATGATTCGTGTACTTTCTTCAGAATAAACATTGACAAATGAACAAAGCCTTGCGAGTGTGCGCTGTAACCCTCATGAGGCTTTGCTTTTAAGTCGCCTCATCATATAATAAAGTAGTCCAATCTGGTTCCTGATCACCTGATCCCTCATGATCGGTCAACTACTCGGCGATTACGAACTGCAACAAGAAGCGGGGCGCGGCCCTTCGGCCACGGTGTATGTCGCGCGCCAGCATCCGGTCGAACGCTACGTCGCCGTCAAGATTTTTGAGCCGCAGTCGCGCGAGGTGTCCAATCGGCTGCGCGAACTCTCCAGCGCGATGGCCGATCTGGATCACACGCACGTCCTGCCCGTATATGACAGCGGTCGCTGGCAGGATCGCTACTACTGGGTAATGCGCTATATGCCAGCCGGGTCGCTCAAAACGCGCCTGGGCAAGCAGCGCCTGACGCTGGAAGAGATCGATCGGATTTTGCCGCAAATCGCCAGCGCACTCGATTATGCTCAACAGCGCGGCCTGGTACACGGCGATCTCAAACTCACCGATGTCTTAATCGATCATGCGGGCCAGG
>Ga0182021_10002142_pt1 | contig 22998 bp, 19 predicted proteins | sample 612E3MmetaG_FD_120493 | JGI IMG/M metagenome (GOLD analysis project Ga0182021, IMG submission 120493) | Permafrost microbial communities from Stordalen Mire, Sweden - 612E3M metaG (Illumina Assembly) | ecosystem: Environmental > Terrestrial > Soil > Wetlands > Permafrost | place: Sweden... | reverse complement strand
TTCATCATCTTCTACAAAAAAAATCCTGGCACCTGTCATACTGGTTCACGCTCATCATCTTGATTAATAATCCAATTATCCTCAATTATAAAAATTGAAAAATATCTCATATATTAAGATAAAAATTTGTCCTTTTTAAATCAATCGCAATGCGATAGTGCCACATTTATCGCATGCATTGAAAACGAGAAAACACTTAATAAATATAAAAAAATAGACAATAGCAATATACTTCCATTAAGATCTATATAAAAATATTATTTCAATAATTAGACTTGTTCGATCAGGGATATATCGTGAGAGATGATAGAATGGATGATATTCAAAAAATAACTGATCTTCTGAAAAAAGAACTGAGAGGATTGAATATCCGGGAAATCGCTGAAAAATTAAAAATTAACAGGAATTCCATTGCCAAACTGCTTGACATACTTACTGCAAAAGACGAGATAGAGAAAAGAGTTCATGGGAGATCAAAAGTCTATTACGCTGTTCCAGACGGCAATAAAAAAATACAAGACTATAAGAAATCATTCGAATTATTATCCGGTACTATCGAGAAATTAAATAATTTTTCTCCGGAAGAAGATATTTACGCGTTTATAGCAGGAATCCTCAGCCAAATTGCGCCGGAAGATACAATTATTTTTGTAAATTCATTTAATCAGGATACAAAGATAATAACGCTTAAGGCATTCGAAGGGTTCGGACCTCGACAATATGAGGTCGAGAAAATTATCAGCATGCCTTTTAAGGGACTTTCATTTTCTGTCCCTGACTTGGTTATGCCGGAAATGCTCACCGGAGAATGCAATGAGATATCCGGCGGATTAATTGATCTTACCTTCGGGATGCTCCCGTACGAGACCTGTAAAAAAATTGAAGCGATGCTATCCTTTGGTAAGGTTTACAGTGCGGGCATCAGCTGGAATGGAAAACTCAACGGCGCTGCAACATTCATCCTCCCCAAAGGATCTGACCTTGAAAACCGTGAGCTGATCACTTTTTTCATACGACAGGTAGCCGGGTTTCTAAGCCGCAGACAATCCGAAACGGCACTCATAGAGAGCGAACAATTTACCCGGGAGATTATCGACAGCGCGAAAGAGGGTATTATTGTTCGTGACCGGAATCTCAATTATCTCATATGGAACCCGTTCATGGAATACCTGACCGGCATCTCTGCGTCAGAAGTACTGGGGAAGAATGCCCTTGAACTGTTTCCTCACCTGCTGGATGGGAAGATGGATGTCATGATGCAACGGGCACTTATGGGGGAAACCGTCAGGATACCTGACATGAGCTTCCATAACCCGTCTACCCGGAAATCAGGATGGATTTCCTGTATTTATAGTCCCCATAGTAAGGGGGATGGGGAGATTGACGGGGTTATCGGAATAATTACAGACCTCACGGAGCGCAAACAGGTTGAAGAAGATCTGGCAGCCGCATTTACTGAGCTCAAAATCTCAGAAGAGAGATTTTCCGCAGCGTTTCATTCCAGTGCCGCACTGATGGGGCTCTCATCCGGGGGAAAATTCTTGGATGTCAATCAAACATTTTTGAAAACGCTGGGATTTTCCCGGGATGAAATTATCGGAAAATCCATCAGTGACTTGGATCTTTTCATGAATCCGGAGGATCGGGCACTTGCCCTTCGCATGCTTGAAGAGAGTAGTAAGGTGAGAAACCTGGAAGTTCCGGTACGGACAAAAGATGGTTCCATCCAGCATGGCTTGTTCTCCATAGACCAGATCATTATCGGTGAAATTCCCTGCCTTCTGACTACCATGGTAGATATTACCGAACAAAAGATACTCGAGAAGGAGATGGAATTTCACGAACAGGAGATCCTGCGATTCTCACGATCACTCGATACAGCAATCAGGAAACTTAACCTGCTGTCCCGAATCACCCGGCATGACATCAACAACCAGCTGACTGCGATTCTGGGATACCTGGATATACTGGAGATTGAGCAGAATAGTCCCCTGCTTAATCCGTATCTGAAAACAGTCAGGTCCGCTGCCATTCGGATCTCCACCATGATCCAGTTTGCAAAAACCTATGAAAGCATCGGCACAGTAGAACCCATCTGGCAGGATATCCGGAACCTTGTAACAACAGCGGCGGAGGAGACCTCGCGTGGAACCATTGTCCTTGAAAATGATATCCCTGCCGGGGCGGAAGTTTTCGCCGACCCTCTGATTGTCAAAGTGTTTTACAATCTCATGGATAATGCGGTGCGATACGGTGGAAAGATCACTACCATCCGGTTCTCGGTTGATGAAAAGGGGGACAGACCCGTGATTATGTGCGATGATGATGGTGATGGTATACCTCAGGAAGAAAAAGAAAAGGTCTTCGAACATGGATACGGGAAGAATACCGGTCTTGGGCTTTTCCTCTCCCGTGATATCCTTGATATCACCGGAATTACCATTCGTGAGACCGGAGAACCCGGGAAAGGTGCACGGTTTGAGATCGCAGTACCTGGAGAAGCTTTTCAGTACGCCGGAATTCGATAGACAGACAGTTGGATCACCGTAATCGGAATCTTTTGTTTAACCGGGCAAATCCGTGGCAATCCAAGTCAAGGTACACCAATGGGCAGATGGTTCCTTTGAAAACAACTAAAAAGCTCTCCGGACAAAGCGATGATGCATGTCATTCGGATCCCCACCTGCCAATATCGGAGAAGTCTTCATGGAAAAGACGAAGTACCGCTACCTTTCAACCCCGGACCAGGAGAAACACCTGCCCCAGCCACTCCTTGAGATCCCGCCCGATCCAGGAAAACTGATCATTGATCTCCCGGAACCGGAGTCGATTATCATCCCACCCTGTGATCTTCGGACCGCGATTGAAGAGCGGCACAGTATCCGCACGTACGCAAAAGAACCCCTTTCCCTTGCGGAGCTGGCTTTTTTGCTCTGGTGCACTCAAGGGGTAAAAAAAGTTGCCGGCACTTCTGCAACCTTCCGCACGGTCCCGTCAGCAGGAGCCCGCCACGCGTTCGAAACGTACCTGCTCGTCATTGACGTCGAGGGGCTGGAGCGGGGACTGTACCGGTACCTTGCCCTCACTCACCAGGTCCAGCAAATCGATACCGATCCGACCCTGCACATCCGGATCACGGAAGCCTGCCTCGGCCAGCAGTTCATCATGCGGAGTGGGGTGGTCTTTCTCTGGGTCGCCGTGCCGTACCGGATGACCTGGCGGTACAGCGAGCGGGGCTACCGGGAACTCCACAAGGATGCCGGGCACGTCTGCCAGAACCTGTACCTGGCGGCATCGGCAGTCAGCTGCGGGGTCTGTGCAATCGCCGCGTACGAGGATGATGCTATGCACGCCATTCTTGGCATCGACGGCGTGGACCAGTTCCTGATCTATCTTGCTACGGTTGGAAAGACAGGCACCGGAACCAGTTGAAAATCAAAGAGAGATTTCCTTGCCCGGATTATCTTCAGTAACCTTACCAACAACCTTCACCTGCAGGGAAAATACTTCCGGGAACCGGAAAAGGAACCTGAACATGTTTGCAAAAGGGTTGTTCCTGCCGGGTGGCGTCCTGCTCGTTACCGGCCTTTTCCCGGGGGTATTCACGCTCCAGGGTTTTTCCTGTCAGCGACTGGTGTCGTTACCATGGCAACCTGCTTCTGGTGATGAAAAAACCAGAAAATCTCCTTTCCCTTGTTGGCTGGTGAACAGGAGGAATATCCTGCTAAATGGTAGTCTTCCTCAGCCGGATGAATATGAGCCGGCCTGAATGAAGATCAACAGGAAGGTCTTCCTTTTGCGGTTTGGCTCAGGCCCGGGATACCAAAGGTACGCCGTTTATTTTCACACCACGGCCCCACCCTTTAAAGTCCTGAACAGCCGGCTTATGATTGAACAAGGAGATCAGGATTATCTGGGCAGACGTATGGACCACGATTTTTATCCGGCATTGTGTACAGATCGTGGTCCTTTCCTGCCGGAAAGAAAACAAGTGCAGGATCATTGATGTCCTGCTCAAGGAGTGGGCTGGTGGCTCCCGTTTGACATGATTACAGACTTCCCCCGGATGACCAGAACAGAATGTTACCCTCCACGACCCGTACGGTCAGGAGGGCATGACCAGGTGTCCCGGCTGAAACAGACGGAGATTACCGGGCAGCCGGGGCGGAAGGATCACGGCGTGGCAGGAACCAGGAAAATAACAGGGATCGATGAACTTCTGAAGAAATACTGGGGCTATTCTTCATTTTTACCCCACCAGAAAGAGATCATCGAATCGCTCCTGCAGGGTCAGGACACCCTTGCCCTCATGGCAACCGGGGGAGGAAAATCCCTCTGTTACCAGCTTCCTGCCCTTTGTCTTGGAGGACTGACAATCGTAATCTCCCCCCTGATCTCGCTGATGAAGGACCAGGTCGACGATCTTATTACCCGCGGGATACCAGCGGCCGCCTACAACAGTGCCCTGGAATATCGCGAGCGTGAAGAGATCGAAAAAAGCCTGGGGAATAATACACTCCGGCTTTTATATGTCTCTCCCGAAAAATGCATGCAGCAGAATTTTATCAGTATGCTCGGGTCGCTTTCTGTCCGCCTTATTGCGATTGATGAAGCTCACTGCATTTCAGAGTGGGGCCATGATTTCAGGCCGGAATACCGCCAGTTATCCGTGCTGAAGAAAAAATTTCCCTCGGTGCCGGTCATTGCACTGACGGCAACTGCCATTCCTGAAGTCAGAAAAGATATCAAAAACCAGCTCGGCCTGTCAGGAGCCAATGAATTTATCGGTAGTTTCAACCGAAAAAATCTCCAGTACCGGGTACTGCAGAAGAATAATCCGCAGGAAATGCTGATCAGCTATATTGGGCAGCACAGGAATGATTCCGGCATTGTCTATTGTTTCAGTAAACGGGAAACAGAAGAGATCGCAGAAGAGCTCCGGAAACACGGGTTCAAATCAGGTGCCTATCATGCCGGCCTCCAGAAATCAGCCCGGGAAAAAATCCAGGACGATTTCATCCATGACAATATAAAAATTGTCTGCGCAACGGTCGCATTCGGAATGGGCATCGACAAGCCTGATGTCCGGTACGTCATTCATTACGATCTTCCCAAGTCCATCGAATCATATTACCAGGAGACCGGTCGTGCAGGGCGTGACGGTCAACCCGGGGAATGCATTCTTTTTTACCGTCCGGGGGATGTTTCGAGAGTCCGTTCACTTCTCGAAAGTGATGGGTCAGGGGAACGCCATGTCAGGATGGCACTCCGGAAATTACAGGATATGACCCGGTACGCTGAATCCGCCATCTGCCGGAGAAAATACCTGCTCAATTACTTTGGAGAGGAGTATTCCGGTGACAATTGTGCTTCATGTGATACCTGTAACCACCCCCGTGAGCTGGCTGATGGATCCGAAAATGCAAAAATTATCATCCAGTGCGTGAAGCAATTGCCATCGAATTTTGGCATTGAGCTCATTACCGATGTCATCACCGGTTCGAAAAGTTCCCGGATCAGGAATTACCATCTTGATACCCTTCCCGTATATAATTCGGGCTCTATGTACAACAAACAGCAGTACAGGACCTGGATTGGTGAATTGATCCGCGAGGGTTTCCTGGCAAGAACCGGAGACAAATACCCGGTCATTCGCGTCACCCATACCAGTGATCGGGTATTGAACCATGGCACCCGGGTTATGCTTTCCGTTCCTGGCAGCGGTCAGGAAAAAATTGTCCCCCATGAGAGGAGTGTTTGCATAACGGGCGGGGAAGAGAAATTATTCCTGCACCTGAAAATCCTGCGCAAATTAATCGCAGACAAGGGTCGTGTTCCACCGTATGTTATTTTTCCGGATAAAAGTCTGAGAGAAATGGCCCATACCCGGCCCCGGGATCCGGACCAGTTCAGAAATATACCCGGAGTCGGCGAGATCAAGCTGGAAAAATATGGTTCTGTGTTTATTTCTGCGATAAAAACATTCTGCGAAGAAAATAAAAAATGGGTATAGTGTCATTTCAACCACCAACTTTTTCAAAAATATCGACGGAAATATTGGATAATTGAATGACCAGAATAAATCTCAAAAAAGTGAATCACTGCTGGAAATTAAAGTGAATAGAGAATTTTTTATTGTGTCCGTTCTATCGCAATTTGGGGACGCCACAGCGGCGGGGACCAGCCGAAGGCGAAGTCCCCAGGAGCGTACGAGTGATTAAGATCATTAGAACAAAAACAAAATTTTTAGTCGCCAGAATGGGACTATCCCCTAAAAAATTATCATAAAACCAGAGAACAAAGGAAAAGTACTAAAATCCCTTAATCCCCGGGAACAAATTATCAGTTAAAGGAATCCGGTCTTTTTTAAAAGGAGTAAAAACGGGAATAGCCGGCCCGAGAACCTGTTTGTCCCTGATTTTTACTGTTACGGCACAAACTGTATTCCGGGAAAGATCGCACCCCGGAAACCATCAACAGCAATCGGCACACCATATACGTCCCTGACAGTACTGCTGAACTCTTTTTCGAGAATCTGTTTCGGGAATCCGTTTTTCCGGCGCTGGAAGGTCCTGACCCATTCACTCCAGAGCCGCATACACTGGACATCGCAGATCCGGTTCGGCTGGACATGATGCGCCAGGAACTCAAAAAAGGTCTTGTGTTCGGAGAATTCGTCGAGGCTGATGTCGATCCCGCTCAACCGGAACCGTTGATCAAACCTGTTCAGCATCTCGAGATTTGCGGTGTTCATGAAAGGCGGAGAAAGATAGTCCCCTGCATTCAGGGAGCTGCTCAGGGATTTAGGGGCTTTCTCCGTCTGATGTTTCCTTGATGCGATACGTATTTTCGGGCTCTGCAGAGAAGACATTCTAAAGTACCTGCAAAAGGTGGGAAGACAGGGTTTATAGGAGGTCTTCTGAAAATCAAAATTTGAAACGTTAAAAAAGCCAGACAGGATTTATCTGGCAGAAACAATCAGTTGCAACCTGGTTTCATCAAAAGGCAAATCGTTTTATCCGAAAAAACCCCGGAGTCATTCACCTTGTTTCAATTTCTTCGGAGAGAATTTCCGGGAACATGTATCTTCCCCGGACCTGATAACAATGAATCTGAAAATCTTCACCGGTAATTCAAAAATACCTGTATCCGATTCGGGTCGGAGATTCGTTTGAATCCCAATACGCCGGTACAAAAAAAGAATCCACAGCAGCCTTTCGCGCCAATTGAATACCTGAAGTCGTGGCACCGATTAATACCGGCATTTTTTTCTCCTGAACAATTTCCTCTAGTCGTCCTCTTCTTCTTCGGGCTGAGGCCAGATATATTCTTCATTGGCGGGATCCGGCAGGTTATCGTCGTCGTCTTTCAGGTTACAAAAAGGATCTTCCTCCGGCTCTGTGGGAACCAGATGTTCATCATTGCTTCCCCGGATCCTGCGGACCGGTAAGCCTGCGCCACCCCGTTGCCCGGGCACTCTCTCACCTCGTCCTCTCGGTCTCATGGTTCAGAGTCTCCACGTTTCTCATGTACCAAACCTCACTCTTATTTCCGGATATAAAAATTTTTGCAACAGCGAAAAAAATAAGCGATCATTGAATTGATGAAATTTTTTAAAACGAGTTCCGTATTCTATCCCTAAAAAACAGGGTACATGAAGAACAAGGAATGATTCTGGACAGCATGCAATCTTCCTCTGAGTAAGATCATGGTAACCAGCCATAAACTCCTGCAACAGGTACTGGCACGATAACCGCCTTGACAAGGGAAAAGTCCGGGTCCGGTATATCGACCGCGGAGCACCAGAAGATCGGTCCTGCGTGGACGGGCCGGGCATCTGGCCTGAACCATACTATATCGCTATCAGGACACCTTATGGCGGAAAACCTGTCACGTGTCACCGGATACTGCTGATTGCCTGCGACGGGAAGATAAGTTTTGAAAACCAGAAGATCCCGGGGCAGGCAAACCGTCTCATACAGGAAAACCAGGACCGGGAATAACGATCAGACAAAGGGAAGAAGGATTTCTCTAAAAAATGGTTTATTGCCAAACAAGGACATCTGCGAGATAGTACAAAAAAGCGGGAACGGTTGTTCCCGGAACCGTCTCATTCCCTGATATACAGCTATGGAACGAATTTAACACCGGGGAAGACTGCGCCGCGGTCCTCATCATAGGCAATTCCGGTGCCGAACTTGTCGTTTATGACATTGCGGAACTCTTTTTCAAGGATGAGTGTCGGAAACCCGTGTACTTCTCTTCGGTAAGTCCGGACCCATTCATTCCAGAGCAGCATGCACTGGACATCGCATATCATATTTGGCTGCACATGACGGGCCAGAAATTTGTCAAAAACCCTGAGTTCGCGGGACTCCTCAGGACTGATATCAATCCCGGTGAGCTGGAACTGTTCGCCAAACCGGTTCAGCATATCGATATTTGTCTTGTCGGTGAAAACCGGGGGGATATAGACCTCATGTATGGGTCTGCTCGCGGTCTGGTGGAATTCCTGCGGCCTGAGGGTCCTGAATGCAATCGAGGTTCCTGTGCTTTGCGTAGCTGACATTATAAAACACCAACAAAGCATGTGAGGGAGGGGTTTATAGGAGATTTTCTGAAAAACAAATTTTGAAACAAATTTTGAAACGATGCCGGGAACGGCTCATACGACGGGGGATGTGGTTTTTTGGCAGGTTTATCTCCATCTGTCTGGTTATTGCAGGAATATGGGCATCCTGAGGAATTTGCCATAACGATGGGCAGCGGCCGCATATGCTTCGTGCTCACCTGCAGTCATCGGAGAAAAAAGATTGGAGGTAATGCGGACCGTGCCTTTCCAGAACGTGCGTTTCCATATTCCCGCGACCTTGCCGCCGATTATAATAGTGGGGGTGAGCATGCCGTTTTTCAGGACCAGGTTATGAGTTTTCAGGACATCAAGGACGTCGCTGCGGTCATGGTAGCCAAGGACGTACTCATCAAAACCAGGGAGCAGGTAAACATCGGATGAAAGGGGTTCTTCCTCCAGGTCAGACGGGAATTGCCAGAATATCCGGCCCTCAACGCTTTCCTGGGTAAGCTGCGACATGATTGCGTCCAGCCCGGCCCGGGCCTCAGCGACGGTGAGTCCTGACCAGCCGGCAAAATCCTGGAGCGTGGCCGGTCCATGACTTGAAAAATATCGAAAAGCCAGTTCCTCCAGTGCCTTTTCGCGCCCCATGATCCTGCCTTCCGGAACCGATTCATCAAGGGCAATGAAGGTTGGGTTGTTGCGGTGCATTATACCCTGGCATATCAGGCCGTCAAGCGATGCCCGCTGGAGCATATACGGCCCCCTCTGCCCGAAAGCCGGTATCCCGTTTTTTTCGAGAATGGCAAGCAATTCAGTCCGGTTCAGCTGCATACCGCCATGTAATACTTCCGCGATCACGCGGTTACTGCGGCCAAGCGTCTCTTCATCAAGCCCGAGCTCCTGGTATCGCCGCCGGTTCCCTGCGATAATACGAGGTGAAATAAGTGAGAGCATCCAGCGGATATCCGCAGCACGGACAATATGCAGGGTGCCCCGCATGACCCAGGTGCGGATAAGGGTTTTATCGGCGATCGCCTTTTCGATGCCTTCAGTTGTACTTCCCGGCAGGCGGAGCCCGATTGACCATACTGCTCCTGAATAATCCTGTGCCTGCACTGCTCCCAGCCAGGACACAACCTCGCCGGGACGGGTGAAGCGGGAACCTTCAATGTGCTGGTTGATCAGCCTCATGCGGGCAATTTTCAAACTGGTTCCTGGAGTTCTGGTCATGTTTCTTTGTTTTTAGCCGGATAGTGTGTTTTTATGCTGAATATAACGAGGACCAGGTATACATTATCCCTGCAGCCGCATCTCATTCGCGTTACCAGCTTTGGTATACCTGCTATCACTTTCCCGCCAGATCTGATCCGTGTATCAGCCCCAGTTTCCGCATCGCTTTTTCCTCATCTTCGTGTGCGATGAACAGGAGGATTTTTGGTTCCGGTCCGGTCTTCTGTACCAGGTATGAAACATCAAATTCGGTCATCGTATCGCCGGTTTTGCGGAAAGTAACTCCCCAGTGAACCCGGACCAGGGAATATTCATTGCTTACCGGGGTCTCCTGTAAGGAAAGGATCCTGGCGGATGTCTGGCCCAAACTCCTGTAGAATTCTGCCGCCTGGCGTGCCATGCTGATATATTCAGCCCGGCTCTGTGCGATGGCGCCCTTAGGGCCGGCAGAGATGAAAGTGTCGGCGAAAAATTCAGCATTTTTTTCGATGTCAAGGGCACTAAATGCCTTCTCGTATCCGCTAAACAGCTTGTGCAGGGAGTCACTTTCCAGTAATTTCTTGAGACCTGCCAGCATCATATCCCAGTTCTTTTTCGAATGTTCGGATGCCTGTTCAGTCGGGTTATTGTCCTGCGACAGCGCTACCCGGGTATACTCCTCTTCTCCGGAGAGTTCGATGGTAACGATGTGATAATTTTCAGGTGAATCGGCAAGTCCTGACAACGGGCTGAAGTGGCTGTACCGGACCAGCCGTTCCGGTTCAAACCGGAGAATGACCCCTTTGTCCTCATAGGGTTTCCCTTCCCATTCACCTTTCCAGATGATCGGGCTTCCTTCCTTCCAGTCCGAGATTACGAGGGTTCCGAACATATACTGGCGGATGACTGCAGGATTCACGAGCGCATCCCACACCCTGTTCCGGGAAGCGTAAACTCTGGTCTCTGCCCGGGCAACAATTTTTTTGTTGCCCGCCGTCCCCGATGGTTCAGCTGGTTCCGGGGTTTTTTCGTCTTTCATGGTATCAACTCAATGGCACATTCCAGGCAGTAGTCCGGCAGAAGGGTCCAGGGTATGACAACGCTACACCGAGTTGCTTCCCATTCGCGTGTTGATGTTTTAACGTCATGTTTCTATAAAGAACACCAGAAGTTGTCTGCATATAACGGGCAGCATTTGCAATGTATGCCTGTAGGGGAAAGGTGTCTGATGGTCTATTAATAAGTGGGGAAAGTACCAATCCGCAGCCTGCAGCAGAGGCAATGCTGCCGGTAAACCAGATGACCAGGAGGAATGCCGTAACATACAGGACGGCAAAGGACCATTTTACTGCCCGGATCCCCCGTTCTGTTGTCAGGACTGACTGGTCCACTATTCCGTGAGTAGGGGTGTGGACTTCCTGGCCGGTACCGTGGCCGTGATTTCGGTCATGGTCATCATGTTCAGGGTCTTCTGTTTCGACTATCGTTTTCCTCTTTTCTTTACCGGTGTTTCCCTGATATTTCCCTCTTTTGCGTTCCGCCAGATCATATAAGTACGTTTATTCTTCCACTGTCAGGGTCACAGGACATTTTTTCGTTTGCGAAAATAAGGTTACCCGCTGCCGGTCCTGTTCAGCGGGTACAAGGGCAGGGCAACACCGGCGCGGGGTGACTGCGTGAAATCAAAATCCGACCTGAGGTCCCCGAGCAGGGGATTATTCTCCCGCACCGATGGACGGGGATCCGGACGGTTGTCAGTAGCCGGGTCAATCCTTTCACTGCCAAGGAAATCATCTTCGATAAACCTGAGGTAGGCATCAAAGCTCAGGGTCTGGTGATCGATTAAGCCTTTTTTTGCATACGGGCTGATCACGAGGGCCGGCACCCGCAGGCCGTACCCGTTCTCATCGACGACCGGTGGGACAACGTGGTCATAGAATCCACCCCAGTCATCCCATGCAAGGAAGATCGCAGTAGTATTCCAGTCAGGACTTTCCATTGCAGCATTAATCAGGCTGGTCGTATGGGCCTGCCCGGTGCTGACAAGGGCCGGCGGGTGTTCACTGTGCATCTGGTTGGGCACGATCCACATGACCGAAGGAAGGTTCCCGGCTTTTGCTGCAGTATAGTAATTATCCAGCGGCTGGATGTTTCCCAGCTGATTATCCTGTTTCACGGTCTCGAACCAGGGCAGCGGGTTCCAGATCTCCGGAGCTGCTGCAGTCTGGGGTTTGGGATCGCAGAACATTGCATCGTTTTCGCAGTCCGGCTGGGTACCCTCGTCCACGTAGTATGCCCAGCTCACGTTCTTCCGGTACATAAGGTACGTGAGGTCGGTCCATGCATACTCCGGGTTCACTTCTTTTGTGTTCCGGTTCAGCTGCATGCCCAGTGACTGAGGGTTGGCGAGCTCGTTTTTGCAGCTCATCGGGTCCGGTGACGTGCATTTTGCGGACCATGCCGAGACCATAAACAGGTGTGCCGGCAGGCTCCAGGAGGCAACCGGTTCAAACATGCGGTCCTGGAGAACGTACTCACCCGCATAACGCCAGTAGTTCGGGATCTCCCGGGCATCATGGTACCCCATTACGTCCGCTTTTCCCATTGGCTGGGTACATGCCGGATCAACACTGCTGGCACAGGCCTGTTTCCTTCCCAGCAGTTCCTGCCGGATGAACCCGTCCATCTTCCCTCCATCGATGTCTGCAACCGCATTCGGTGCTCCGTGGGGCCCGCCCTCATTCCGGTCATTGGGATCATGATAGGGTTTTACACAGGTGCCGTTCTGCGGATCGGGCACACAAACTGAGGGGACACCATCTTTCAATGGGATGCCGTCAGCACCCGGGTACGTCCCGAAGTACTCGTCAAAGGCACGGTTTTCCTGCATGATGATGATGACATGCTCTATCTTGTGGATATCCCCGGATAGCACGACCTGTTGAGGCGCTGGGGTTGGTGCAGGGGACTTCGGCACGGCTGCTGGCGGGGACGTGCACCCGGCAATCACGATCATCAGGGCCAGGATTCCTGTGATACAGAAGAACAAACCAGGGGGCAACGGAGTTCGGGTCATGGGATCATCCTATTTTGTTGAGGGATATCCCGGGAATCATAAAAATATATGGATACCACCACAAATGCCGGGATGGAAAAGGCAGAGTAGAGCAGGTCCTTCGTATCACATTACCTTTGTTTACAGCTCATAATCCGGCACAAGAAACAGCTCTCCTAATGTTCACGCAGGGCAAGCCACCACCATAACAGATTGATGACAATGGTCCCGGCGACAAGGAAGAAAAACCACAAGAAAAGCTGCATCTCCGGGGAAACATCACCAAAAAGCCCATCACTCATTGTCTCAAAAAGGATCGAAAAGAAAATCCAGAAGAGGAGCGTGAAAATAATCCTGGTCCTGTTCATACCGTTCACCGGTTCTCAGCGCTATTCGTTAAAAAAGAGATCGTGCGTACACACAGGTGATTACCGGTGAAGGCCAGGGTTCCCGCCGGGACCTGGTTTGCGGCACAGGGAAGATCCAGCGTCGGATAAAGGAGATTCAAAAGAGGTAATTTCTTTACGATAAGACCTGGGATGAGGGAGTCTGTATTTTTTAAAGAAAAAAAACACTAATCTGGGGCGTTGATTCTCCCTGCTACTCCTTCCAGTTTTTTGAAAAGCCCGGTAATTGTGATATCCCGAATTCATTTCACTCAGTTCCTGATGGGTAAAATCCTTATCTGGCACATCAAATTTTCCGATTTACGAGTGTGCGCCCCCTAGACCACCCTGTAAAATTAAAGTGTTCAAACAACATTCGTGCCCAGCGAGGCTTTGCCGAGGCGGCCAAGCGAGCCCCGAAGGGGTGGGCTTGCTCATATTATTGGATATTTTTGTGAAATGATTTCGGGATAGAACAGAAAAGCCCGGTAATTCCCATTATTCGGTTCGTGGGAAAAATGTGCTCAATGATCACTCTGTTTACCAGATTACTGGAAGTTTGGACTTCAGCAATTGGCTTGTAATGCCCTTTGATTCAAGGTGAATTTTGCCTTGTATTCCAATCCTTCAGGCAGGCTGAACCCTTCCGGATCATGGATATGAGGATAGGTTTTATGACTGTCGCCAAAAAAACCGAACTTACCAGATCGTAACCGAGGCCGGAATGCCTTAAAGTTCCGGACAAACACGCACTCCTTCCTGTGAACTCTCTAAAAGAAAGCAGGACAATAACCGGCACGAGCTCAGGAACTAGCGGATTACACCAGTGTCTTGCGTTTATTTAATATTACCAGGCGGATAGAATCAGACATATGGGGAGATGGGTAAATGTCTTTTGAAGCAAGCCTGGACCGTTACCTCAATGAACACAAGGGAGAGCGGGTCCATGTCAGGCAGCTGGCGAAGCGATGTAACAGCCTTCCCAACACGATCATTCACAAACTGAAATTTTTACACTGGCATCCATGTGGCGAGGGCTATTGGATCTCATAAGGTGTATACAAGGTCATATCGCGTTCTTTTGACAGATCCTGAGGATTTGTGTCCATTTTTTTAACGTGAAAATGGCAGATCATTGAACCATACCGGGTCTGGTAACGGTATGGGATGTAAAGCCCTGGGAATCCTGCAGGCATGGATACATCATTAATAGTAGACCGCGATTAACATCGCCAGAGTGGACAGGAATACATACAGCGCCCCGGGTATAAAATGAGCCCGGAAATCCGGGCGAAGTCTGGCTTCACGGTCTGCCCGGGGCATGTCTTCATCAGAGAAAAAGGATTCAGGATGGCTATGCAGAAGTGCTTCGTATATCCTGAAATAGCCAAATTCGAAAAATGAGCTGAAGCCGATCAAAACAACATTTGAAATACCGCGAATCGTCATGTCGAAAGCAATGGTAACTGATCCAAGAAGGGTGAACAAGATCCCAAAATGGACCAGCGGTATTATGAATAAAATGATCCATGCCACCAGTAAACGGTTAATATTATGAGTCTTACCTTTCCAGGCATTGTAGGTGTCCCACGGTTTATAAGCATCGTGAGAGCGATCTATTATCATTGCAAAATAGATTGCAAAGAATAATGCAAACACATCCTGTGTTTCAGTAAGGACCATGTGCTTCCCGGTTTTATTCTGTACCTGAATAGGATTTCTTAGATAAATAACAAAGAGGATACTACCAGGCATCACAAATCGAATCCTGGTCAGTGCTCCTGAGTACCCGTCGTTACTCAAATCCTGTCTGTTCGGCGATTGAATTCGAACTTTGTTCCATAAGAAACAGATGAAGGATCTCCTTCCATTCATCTCATGAAAATGTCAATGTCAATTTGTGGGGGATCAATTCATACCTGCATCGTGCACAACGTCTCTTCCCACTCTGCGGTTTGTATATCTTTTTTTAAATTGTATTCTGGACATAAAATTTTTACCATTTTAACCCCGTAATCTTTCTTTGATTCAAGGTCTTACAATAGCATATTACCAAAATAAAATTGTTATTCTTTCTTCATGAAGAATACCAGACCAACAAGGAAAGCTCCAACCGCCAGCGTAGATTCAAAACCCGGTTCTTTTATAGGACTGGTGAGAGGAGTCGTGGTAGTAGGAACAGGTAGTGTTGTCACTATCGTAATGGTTGTTGGCTTTCCGGTATTCATGGTAGTCAGAGTTGGTGACGCAGGAGTAGTCTGAATAGTTTCCTGAGTTGTCGGCGGGGTAGTCCGGATCAGCGGGTTTGGGCCCTGATTGAGCAGGCTGAATTTTTCACTCGTTGTTTTTCCTGTTGCACCGTAATTATCATTCATTTTATTTACATTGCATTCTGCCCAGACCGTGTATGTTCCGGGAGGATAGCGGTCATGATTACCCATGTTCCAGAGAGCGTCAGTATAAAACGGCCGGGTGGTTACCGGGATATCTTCAATTGAAACCGGGGTCCCTCCACCATTGTATAATGATGTGTACTGAACACCATCGGGCGCCTGAACTTTTATCGTAATGAGTGGTGGCGCTGATCGTTGTGCTGCTACCTGTGCCAGGTTTGTATCTATCCTGAACCGAATATCATCTCCCGTTGGAATCCATTTGAGCTTTTCAACATCAACGCTGGCGGTGGTATCTTCGACTTTCAGGTCCAGTTGTGGATCGACAATGGTGAATGCAATACCATCTGCTTTTCCTGCTCCGTTGAGCCGGTACCAACTGCCTGAATTACCGGAAAATTCAGACTGGCCGGCCATGAAACTGGTTATTCTCGTTTTGAGGTCAATAATTGTCGTCGGGGAGGAACTGCTGATATCGGCAGCCGAAGCCCACCAGCCAACCTGGGTGTCTGATCCCATCGCAAGGGATATGTCAAGCCCTTCTTCACCGATAAATACTGCATTCCCCTGGGAGATCGTATTGATCGCCCCGGAAGCCGGAGCAGCACAAAAGAGGGAAATAATAACCAGGAGCAGGAAAATTTCGGCGATTTTTTCTGTCATATACCACCCATCTTTTCTTTTGATCCATAAAATACCATCAACAATGCCAATTGGAGCTCATAGATGCCTCGAAGGATAACGTGAAATAAAAATACACCGTCTGTTGATCTTGTTTGTTTCGCCTTGTAGCAGCTGACCAGACAACCTGCGTCCTGTGAGATTAACCTCATGGATTTTTATTCGTGAAAGTTCAGGTATTTTTCCAACCCCTTTTCGGGTAAGATTTTTTTTTAAATATCCTCCATGTACTCCAGTTCTCTTCCCATATCAGAGCATACCGCTATTGCTCCGTGCCTGTTGTTGCAAATTTTGTCACAAAATCTGATTTACGGACTACATTTGATAAAATTTCCCCAACCAAACCCACCAAGGACCAGGAAACTCCCCTGAATAATTTCCGGCAGCGGTAAATACGGGTTCATGGGGACACCTAGTATGTCCTCTTAAAAAAAGAACGAAAAAATTATTCCCGTCAGATAAATATGCCTGACGAATGGTCAATCCGAAGAAGTAATCGTTGAATACAAAGGAAAAGGTGAAAAACAATGGATAAATTTGAACAGATGATGAAAGACGTAAAAAGTGCGTCGCCTGCAGAGTTGAAAGCGGATATGGAGAAATATAAGGGTATGTGTACCTGCCCCCGGTGTCCGACCTATACTACCTGCGCAAAGAATGCACAGGAACTTCTTTTCTGTTTAGTAGGAAAGAGTTTCATGTGCATATCCGAACAGAAGGTATGCAAGTGCCCGACCTGCCCGCTTACCCCGGAGTTTGGGTTGAAAAGTAACTCATTCTGCATGAAGGGAGCTGAGAAGGCCCAGCGCTATGAACATGCTCTTTGGGGGACAAAAATTCCCTGATCTTTTCTTTTTCTCTCGAATGAATATTCGGAAAAATTGTTAGTTGCTGTTCCGATTAACCACCATACGATGAAGACCAGCGACAATTGTGCTTCCGGCATTGGATGAAATGAGGTGAAACAGGAATTATTCATGCGTCGAAATCTGAATGCGGTTGTCAAAACAGGACAATATTGGAAAATACCGGGAGTTACCCCAACTGAGGAGGCGGGGAGATGAGACCCATTGAGACTCTGTTGTTCCTTGCCAATCTGGTTACCTTCTTCGTCCTGGTGATTCCGCGGCTCCGGGTCAATCGGCCGGCGGGCTATATGGCGCTCATTGCACTATTGATCGCCGTAGCTCAAGTGTTGGTTGAGGGTCCGCGATGGCAGATGGTCCCGGCATATGCTCTGGCAGTTCTGTTATTCCTGGTCTGGCTGCTTCACGCCAGAGTACCTGCAAACTGGCACACCGGAAAGAACCGGACCTACCGGATTGCAGCCAGCCTTGCGGTCGGGCTTTGCCTGCTCGGGCTTTTAGTCTCTATCATATTGCCGATGGTGTTCCCCGTTTTTTCTTTTCCCCATCCCGGCGGGCCATACGGGATCGGCACGCTGACGTACCACTGGGTGGATACTGATCGCCAGGAGGTCTTCTCCTCTGATCCGAATGCTCCTCGTGAACTGATGGTGCAGGTCTGGTACCCGGCCAGGAATGCCTCATTATCCCCTCGTGCACCGTATATACGGGATTCCGACGAGGTTGCGACAGCTGTGGCCCGACTGCACAATCTTCCGTTTTTCTCCTTACAACACCTCAGATACGTGACTACAAATGCCGCTGACTCTGTACCTGTAGCGGACGATAAACCCGGCTACCCCGTTCTTATTTTTCTGGAAGGGCTTACCGGTTATCGCCAGATGAACACTTTTCAGGTCGAGGAGCTGGTCTCGCAAGGCTACATTGTCGTGGGCATCGATCAGCCGGGTGCTGCCGCGGCGGTGGTTTTCCCGGATGGACACCAGATAGTCGGGCTGTCAAAAGCTCATATGGATCCTCTGACAGGGCAGAGTGTCAGTCCGGCAGAAACAGCGCCACAACTGAACGGTCATGTATTCAATGACGGTATTATTCCATATTTTGCACAGGATGTCCCCTTCACGCTGGACCAGCTGGCCGCCATGAACAAATCGGACCCCAACGGAATCCTGACAGGGAAACTGGACCTGGAGCATACGGGTATCTTTGGAGTGTCATTCGGCGGGATTGTTGTTGCTGAAGCCTGTTTAAAGGAGCCACGCCTCAAGGCCTGCCTGATGGAGGACGTTTTTATGCCCGCCGAGGTAGTCCGGAAGGGCCTGCAACAGCCAGGCATGTGGATTACCCGGCCTGCCGACACGATGCGGCTCGAAAGAGAAACTGCCGGTGGCTGGACAGAGGAGGATATCGCCCAAACCCAGTCCACGATGCGTGCGGTGTACAACGGTTTACCTGGAGATGGCTACTTCGTGCAGGTGCCCGGGATGTTCCACATCGATTTGACTGACCTCACGTATGTATCGCCAATTTTCCCGGCAATCGGCTTCAGCGGCCCGATTGGGGTCCAGAGGGCACATGATATCATCAACGCGTACTCGGTAGCATTCTTTGAAAAGCACCTGAAGGGCACCGCAACACCACTGCTTAACGGGCCTTCGAAACAATTCCCTGATGTGCTCTTCGAAACACGCCGGTCCTGATCGACTGCATACGTTATACCTCATTATACCTGCCGTTTTATTGCAAAGAGATCCGCGGACCCCCGATCTGCATTTCTTTTCCCGATTCCTTTCGATTCCTTCGAAATTTTTCGCAGTTAACGCCATATTGATGACCTCAACGACCCATAAACTCGTTACCGATTATGTCACCCAAAAAGTACCTCCTCATATGCTGTGTCTCACTCATCCTTCTCGCAATCCTTGCGATGGGGTGTATGAGCACACCTGCCACGACGGTGCCTGTCACTTCTGAACTGAAGAAATTCAACTCAACGGCAGAGATTGAACAGTACGTGAAAGATTCTGTCGCAACCGGCCCACAGGACGGGTACAGGACCATGGTCCCCACTATCGGTATCAATACCGGCGTGAATGTTCCGCAACAGTCTGGCCAGGAGAAGAGCGGGACAGCTGTCCCGGCTGCCCTTCCGGGAACTGTCGGTTACTCGCAGACCAATGTCCAGGTTGCCGGCGTGGATGAACCGGATATTGTAAAAAACGATGACCGGTATATTTACACGATATCCGGATCGACCCTTGTTATTATTGATGCTTATCCGGCAGCTGGTGCATCGATCATATCAAAAACCGATATTTCCGAAACGCCAAAAGATATCTTTGTTACCGGCAACCGGCTTATCCTCCTCTTAACCGGTACAGGAACCACGGAAACCATTGCCCAGCCGGTGATTGGCGGCGCTGCCACCGGCCAGGTCATGCCCATGCCCCCGCTGCGATACAACTCCCTGACCACTCACGCCGTAGTGTATGATATCAGTGACCGGAAAAACCCCATAGTGATGAAAGACTACTCGATTGACGGCGATTACATCGATGCCCGTATGATTGGATCACTCGTGTACATGGTTACCCGGGAGCAGATCTACCCTTATGCCGGCAATCATGTGATCGTCCCTGTCCTCCGGGAAGGTACAACGACCATTGTCCAGCCGGATGTCTGGTATTTCGATAACCGCGAATCCCAGTACACCTTTACCACCATTACATCCCTTGATGCAGCAAGCGGGAACCAGAAAGATGCCCAGACCTACCTGCTTGGCAGCGGGAACATCCTCTACGTTTCACCGGATGCGATGTACGTGAGTTACCAGAAATACCACCCGGTGATCTATACAGGGCAAAGCGGACAGGGAATTATCCCGCCCCAACCGGTATCGATCAGCGGGGGAATGGGTTCCGGAGGATCCGCCGGGATTTCAACCGCAGTCAACACCCCCTTGTCATCACCGTCAGGAGTATCAGCACCGGCAAAGATTGCCGTTTCACCCGCTGCAGTCCCCCCTGACTTCAACTCCCTGACCGATGCCCAGAGACAGGCGATCCTCAACGGTCTCCGGACCGCAGAACAGGACGCGATCCGGCGGCAGGAAGCTGACCAGACCACCACGGTTATCCATAAGATCGCCATAAAGGATGGTTCAGTCACCTATGTCGCAAAGGGGGAGGTACCGGGAACCCTTGACAACCAGTTCTCTATGGATGAATACAACAACAACCTCCGCCTCGCGACCACATCGAGCATCTACACGCAGTCAGGCCAGTACACCTACAACAATGTCTGGGTCCTTGACGGGAAGATGAACACCATAGGTTCCCTGACCCATGTTGCTGAGCAGGAATCGATCTATTCGACCCGGTTCATCGGCGACCGGCTCTACATGGTGACCTTCAAGCGGATCGACCCCTTCTTCGTGATCGACCTGTCGACACCGGAGACCCCGAAGATCCTTGGAAAACTGAAGATCCCCGGGTACTCCGATTACCTGCACCCGTATGACGCGACCCATATCATCGGCATTGGCAAGGAAACGACGACTAATGACTGGGGCGGGGTCTCTACGAGCGGCATCAAACTGGCTCTCTTCGATGTCTCTGACGTGGCAAACCCAAAACAGATCGGCAAGGTGCAAATCGGTGACGCAGGTTCTGACTCCGCAGCTCTCACCGATCACCACGCGTTCCTCTTTGACAAGGCAAAGAACCTCCTGGTGATCCCGGTCCGGGCAGTATCCTCATCTCCGGTCATAAAGGGGGATATCTACAACAATCCCCAACAGGTCTGGTACGGGGCATACGTTTTCGGGCTCACCCCGCAGACCGGGTTTACCCTGCGGGGCACGGTCCAGCACGGGAGCGGTGATAACGGCTATTATTATTACGGCAGTTCATCATCTGATGTGAAGCGTTCGCTCTATATCGGCAATGTTCTCTACACGATGTCGTCAAAACAGGTCAAGGCAAATTCGCTCGACGATCTCAACACGACGATTGCAACGATACCCCTTCCGGGCTCGGGGGACGTTTATTATCCTGTTCCCGTGGCAATGAAATAGAAACAGCGGCTGGGCCGGATTCCGGTTCCCCATGTAAACAGAATCCTTCCCTTTTTTGGGAATAATACGGTAACCTGACCACCTTTTTTTTATATCCTCACAACGGGCAAATCTTCATGAAATGCCGCCAGGTAAATCGCTCTTGAAAAAAAAAAGCTTTTAGCTTTTAGACAAATGCATATGAGAGATATTCAAGACTCTTATAACTCCGGCAGTTCTCCACAACGCTGGCGGGGAGAGTCCATTGAGATGAAACGGAAAGCAGATGGTTTCAGATTCATCAGGGAAAAGGCTCTGTAGTCTCCTGCATCAAACTATGTTTTATCGTATGCCGGGAAACAAGGTTTTCTCCCGATCCTGAGTATCGTCACTTCGAGGCGAATGTTGGCACATTTTCTTCGAAGATAAAAACCTCCTCGATATTTACGCCGAAATAACGTGAAATTTTAAAGGCAAGATCCAGGGATGGCACGTACCTCTCTTTTTCGATCGCAAGAATCGTCTGCCGGTTGACACCAATAGCATCTGCAAGATGTTCCTGTGTCAGATCATGCATTGCCCGGAATATCCTGATCTTATTCTTCATCGGTTTCGAAATCCCCGTATTTTTTTGCGTAATAGATCCTGAAGCCGACATACAGGAAAACCATGAAACATAACAGACCCAGCTGGATATAACCCATCATCCGTGGAGGGAGGATATCCGGAACCCGGCCAGGAAACTCCGGACGGGGAAATGTCGGAACACGAAGAATTTCCATGACAGCTAAAATCGAAAATGCACAGAATATGACCCAGAAGACCTGCATAGTCCGGATCGTGGCCTGTTCGGTAATCTTTACATCCCGCTCGTCACTGATAAAATCCGATACATTTCTTTTTGCGAGGAACACCAGTATGATTCCGACTATGAAAGCGATTTCAATGAAAAGAGGCGTGTGAAGTTCTATTGAATACCAGAAAATGGCGAGAAGAGCGAGGGCAATACACCCGAACACTATATAGAAGGTATTTTTTTTCATAGGATCACGTTTAGTGGAATTCAGGGGGAGATCAAATAATGGTTGTCATATGCTCATCGGGTAGGCAGGTATGTGTCGTTCTACTAAAGGTATATGCTTTTTCTCCATTTAATTGTTACTTTTGCCAGATATTTAGAAACTTTTAAATGTCAAAATGTCGCATATACACTACATGTTGTGTGCTCAAAACTGCACCAACACCGGTCAAAAAGAACCAGGAGAACGAAACACGATGAAAACACCAAGAATCTATTACGGTGCCGTTGCAGTCTTCTGGATAGCTGCGCTGGTCATAGGAACGGCCGGCGCTGCATCCGTAACGCAGCAGGGGACCGGTAGCAATCAGACCCATAAAACCGAACTGTTCGGACCTCAAAAGATGACCCTGATGCTGAGCAATCTTACCGCAAAAGGGTATGATGTGTCCGCTATCCAGACAGCCGTCACAAACGGGGATTACAAAACCGCCATGACCCTCCTGCAGCAGTTCAGGACTGCTCACCCGGATGCTTTTCCCGCTTGCGTTGCCAGAACCGGCAATGTCACCTGGACTGGCAAAGCCCGGATAACGGGACAGGCAACAGGACAAAAGATGACCCTGATGCTGAGCAACCTTACCGCAAAAGGGTATGATGTGTCCGCTATCCAGACAGCCGTCACAAACGGGGATTACAAAACCGCCATGACCCTCCTGCAGCAGTTCAGGACTGCTCACCCGGATGCTTTTCCCGCTCGC
>Ga0182021_10002140_pt1 | contig 23003 bp, 18 predicted proteins | sample 612E3MmetaG_FD_120493 | JGI IMG/M metagenome (GOLD analysis project Ga0182021, IMG submission 120493) | Permafrost microbial communities from Stordalen Mire, Sweden - 612E3M metaG (Illumina Assembly) | ecosystem: Environmental > Terrestrial > Soil > Wetlands > Permafrost | place: Sweden... | reverse complement strand
CGCCGAGGCGGTGGCGGCCGTGCTGATCGAGCCGGTACAGGGAGAGGGTGGCTTCATCGTGCCGCCGCCGGAGTACGTGGGCAAGATCAAGAAGATCTGCGAGAAGTACGGCATCCTGCTCATCGCCGACGAGGTGCAGACGGGCATCGGCCGGACGGGCAAATGGTTCGCGATGGAACACTGGGGCGTCGCGCCCGACATCACCACCACGGCCAAGGCACTCGGCGCCGGCTTCCCCATCTCGGGCGTCACCGGACGGCAGGAGATCATGGACGCGGTGCATCCGAGCGGCGTGGGCACGACGTACGGCGGTAACCCGTTCGGCACCCGGGCGGGGCTGGCAGTGTTCGACATCATCGAGAGTGAGGGGCTGCTCGAACGCGCGACCGTCCTTGGCGGGCGGATCCGCGCGCGGTTCTCGGAACTGCAGGACCAGCACCCGGTCATCGGCGACGTCCGCGGCATCGGTGGCATGGCCGCCATGGAGCTGGTGAAGGACCCAGGGACCAAGGAACCGGCCACCGACTTTGCCAAGGTCTTCCGGACCAAGCTCTTCGAGAACGGCGTAGTCAACGTCGGCGCCGGCACCTATCACAACGTGGTGCGCTTCCTGGTGCCGCTCACCATCGAGGACGCGACGCTGGCCAGGGGCCTCGACATCGTTGAGGAGACGATGGCTCAGGTGAGCATGGCGACAGACTGGACCAAGGCTGGTTAACGGGCCCGACGGGCGATCGCTGCCGACGGTGAAGACGCCGACGGGAGGTGGGGAGACATGGCGGACATCAGAATGATCCTGGTCGTCGATCTGACGGCCGGCGAATCCTACGTCGAGGAATTCGATGCCGCGGGGACGTTGGGCCTGGGCGGTAAAGTCCTCGGCGTCCGTCTACTTGAGAAGCACCTCGACCTGGAGGCCGACCCCCTCTCCCGCGCAAACGTGATAGTCATCACACCCAGCCTCTTGGCGGCTTACAACATGCACGGGTCCAACCGGTTCGGCGCGTTCACTCGGAGCCCACTCACCGGGATCTGGCTCGAGTGCTACTGCGGCGGGACTTTCGCCCGAACCCTTACGGAGACGCGCTGGGATGGGTTGATTATCAAGGGTGCAGCGGACGCGCCGGTCCACGTGCACGTGACCGCAGAGGGTGCGGAGATCCGCCCCGCCAGCGACCTTTGGGGTAAGGACACGCTAGCCACCGAAGACGAGGTGCTTTCCCGCCTGGATGGCCGTTCAGCCGTCCTCTGCATCGGGGTGGGCGGAGAGAACTTGGTCAAGATCGCCTCGGTCATGCATGAGCGCGCCCACAGCCTGGGACGCGGAGGCCTGGGGGCCGTGTTCGGTAGCAAGAGACTCAAGGCCCTCAGCGTCAGCTCGTCCGGGCCGCTCAGATCCAGTGCCGAGGACCACTTCGCCGAGCAGAGACGTGCGGTGGGCAACTACGCCAAAGAGTCTCCCGCGACCCGCAACTACATTCTCTACGGCACGCCGGTCATGGTGAGGATCGTTAACGACGCGGGGGCCTTCCCGACCGACTTCTTCGAGGAAGGGGAGGTGCCTCACCGGGCCACCCTCGAAGCCGAGCATTGGCCTGAATGGGCCAGGATCGAGAGCGACAGCTGTCCCCCATGCCAGTTGCGCTGCCGCAAGCGGCTCATCGTGATCGATGGACCGCACAAGGGCCTTGAGATTCATGGTGCTGAGTACGAAACCCTTTACACGTTCGGGGGTTCGTGCATGGTCGAGCACGCGCTGAACGTGGCTCGCCTGAACGAACGCTGCAACCTGTTAGGCATGGACTCGATCAGTGCCGGCAACTTGGCGGCGATAGCCATAAAAGCCCGCCAGGCCGGCCGCTTGGCCGAGGGACCGAAGCCCGGGGATACTGAGGCGCTCCTGGACATCCTTGAGCAGATAGCAACTCGCTCGACCGCGGCCGGCGACACTCTGGCGGACGGCATGGACCGGGCTCTCGCAGCGTTTGGTATGAGCGACCGGACCATCACCAGCAAGGGGCTGGACCCAGCTGGCTATGAGCCACGCCGGCTCAAAGGAATGGCGCTGGCCTACGCCCTCAGCCCGCGAGGCGCCTGCCATCTCCGAGCGACCTTCTACAAGGCGGAGTTGGGTGGCTTACTCAAGGATCTAGACGACGAGACCTACGTCGCGACCTACATCGACTGGGAGAACCGCATGCTGCTCATGGACAGCTTCACTATGTGCCGGTTCTATCGCGACCTGCTCTTCTGGGAGTTTTACGAGTCGGCGGCCGCGCAACTCAAAGGCGAGCCGGTGACCGAGAAAGAACTCGAGTCGCTCTGCGACGAAACCCTCGCGCGTATCCGAAAGCTCAACCTGGCCTTCGGCATGACGCCCTCCGCCGATACCATCGCCGAGCGCTTCTTCACGGAATCCACCGACAAAGCCCCACCCGTCGATCGAGCCGAACTGGAGCGACGTGTCCGCCTCTACTGGATAAAGCGGGGCTGGACCGAGACAGGCATCCCAAACGGGGCGCGGCAGCCGGCCGCGGGGCGCTGAGCCGGCGACCCGGCCGACCACCCCCGCGCCCCCCTTACTAGATCCTCGTGGCCACCTCTTCGGCGATGGCCTCACCCATATCCTTTGTACCCGAGGTGCCGCCCAGATCGTACGTCACCCGCTTGCCCGCGCCGATGACGGTGCGCACCGCCTCGAAGAGCGTGTGCGCAGCGGCCGCCTCGCCCAGATGGGCGAGCATGAGCACCGCCGAGAGCACCAGAGCGGTCGGGTCGGCCTTGTCCAGGCCGGCGTATTTGGGCGCAGAGCCATGCACCGGCTCGAACACCGCCATATGCAGTCCGATGTTGGCGCCCGGAGCCACCCCCAGCCCGCCCACCAGACCGGCGCAGAGGTCGCTGACGATGTCGCCGTAGAGGTTGGGGCAGAGCAGCACGTCGTAGAGTTCGGGCTTCTGCACCAGCTGCATGCACATGTTGTCGACGATGCGGTCCTCGAACTCGATGTCCGGGTAGCCGGCAGCCATCGCGCGGCAGACTTCCAGGAAGAGCCCGTCGGTGCACTTCATGATGTTGGCCTTGTGGACCGCGGTCACTTTCTTGCGCTTCTCCCGGCGAGCGTAGTCGAAGGCGAACTTCGCGATGCGCTCGCTGCCGGCGCGGGTGATGATCTTGATGGATTCCGCCGCGTCCTTGCCCACCATGTGCTCGACCCCGGCATAGAGGTCCTCGGTGTTCTCGCGGACGATCACCAGGTCGACACCTTCGTAGCGAGATCTCACGCCGGGGATGGTGACTGCAGGCCTCAAGTTCGCGTAGAGGTCGAGCTCCTTCCGCAGCCCCACGTTCACGCTGCGGAAGCCAGAGCCCACCGGGGTGGTGATGGGGCCTTTGATGGCCACCTTCGTGTCTTTCACGGAGTCGATGACGGCCTGGGGCAGCGGGGTGCCGTACTTTTCCATCACGTCGGCGCCGGCTTCCACGTCGATCCATTCGATCTGAACGCCCGTCGCTGCCACGGCCACTTTGGTCGCCGCCATGATCTCGGGGCCGATCCCGTCGCCGGGGATACAGGTGACCCTGTAGGTCGTCATCGTTCCTCCCTCAGTCTCGCTAGTTGGAGCATGCTACCGAAGGTCGCCGGTGGTCGCAAGCTGCGCCCCTACCCAGCAGCCCTTACAGCCCCAGGTCGCTGGGCACGAGCGGGACGATGCTCTCGTCCGGCCGGTAGACCTGGTTGCGGCAGTACTCCCATATCTGCGCCATCCTCTGCTTGTCGTCGGCGGTGATGGGTATGTCGGTCTGAGGGTCGAGACCCAGAAGTACCGGCAGGATGCGGAAGGTGGTCACGCCATCCTTGCTGCCTGCCGGGCGCAACGTGGTCGACGTCGATCTTGCGGTCGTGGTCTCGCCAGCGGTGCCGGTAGTAGCCGTCGGGGTCGTCGTGGTCTTTTGGATATAGAGCGGCAGATAGCTGACGCCGGTCGCGTAGGTGCGCAGCCCGCTCTTCTCGAAGTGCAGGTAGGCCACCATGCCACTGGGCGTCGTGGCTGCAGTGGGATCGGACTGCACCTGCGGCAACGTCAGGAAATCGCCCAGGGAGTAGCCCACGTACTTGTGCCGCAGACTGTCGAAGTCGAACAGATGGCCTATCGGGAGTATCTGTGTGGAATCGCAGCCCAGCACGACGTCCACCCCGGCGGATTGGAGTATCTGGTAGGCCAAGGCAGTCTGCTTGGCGTCCGGAGCGCCCTGGGCCGAGTCCCCGTAGTCGATCATGGCCACAACGGCGTCGGCGCCCCAGCTCTTGGCCATGAGCGCATCCGCGTGCACGGTGTCGAATGTCACGACGTTCACCGCGAAGTCCTTCTTCTGGTCGGCGGGAAGCGTATTGGCGAGCGAGGACGTGTAGTCCAGGAAGGCTACCTTGATGCCCTTGATGTCCTCGATCACAGGGGTGTTCCGCGCCGCGCCGGTCCTGTAGGTGCCCACATGCCCGAGCCCGGCGGCGTCCAGCCGGTCGAGAGTGCCGGTAAGACCGTTCCAGCCGAGGTCCAGAGCCTGCGGGTTCGCGGTCCCCACCAAGTCTACTCCGGCCTGCTTGAGGGCGAACGCCAGTTCGCGAGGAGCGTTGGACGCGGACGCGGACGTGTACCCCGCGGCGGGACCGGCCAGGCGTGGCTCCAGAGCGGCCACGGCGTAGTCGGCTTTGCTGATGTAGGGAGCGATAGGAGCGAAGATGGGCCCGAAATCGTACGAGCCGATCTTGGCGTCCCGGATGCTGTCGAGGATGGCGGGTGCCGTGAGCACTCCGCCGACGGCCGCGATGGTAATGTCCGTTGGACCGGTGGTGGTGGTCGTCGTGGACGGAGTCGTCGTAGGCGTGGTCGGCTGCGGCCGAGGACGTTCCGTCGTGGTGGTCGTAGTCTCCAGACCGGGGATGGTGGCGGCCACGACGACCGTGGGCGGAACGGTGACAGTGACGCCGGCATGGCCAAGCACGGCCGGCTGGGTGTCTTCGGCCGGAAGGAACATCAGCGGCGCGCAGAGGGCGATCACCGCTAGGACCGCGCCCAAAGCTTTCAGCGCATTACGCATGCCGGCATTGTAGCTTGAAATCCGTGGTAGCCCATGCCACAGAGCGGAACTCTCCACCCGGGCATGACGGCCCCGCCTACGGGGGAAGTAGTAAGATACATTGGCTGCTACTGCAACCGTGCTGAGGACAAAAGAGTCTAGGGAAGGGTTCCCATGCTTGACGCTTTGCTGTATCCAAAGGCGGTCGCGGTGATGGGGGCATCGCGCACGCCTGGGAAAGTGGGCTACGCTGTCGTCGCCAATCTTATCCAGGGGGGATTCGAAGGGGACATCGTTCCTGTCAACCCGTCCGGGGGCGAGTTGCTCGGCCAGAAGATCTACTCGAGCCTGGAAGAATATGGCAAGCAGATAGATCTCAGCGTCATCGCAGTGCCGACTGCTGCAGTCAAGGGCGCGGTCATCTCCTCCCTTCACCAGGGAGCCAAGGCGGTCGTGGTCATCACGGCCGGCTTCAAGGAAGTGGGGCATGAGGGCGCGGTCCTCGAGAAAGAGATCGCCGACCTGTGCAAGGCCTCAGGCGCCCGTCTCATGGGCCCCAATTGCCTGGGCCTCATCAATACGCATCACAACATGAACGCCTCGTTCGCCAGCCACATGCCGCAGGTGGGCGCGATCTCCGTGGTTTCGCAGTCCGGCGCGCTGTGCACCGCCATCCTCGACTGGGCGGCCTCGCGCAAGATGGGCCTCGCGACCCTGGTGAGCATCGGCAACAAGGCCGACCTCGACGAGACCGACTTCCTCTCCGCCTTCGCGGAAGACGACAGGACCGCGGTCATCGTAGGCTATCTCGAGAGCATCGGCTCCGGTGACGAGTTCATCCGGGCGGCCGAATCGGTGGCGGCCGTCAAGCCCGTGGTCATCCTTAAGGCGGGGACCACGTCAGCCGGTTCCAAAGCCGCTTCTTCGCACACCGGCGCGCTCGCCGGCGCGGACATCGCGTACGGCGCTGCGTTCAAGCGGGCCGGCATCATCCGCGCCGAGACGTTCGAGGCGCTGTTCGACTTCGCCGCCGCCCTCGCCATGCAGCCGCTGCCCAAGGGCGATCGGGTGGCCATCATCACGAACGCCGGCGGCCCGGGCATCATGACCGCCGACGCCGTGGAGACCTGCGGCATGAAGGTCGCGTCGCTGCACCCCGATACCGCCGAGGACCTGCGCGAGAGGCTGCCCGCCGCTGCCAGCGTCGGCAACCCCATCGACGTCCTGGGCGACGCCGACCCCGATCGCTACGCCATGGCGGTGGAAGCCGCTCAGAGCGACCCGGCTGTGGACGCGGTCATCGTGATCCTCACGCCGCAGGCCATGACTCGGCCGGCGGAGACGGCCCGGGCCATCGCGGCCAAGGCCAACGGCGAGAAGCCGGTGCTGGCCAGCTTCATGGGTGGCTCGGACGTGCTGCCCGGCCGCGAAGAGTTGGTGGCGGCAAACCTGCCCGACTATCCCTCCCCCGAACGCGCCGTCGCGGCCCTCAAAGCCATGACCGACTATGCGGCCTGGCGTCTGCGCCCGCCGCGCATCGTCACACGCTTCCCGGTGAACCGCCGCCGCGTGGAGCGCATCATTTCCAGGCAGCTGCGCAGCGGCCGCCTTTACATCGGTGAAGCCAAGGCCAAAGACATCCTGCGGGCCTACGACTTCGTGGTGCCGGACGGCCGCCTGGTGGCCACAGTGGGCGAGGCCGTCGAGCAGGCGCCGCGCATCGGCTACCCGCTGGCTATGAAGATCGTCTCCCCCGACATCATCCACAAGTCCGACGTGGGCGGGGTCAAACTCAACCTCAACAGTCCGCAGGATGTGGCCGATGCCTTCGAACTCATGATGCTCCGCATCCACCGCAGCCTGCCGGATGCTTTCCTGGAAGGCGTCTATCTGGAGAAGATGGTTCCGCGCGGCCGGGAGGTCATTTTGGGCATGACCCGCGACCCGCAGTTCGGCCCCATGCTCATGTTCGGGCTGGGCGGCATCTTCGTGGAGGTCATGAAGGACGTGACCTTCCACCTCGCGCCCATCACGTCGGGTGAAGCCATGGCCATGCTCATGGGCACCCGCTCGTACAAGCTTCTCGAGGGTGTCCGGGGCGAGCAGGGAGTGGACTTGTCTGCCATAGGCGAGGCGCTCCAGCGCATCAGCCAGCTCGTCACCGACTTCCCGCAGATCGAAGAGCTCGACATCAACCCGTTCATCGTGGGCAAGATGGGGGAAGATTCGTTCGCCGCCGACGCCCGAATCCAGCTGGCCGCGGGAGGTGTGCTATGACGCCCGATCCGTCGCTCTACGACGCCGACTGGCAGACTAAGTATCGCGAGCTCATCATGACCGCTGAGCAAGCGGTCGCCAAGATCCGTCCCGGTCAGAGGGTCTTCATAGGCACGGGCGGGGCGCAGCCTCTTCACCTGGTACAGGCGCTGGTTGGCCGTAGGAAGGAGCTCGCCGACACTGAGGTCCTTCATTCCCTCACGCTCGGTGAGGCTCCGTATGCATTCAAGGAGCTGGCGGACAACTTCTCGGTGAACACGTTCTTCATCTCGTCGAACGTGCGGGAAATGATCCAGCAGGGCTACGGCGAGTACACGCCGATCCCTCTCTTCGATATCCCGAAGCTGTTCGAGAGCGGCCGGATGCCCATCGACGTGGCCCTTATCCAGGTCACGCCGCCGGACAAGCAGGGCCGCTGCAGCCTGGGTATCTCCGTTGACATCGTCAAGTCCGCGGCCGCCAACGCCGGTCTGGTCATCGCGCAGGTGAACCCGCAGATGCCGTGGACCATGGGCGACAGCTTCGTCAACGTGTACGACCTCGACATCCTGGTACTCGCCGACCAGCCTCTCATCGAGACCACCGAGTATTCCTTCACCGACAACGTCCGCTCGGGAGAGGTAGCGCCTGACTCCGCCGACCGCACCCGGGCCATCGCGGAGTACATCGCCTCCCTGGTCGAGGACGGTTCCACTCTCGAGGTAGGCATCGGCCGTATCCCCCACGGTGTGGTGGAGTTCCTGCACGACAAGAAGGACCTGGGTATACACACGGAGGTCATCACCGACGCCATCATCGACCTCATCGAGGACGGGGTGATCACGGGAGCCCAGAAGTCCATAGACCGGGGCAAGATCGTCACCAGCTTCGCGATGGGCACCAAGAGGCTATACGACTACGTGGACAACAATCCCATCTTCTCGTTCAACCCCACCGAGTACGTGAACGACCCGTTCGTCATCGGGCAGCAGAACAAGATGGTGGCCATCAACACGGCCTTGGAGATCGACCTCACCGGCCAGGTGTGCTCGGACTCGCTTGGTACCAAGTTCTACTCGGGCATCGGCGGCCAGGCCGACTTCAACATGGGTGCCGGCCGCTCCCCAGGCGGGCGGGCCATCATCGCCCTACCGTCCACGGCGGAGAAGGGTAGCAAGTCGAGGATCGTGGCGGCGCTCAGCACCGGCGCCGGCGTGGTGACTACGCGAGGCTACGTGCACTACGTGGTCACCGAGTACGGCATCGCCTACCTCCATGGTAAGAGCGTGCAGGAGCGGGCCATGGCCCTCATCACCATCGCCCACCCGGACTTTCGCGAGGAACTGCTGGCCAAGGCGATAGAGTACAAGTGGGTGCGGCCGGAGATGGCCGACGTCGAAGGCCGGTTCTTCGTGGGTCCGAAGGAAGTCAAGACCACGATGCTTCTCGACAACGGCACCCTGGTCAGCTTCCGGGCCATGCAGCCCACCGACGAGAAAGAGACCCGCGACCTGTTCTACTCGCTTTCGCAGGAGACCATCTACTACCGCTACATGTCGCATATGAAGCGGATCCCGCGGAAACAGCTGCAGAACTTCGTGTATGTCGACCACCGTACCGAGGTAGCCATCGTCGGGACGGTACCGGAGGCGCATGGCGAGGACATCATCGCCATCGGCCGCTACTACCTGGATCAGAAGACCAACCGGGCAGAGGTCGCCTTCGTGGTGCGTGACGACTGGCAGATGCAAGGCATCGGCGGTTTCATCATGAAACACCTGGGCACGATCGCCAAACGGAACGGCATCTCGGGCTTCACGGCCGAGGTCATGCGCGACAACAAGCCCATGCAGGCGGTCATCAACCACTCGGGCTTCAAGGTGCGGTCCTCGCTGAACGAGGGAGTGTTCCACTTCGAAATGGACTTCTGAGTGGGCCAGCGGTAGGAGGCATTCCCCTCCGCTCAATACTCGCGGGGGCGCTGCGTAGCCGCTTCGGGGAACGCCTCCTACCGCTGGCGACCTCTCTTTGACGGGTTGGGCCGGTGAGTCTGACTAGTTTTGCCTCGCGGCTCTGCCGCGTCGGCGTTTGCGGGCTCAGCTCCTTCTGTCGGTGACCGGACCCCAGCGGTCGCTCTTCGTTCTGGTGGCGCCGCAATTGCGGCAGCGGTAGTAGTAGAGGTTGTGGTACCCGACGCTTCCCGCTTGTAGGAGATGGCCGGTCCGGCCCATCAATTCCCGCGTTTCGAGCAATTCCCAGTCGTGGTGGCAGTGTCGCCGCCGCCACCATCGACGCGCCCACTGGGCGAGGGTCCCCCCACGAGCGCTCCACGTGCGCAGCCGGGAGACATTGCCCGCTCCCAGCGCTCCCATGAACCAGCAGAGTATCCACGCTCCCACGGCCAGCATCGGCCCGGAGAACAGACCCGAGGGATCGTTCCGGTAGATGGCGAGGTAGGTGAAGACCGCGAGCGGCACTCCGAAGAGCCCGGTGAAGACCACGCTCTTGCGCCACACCCTGGGGGGACAGACCGCCGCGAAGGCCGTGCCGGCCACCAGCGGCACGGCGAGCAAGACGATTGCTTCAGAATTGGGTGGGTAGCTTCCGTCTGCCCTTCGGACGGCGAACCAGAAGACCAAGCCCGGCACCGCTCCGGCCACGATGCCGGCGAAGGTAGCCGCCGCCACGCGCGCAGCCGTGGCGGCCGGGCTCCGGCCGAGATCAGCAGAAGGCTTCACAGCTCACATCCAGCGCCTGAGCCGCGCTCACCATCACCCGGTCGGCCGTCGCCAGGGTATTCACCCCGGAAGATCGCATAACTCCCAGATGAAGGGCGTCCAGAGTCCGGAGAGAGGCCCGGGGGAAGATCCGAGCAGGGACTCGGCCACCAGAAATGACTCGACCGTGTGGGGTAAGAGGACCAGGAACCCCATGGCGATGTCGCCCTCGAAGGTGGCAAGGACGCGCCCCTCCGCCTCGGCGTCGACACTCCCTTCTCGCCTCCGGCGCACGAGAGGGGAGCGCATCTCGACCTTGGTAAGCAATGCTGATGCACAGCGGGTTGCTCCCTTGCAGACACTCCTCGACGTCGGCCCACCGCGCCTCAGGTAGATTACCATTTGACCAGCGCGCTGGTATCTACGTAGACGCCTGTGGATGTCACTCTCGCTCCCTGTCTTCGCGGACCAGCAGTTCGCTCGGAACCGTCTGGTATGGGATGCCTGCCAGCAGGTCCGCGTGACTCGGTACCGTTCTGGCGGGGGCTCATGGGACATTTGCGCCACAACCCGCACGGAAGCACCCCCGCTGCCCTTCATCCGTTGATATGGTTGTACTCTGGTAAGAGATGCCGGAACTCGAACTCGGTGAAAGAGGGAACCATGAGACGAACCGTCATTCTTGCTCCGCTGCTCCTGATGACACTGACCATAGCCCTCGTGCTCGGCATGGGAGCCGGCGCCGCCAGCGCCGCCAGCGCCGCCAGCCTCGCCCGCTACGAACAGAACGCCTCTCAGCTCACCTATGCCGGGACATGGACCGTCGGCTCGGCGACCGCGGCCAGCGGCGGTAGCTACCGCTATGCCAATGCTTCGGGGACGGCCGTGACGGCCACCTTCAGTGGCACCTACCTGGCCTGGATCGCCCAGAAAGGGCCGACGTACGGCATCGCCAGCGTGTCGGTGGACGGCGCTGCGCCGGTCAGCGTGGACCTCTACAGCAGCACAGTGGTCTACCAGCAGAAGGCCTGGGAAACTAGCACGCTCAGCGCGGGATATCACACGGTCAGGATCGACTGGACCGGGACGAAGAACGGTGCGGCTACCAACACCACCGTCGGTGTGGACGCGTTCGATGTGACCGGCACGCTGGTCGGCGTGACTCGGATTGAGCAGACCGACCACCACCTCGGCTGGCAGGGTAACTGGCTGAAGGTATCGGCTGCCTCGTACTCCGGCGGCACCGCCTGGTACACCGACTCGACGGGAGGGTCGGTGACCGTCCCCTTCGACGGCGTCAGCCTCACGCTGCTCGGCAAGAAGGGCCCGACATACGGTATCGCCAACGTCAGCCTCGACGGGGGAGCGGCGGTTCCGGTGGACTTGTACAACCCCACCATCATCTATCAGCAGACCATGTTCGCCACCGGGTTCATCGCGCCAGGCCACCATACCGTCACCGTCACGTGGACCGGGCAGAAGCGCGCAGCCGCGACCAACTCCAATGTCGGGTTCGACGCCCTGGATGTACGGGGCGCGCTCACGGTGGCACCCACCTCCTACCTGGCCTTCGACATCACCAAAGCCATGGCCAACCTGCACGTGCTCTCCGTGGATATCGGGGTGCGGCACGGCGGGAGTCCGCAGGAATTGCAGGCGGTGCAGTATGCGGTGGCTCACTTCGAGGCCCTGGGCTACACGCCGGTCATCCAAGACGTGCCCCTCCCCGACGGCACCACTTCTCACAACGTCGTCATCACCAAGCCTGGTAGCTCCAAGTACACCATCGTTGTCGGTGGCCACATGGACAGCTTCGGCGCCTCCCCGGGTGGCAACGACAACGGCTCCGGGGCAGCGGAGGTGCTCGAGTTGGCGGAGGCCATCAAGAACGTCGACCTGGTCCCCACAGTGACGCTGGTGCTCTTCGGTCACGAAGAGCCCATGGGCGACGGCAATGCCGACCATCATCACTACGGCTCCCGGCGTTACGTGGCGCTGATGACCGACCAGCAGAAGGCCGACCTCGCGGCCATGGTGTCCATCGACATGATCGCCTATGGCCCCCAGTTCAGGGTGCGATATCGCGAGAGGGGGCCGAGGACGCTCGTGAACCTGTTCCTGAACTACTCCGCGCGGACCGGCGGCGGCCTGAGCTACATGAAGGATACCTCCCCCTACGGCTTCAGTGACCACGAGGCCTTCGAAGCCGTCGGTTACCCGGTTTCGTGGATCGAGTGGCGGGGCGACCCGGTGAACCACACCTCGGGGGACACCTATGCGCACTGCAACGCGGCTGAGATCCAGCAGGCCGGCGGGCTGGTATGGGGGTTCCTTGCAAGCCTGCGGCTGACCGACCTGCAGGCGTTGGTGGCTGCCCGCGGGTAAGCCCGGCCCATTCCGGGTATACAAGCGGCCGACCATCACCGGGAAGGAGTGCCCATGGCGGCCCCCATCGTCGGGATAATCCTCGGCGCCATCGAACTGCTCTTCGGCAGGCGGCTGTTCTGGCTGTTCGTGGCCATCGCCGGCTTCCTCATCGGCTACTTCCTGGCGCCGGCCGTCATCCATTCGATGACGGGGCTGGTGCGGGTACTGGCGGGGATCGGCATCGGGATCGTCTTCGGGCTGCTCGCTATCTTCTTCACCCGGTTCATGGTGGCCGTCGCGGGCTTCTTCATCTTCGGTCCGGCCGTAGTGGTCCTGATACGCGACGTAGGCGCAAATGCTCCTGACGGTTCCACTCTCTACTGGGTAGCCTACGCCGTGGGCGGGGTCATCGGGTTCGTACTGCTGTGGGCGTTCTTCGATTGGGCCTTGATCGTATTGACGTCTCTCGCTGGCGCCGGAGGGATAGTCCAGGGGATACGGGCCCTCACGACGCTCTCTCCCCTTTGGCAGATCATCCTCTTCGCCGTGCTGGCCGTGATCGGGATCCTCGTACAGGCGCGCAGCTACACCGGGCGACGGCTGGCCAACGGCCCTACGCGGAGAAGACGGCGCCTCTGACGGCGGCGCGGGAAGCGGCGCAGCAAGTCCCGGCTACGGAAGACGCCGGATAGGGGCGCCTAGCCGAACAGGTCGCGGCGGCGGTGCTTGAGCACCGGCATCCGCTCCCGCACCGAGCGCAGGTACGCCATGTCGAGATCTACCGCTAGGGTGTCAACGCCCTCCCGGCACTGCGCGATGATGGTCCCCCACGGGTCGCACACCATGCTGTGGCCGTAGCACTCCTTCGTTCGCGCCCACCGGCCCCACTGCCCGCACGCAGCCATGTAGCACCCGTTCTCGATAGCCCGCGTGCGGATGACGGGCTCCCAGTGGTACATCCCGGTGGGCACTGTGAAGGCGGCCGGTAGCAGGAACACCTCGGCGCTCGACTCGGCCAGGGCGCGGAACAACTCCGGGAAGCGCAGGTCGTAGCAGATGGCCAGTCCGCAGACCACCCCGTCGCAGTCGAACACGGCGATGCGGTCGCCCGGCGTGATAGCGCCGGACTCCAGGTACTGACTCCCGTCCGGCAGGACGATGTCGAACAGATGCAACTTGCTGTAGCGAGCGACCTCTTCTCCAGACCGGTCGAACACCACGCTGGTGTTGAAGTTGCCCTCATCGCGGCGCTCGATGAGGCTGCCGCAGTGGAGGAAGACGCCCTTCTCCCGGGCCTGCTTTCGGGCCCACTCGGTGCTGGGCCCAGGGATCGGCTCCGCGGCCGCGGCGTTGTCGGCGTCACTGCCGAGGTGGTTGAACATCTCGGGCAGAAGCACGAGGTCCGCGCCCTGATAGGCGAGCTTTTCGATGCCCTCCCCCGCGGCAGCCAGGTTGGCCGCCTTGTCCTGCCGCGAGTTCATCTGGACGAGTCCGATCTTCATGCGGCAATGATACCCAGAAGACATCGAAGCCGTCGCCTGGCGCCGATTGCATGCCAATTGTTCTGCAATGTCTATTGCAGGGGCAGACATACTGAGAGCGAAGCGAAGCGAGCGACTATACGAGGGGAGGACAAACTGTGACGACCCTACGGTGACAGGCGCTGCCCATGCGCCTGAGCGAACATGGCGAGCGTGTGTCGGCGAGCCTGCGAGCACGCGCGATCGCTTAGAGAGCGAAGGCACGTGGGCAGCGCCCCCGCCCTATTCTGACTCGATGTACTCCAGCGCCATGTGCCGCACCAGTTCAGCGTTCTGGCTGCAGCGGTCAGCGATAGATTCGAGGCGCTCGAGGATGGCCTTCAGCTGGTGGAACGTCTTGTAGTCGGTGTCCCACTCGAACATGAGCCGGTACAGCTCGGCGAAGATGTCGTCTGCCTTGCTCTCCATCTTGTCCACCAGGCCGGCAAGCCGGTACGCGTCCTGCAGGTCGGAGCCCATGGCCACGACGGCTGCTGTCAGCCCGAGCACCGCTTCGACGTCGGCCTTCGCCAGATCCACCAACAGCTGGTTCATCGAAGCTGGCAGAGTGAAACGCCGCATGACGATGCGGTCCGCGGCGCCCGCCGAGAGATTGTTGATACTGTCCATCGAAGTGACCAGACGCGAGAGGTCCGCCCGGTTCATCGGGAACACCCCGCCCATGGACAGACGGTCAAGAATGGCGTCTTTCGTGTCGTCGGCAGCGCTCTCAAGGGCGTCGAGTTCCCGAGCGGAAGCCTCGAGTTCCTCGTACTGGTCGGAGGCGAAACGCTCCACCACATCCTCGAGCTTGTTGATGATGACGACGACCTCGTCGGTGAACCCGGCGATGCGCTCGAGGGTCTGCTCTTCGCGCTCTTTGCCCATGGCACCGATAGCGCCCTCGAGGGTGGTCTCGCCCCCCATGGCCTGCCGAATGGACTTGAACCTGTTCTTTGCCATCGCCGCCTCTTTAGAAAACGAGCTTCAGGATGTAGTAGGCGACCGCCGCGACGATCGCGCAGAAAGGAAGCGTCACCACCCAGGCCAGCATGATAGCACGGAAGACTTTCCAGCTTACCGCACCAAGTCCGCTGCCTAGGCCCGTGCCAGTCACTGACGATGTCACAACGTGGGTGGTGGAAACCGGCAGTCCAAAACGCGAGGCCAGGAAGATGATCAGACCTCCTCCGACCTCCGCGCTGAACCCGTTGATCGGATGCAGTTTGGTGATCTTCTCCCCAAGAGTCCGGATCAGGCGGAAGGATTTGACCGATAGGAACGTGCCCACGGCCATAGCGGCCGCCGCGGCAAGAATGACCCAGATGGGGACTCCATACGCGTCCACCGTCTTGTTCGACCGAACCGCGAGAAAGATGACGATGATACCCATCACCTTGGTCGCGTCGTTCGAGCCGTGGCTGAAGGACACCCAGCTGGACGACCCGATCTGCAGCCACTTGAAGATGCGGTCGGCCCACGCGACGCTGAGGTGCGTGAGACCCCAAAGGTAGCGACTGGCACGCATGAAGATGAACCCGACGAGGATACCCAGGAACGGCGACACGAACAGGGCGATGAACACCTTGGTGAGCGCCGGCCAATAGATGCCGTGGTGAAGGCCGAGCGCGGCAAGCCCAGACCCGATCAGTCCGCCGACCAAGGCGTGAGACGAACTCACTGGGAGGGCCCACAACCACGTAAGGATCTCCCAGACAATGGCTCCAACCAGAGCCGCAATGACCAGGTGCGCCGTGGCCTTCCCGGCCGGGATGATCCCACCGATGGTCTTCGCGACTGCAACGCCCAAGGCGAACGGGCCCACGAAGTTGAAGATGGCTGAGATGCCTATCGCGATCTTGGGCTTGAGAGCTCCTGTGTAGATCACGGTGGAGACGGCGTTGCATCCGTCGTGGAAGCCGTTCATGACGTCGAATACGAGCGCGACCGCCACGACGGCGACTAGTTGCCAGGTTCCCGAGTTCACCGGGTCATGTGCCTTTCTCGCGGAACGAGCCGGCGGCCCTTATGGGCGGCCGGCTCGGAACTTGTAGTACTCCCCTGTCCATCGGCGACCATGATACTGGATTGCGACTTGGAGCGGGCGGAGATATTGGACTGCCGCGGCGAAAAAGGGCCGCTCAATGCGAGAAAACCGGTTGGCGCGCCCGGATGAAGAAGGGGGCGCGTCGGCCAAAGGCCGGCGCGCCCCAGCACTCACGTTCAGGTCATGCCGAGATGCCCCACCATGTGGGGCTCGACTGCCTGTTGTTAACTTGTGGGCGTCACCAGTTTGCCGATGGCGGCCAAGGCGGTGGTGAGCGGCGTCACTTTGGAGAGAAGGATGCCGCCGATCTCCGGCAGCGTCGCCGAATTGGACAGACCCGTCACGGCGGTGTCGAGGTCGTTCCAGGCCTTCTGCAGCGCCGCTGTGTCCGCACCCTTGATCTTCTTGCCGTTGGCGATGACCGACAGGATCTCAGGCTTCAGGGTATCGCGCGCGGCCTTGACGTCGGCCGCCGTGAGAGACCCGTTGGTGCCTTTGGCCGTCAGGTCGGCGACCGCGGTATTGACCTTGGCGAGACTCGCCTGCACCGCCGAGACCGCCGCCGGATCCGTGCTGCTGCCACCACAGCCGGCCACCGCCAATGCCGCCAAGGCGAGGGCGACAACCAAAACGAGAAGCACTACCTTTCTCACTCTCCCGATCCTCCTTCGATAGTCACCCACCCCGGGGCCTACTGGCCCACGCTCGTGGACCTCTTGCACTGTATGACACGTGCCCACCGATATCAACCAGGTTGGACCAAAACCGAATAACAGGTGTTCGGAAAATGCGCGCCGGTTTGCTCTGAGCCGCCGTCCCGAAGCGATGATTCCCGTCTTACTCTGGAAGGGATGGTATGGTTCAGCTATGAGACGGCTCGCGCTCTTTTTCGATCTGGCCCGCGGCAAATCAGCCCTGTTCTCGGTCAGCGAGCCCGTTCTCGGCGCCATGCTCGCGCTCGGCGCCATCCCCGCACTGTCCACCTGCCTCCTCGGCATCCTTGCGGCTCTGGCCGGTTACCTCTGCGTCTACTCGCTGAACGATCTCATGGACCTGCGGGCCGACCGGGAGGAGATCCGCGTGTCCTCCCCTGACCCTTTGGCCTGGAAGCCGGAAGTTGCGCACATGGACGTCGTGGCCTTGCGGCACCCGGTGGCCGCCGGCGCGCTGCCGCTTTGGGCGGCGGTGATGTTCGTCGCCACTCTCGGGATCGTCGGCCTCACGGCCGCCTACCTGCTGCGGCCCCTCTGCGCCTATCTGTTCGTCGGCTGCGCCGCCCTCGAGATCGTCTACTGCAGCATGCGCCACCGCACCTGGCTCAAGGTGGTCCCAGCGGCCACCATGGTCGCCGTGGGAGGCCTGGCCGGGTGGTTCGCCGTCGGCAAGCTCACGTGGGGCGCCTTGGCTTTCTTCTTTCTGCTTTATGGCTGGGAGACCGGGCGCAACCTCACCAACGACCTGGCAGACGTGGTCCACGACCGGATGGTAGGGATTACCACCTTGGCCAGCACGCACGGCCCGCGCACGGCCGCGAAGGCCATCCTGGCCGACGGGATAGCGATGGTCCCCCTCTCCCTGATCCAGCCGGTCCCCTGGGTGGTGCGCGGCCTGTTGGCGGGCGTCGCGCTCCTCACCATGACGTTGCCGTCCATCATGCTGTACCGCAACCCGGATGAGCCGTCTGCCCAGCGCTACTTCAACCGGCTCACGTTCTTCCCGCCGCTCGCAGCGGCCTGCGCCATCATCGTAGCGGCGGTCGTCTACTTAGCCAAATAGATCCCAGCGCGCCGGAAGGACCGAGCGTTCAGACCCCTCCCCCCTTGTCGTGGTCCTGCCACAGCGACTCGAACTTTCGCTTGCCGCAGCGTGTGCACATCATTTGGACAACGTACTGATTGTTCTGGACTGTCCCCCGCTGATCCTGGGGAACGGCCTGCCAGTCGTGCACACCCACGCGGCAAAGGAATGATCTGATGCGCACCACGTCGATCACAGGGGGCTCGCTTTCTCCACAAAAGCTCGTTTGAGGCCCTCTCCTCTGCATCGTATACCTCAAGAACGAAGCCGAGCCCCACATGGTGCGGGACTCGGCTGCTGGTGCTTCTGAGCGGCCGATGAGCGGCCTCTGGGGCGCCGCGCGCGAAGCCGCGGCGCCGGCACGTTCCGGTGACTACCGGTTGACGGTCCCTTCCCAGGTGTCGACTTTCTTCTGCTTCTTGTCGGCCTCGGTGAACCACCGCGAGGTGACCACTTTGGTCTCGGTGAAGAAGCGGATGCCGTCCTGGCCGAACACGTGGCTCTCGCCGAAGAACGAGTCCTTGTGGCCGGCGAAGGGGAAGTAGCTGACCGGCACCGGGATACCCACGTTGACGCCCACCATGCCGGCGTGGGTGCGACGGGCGAACTCGCGGGCGTAGTAGCCGGACTCGGTGAAGATGCAGGAGCCGTTGGCGAACCGGTTCGCGTTCATGATGGTGATGCCCTCTTCGAAGTCCGCCACCCGTTTGATGGCGAGCACGGGGCCGAAGATCTCGTCGCGGCCGATGGCCATGTCTTCGGTCACGTTGTCGAAGATCGTCGGGCCGACGAAAAAGCCCTTCTCAAAGCCGGGCACGGCCAGGTCGCGGCCGTCCAGCACGAGGTCGGCGCCTTCAGCCACGCCCGTGGTGATCCAATCCTTGACGAACTTCTGATGGCCCGCGGAGACGACCGGCCCGAGTTCGGTCTTGGGATCATACGAGCAACCGACGATGCGCTGCTCGGCGAACTTCTTCATGTAACCGATGAACTCATCGGCGATGCTGTCCTCCACCACGCAGACCGGCAGAGCCATGCAGCGCATGCCGGCGCAGCCGAACGTGGAGTTGATGATGCCGGCGGCGGCGCGCTCGAGCGAGGCGTCGGCCAGGACAAGACCGTGGTTCTTGGCTTCGGTCTGAGCCTGGACGCGTTTGCCGTGAGCGGCAGCCACGGAGTAGACGTGCTTGCCCACGTCGGTGGAGCCCACGAAGGACACCCCACGCACCAGCGGATGGGTGAGCAGGATCTCCGCCTCGTTACGGCTGCATGTGACCACGTTCACGACGCCCTTGGGCAGCCCGGCTTCCTGCAGCAGTTCCATGAGGCGGACCGAAGAGGTCGGCACCATGGAAGCGGCTTTAAGCACGAAGGTGTTGCCGGTGACGATGCAGAGCGGGATCATCCAGCCCCAGGGGATCATGGCCGGGAAGTTGAAGGGGGCGACGCCTGCGAACACGCCGAGCGGCTCGCGGTAGCTCACCGTGTCGTGTCCGGTGGAGACGTTCATGAGGGATTCGCCCTTGACGAGCATGGGAGCGGCCACACCCACTTCGCAGCCTTCGATGATCTTGATGATCTCGCCCCGGGCCTCATCGAGGTTCTTGCCCACTTCGCGCGAGCAGATGTAGGAGAGCTCCTCCATGTGCTTCTCGAGCAGAGCTTTCCAGCTGTAGAGCACCTGGGTGCGCTTCTGGATGGGGAGATTGCCCCAGGTCTGGAAGGCTTTGTGCGCGGAATTGACGGCGTCTTCCACTTCGGAGGCGGTGCAGCACGGAGCCAGGGCGAACACTTCGCCCGTGCTCGAGTCCGACACGTCCATGTATTTGTCAGTCTTCGACTCGAGCCACTCGCCGTCGACGAAATACTTCAGTTTGATAGGGTCTGCCACAGTTATCACACTGTCCTTTCTCTCTTGGTGATTACCTGATTTTATCGATTAACAGCGAGTTTACGCTGCTTTTCCCATGAAAATGTCATCTAACGGCCGTCAACTATGCCCATAGCGTATCGCAAGACCGCCCAACACGTGTCTACTCAGGCGCCGAGCGCGTTGTCCACCTCCGTAAGAGCCTCATGTACGATGTCCAGTCCGTATTTCAGCTCCTCTGCGGTGATCACCAACGGAGGGGCGACGAACGCCACATTGAAGCGGGAATAGGTGTATAGATGCTTGCTCTTGAGGTAGCTCGCGAAGATGCCCATCTCCGGCGAGGTGCCGCCATAAGGCGCCAGCGGCTCCTTGGTGCCTTTGTCTCTCACCAGTTCGAGCATGGAGAAAAGGCCGATGTAGCGGACGTCGCCCACGCAGGGATGCGCGGCCTTCATAGCTTCCAGCCGCTCGGCCAGGTACGCCCCCTGCTTCTCCACGTTCTCGAAGACCTTCTCCTCCACGTACGCGTCCATGCAGGCCACGCCGGCCGCGCAGCACACCGGATGCCCAGCGCCGGTGAGGCCGGTCCAGAGCATGTGGTCTTCCATAAAGTCGGAGATCTTCCGGTTGACGATGACGCCGCCCAGCGGCATGAGGCTGCTGGACACGCCTTTGGCGAAGGTGATCATGTCGGGCTTGATGCCGTAGTGCTGAGTGGCGAACCATTTGCCGGTGCGGCCGAACCCGGCCATGACCTCGTCGTCGATGAGGAGGATGTCGTACTTGTCGAGGAGGGCACGGACCTTAGGCCAATAGTCGGCCGGCGGCACCAGCAGGCCGTTGGTGCCGGTGATGCCCTCGGCCAGCATGGCCGCGATGTTCTGCGGGCCCTCCATGAGGATCACTTCCTCGATGTGGCTCACACACTGGCGGCTGCACGTCGCCTCGTCGCCGCCGAAGGGGCAGCGGTAGCAGTAGGGGTCGAACACCCGGACGATACCGGGCATACCCGGCTCAACCGGCCAGCGGCGGAAGTCGCCCGACGCACTCATGGAGCCCATGGTGTCACCGTGATACGAGCGGTACCGGGTGATGATCTTGCTGCGCCCGGTGACCAGCTTGGCGATCTTCATCGCGCTCTCGTTGGCCTCGGTGCCGGACAGGCAGTAGAAGGCCTTGGCCAGCCCGGAGACTTCCGCGAGCCTTTTTCCCAGTTCGGCCTTGGGCTCGGTCACCATGGTGGGACCGGCGTAGCAGAGGGCGTCCACCTGGCGCTTGATGGCCTCCAGCACCTTGGGATGCTGGTGTCCGATGTTCACGTTCATGATCTGCGAGCAGAAGTCGATCCACTTGGTGCCCTCGCCGTCCCAAAACCAGACCCCTTGGGCCTTCGTCATGTGGATAGGCTGCACCGCCCCCTGAACCGACCAGGGGAAGAGTGTGTAGTCGCGGGCGTTCTGTACGACCTGCTGCGAGGTGAGTGCCATGTCAGCCTCCATGTAGGGATGACTCATGGTAGTCATGCGGGAAGGCAAGAATCAACGGACATAGTGTCAAAAGTCCAGCAAAGACGTGCCTCTTTCGGCGGACGCGCCGGCTGGTCACGGCGGCCGCTCACGCCCGGCGGCCGCTACGCGGGCCGCCTCCCCCTTCGGGCGCCCTTTTGAGCAACTCCAACGCCACGATAAGCCCGGTCCGGCGCCGCGGCGACGCCAGGTCGCCCAGCAGACCGGTCAGCTGGTCCAGCCGGTAGTACAGGCTCTGCCGCCTCACGCCCAGCCGGCGCGCGGCCTCGGCGACGTTGAACTGCGAGTCGATGAGCGCCTCGAGAGTGGCGAGCAGCGTACCCCGCGGGCGCCCGGGCAGGCTCAGCACCGGCCCCAGCTGCTCTTCCAAGAACCGGGAGCTGCGGCCTGTCTCCAGCAGCGCGTCTAGCAGGCCGTCCAACCAGTGCTCGGCGTCGGACGGGCGGTGCGGCCGCAGGATGGACTCGTGGGCCTCGCGGGTGAGCTCGGCGAAGCGCACCTCCTCGCGGAATACCACGAGCGGGAAGTCCATGAGGCGAGCGGCGCGTAGCGTCTCCTCGGGCACGTCCTGGATCCACTGCACCAGCTCCAGCACCAGCGCCTGAGCGCCGGCGTCCACCAGCGAGCGCAGATAGGCCTCCCGGGCGTCGGGTGTGGCTCGGGCCAGTTCCAGACCGGTACTCACCAGTACCTCTCCCCCGGAGAGGAAGCGCCACGCGTCCATGAGCTCTGAGACGTGCACCCAAGTGACCGGCTCGTCCAAGCGGGACTGACCGGACAGCACCTCGGCCCCGGCGAACGCCGGCAGCGCCAGGATGTCGCGGAGGGTGGGCAGGCTCATGAGCGGCACATTACCACGCTCCGGCCGGCGGGCGCTTCCGTGTGGGCGCCGGACCGGGCTCGCGGCCGGTCGGGCCGGCGCAGCCGCCCCGGAGATCCGGGGCGGCTGCGCCGTGACACGTCTTCGTGTCAGCGGGTGATATAGGTCACCGGCCCTCATCCCCTTGTGGGGAGTCCGCTACGCGGAAGGAGGCCCTCCCTCAGGAGGCCCACCCGTCTGTTCACCCGACTGCCGCGGCGCTTCCTCGGTGAAGCACACAGTTTCCAGGCAGAGCCGCCTGCGGATGGGGAACAGGTCGACGGCCTTCTTGCGGACGACGGTGCCCCACAACCCACGCTGGGCGAACACCACCACTCCGGCCGCTAGTGCACCAATCAGGATGAGATACCAACTACCGTAGGCGGCCAGCACTTCCTGCAAGACGAAGAAGATGACCGCTCCGATGATGGGGCCCTCGATGGTACCGAGACCGCCTATGACCACGGAGAAGATCATCAAAGCGCTCCACTGCAGGCTGAAGCCCGCCTCCGGCTGCAGTCGGAGCAGGTTGATGTAGATGACGGCGCCGGTGACCCCGGTGCCGGCGGCGGCGATTATGTACACCCATAGCTTCGAGCGGGTGATATTGACGCCCAGGCCGCGTGCCCCGGTGTCGTTGTCCCGGATGGCGGTGAGCGCCAAGCCGCGCCGCGAACGCAGCAGCAGGTAGACCAACGCGATAGAGCCGACGGCCACGCCCAGCGCAAGCCAGAAGGTGATGGACTCCCGCGTGTGGCGGGCGTAATCGCCGACGCTGTTGATACTCACGCCGGATCCGCCGCCGAGCCAGGATATCTCGGTGACGAGCAGGCGGTACACCTCGGCGATGACCCAGGTGCCGACGGCGAAGTAGCCCCCACGAAGGCGGAAGGCAAGCGCGGCAGTGGGCACCGCGAGGATCGCGGCGACGAGCCCGGCGGAGATGACGCAGACGAACGGGT
>Ga0182021_10002139_pt1 | contig 23012 bp, 13 predicted proteins | sample 612E3MmetaG_FD_120493 | JGI IMG/M metagenome (GOLD analysis project Ga0182021, IMG submission 120493) | Permafrost microbial communities from Stordalen Mire, Sweden - 612E3M metaG (Illumina Assembly) | ecosystem: Environmental > Terrestrial > Soil > Wetlands > Permafrost | place: Sweden... | reverse complement strand
TCCTTACCGTTAGATATACAATCTTCGACAAGCAACGACAGAAACGGTACCGGCAGCCAGTTGGTAAACGTTTTCTCAATCACGTTATTACCCTTAATCTTAATATCAATAAAGTAATTGAGTTGAAGCTTATAAGCCTGCAAAAGGTCTTCAAAAGTCAGGTAATCAGAAGCATACCCGGTCTTCAAACCCACCTGCTTATTTGTTCTCTTATCAAATCCGTCATTTAAAGTCAGCTCAAGAACTTTAGCGAGGTTGAAATATCCTGTCAGCCAGTATGCTTCCGTTCCAAACGCTCCGGTTTCCACACATCCTGAAGCACCTCCATTTCTTGCATCAACAATGCTTTTCCCCTGCCGGAGCATTTCCTGAATTATTGCCTCAGTGTTGAAGATCGACGGCTGACCGAAACCGGTTTTGATGATATCAATTGCCTTGTGGATAAATCTGTCCGGACTTCTTTTACTGATCTGAACCATGGAGCTCGGCTGAAGAATCCTCATCTCCTTTATAATGTCAAGAAGAATATATGACATCTCATTTACACCATCTGAACCATCAGGTTTTACACCGCCAAGATTTATCAGACAGAAATCTGTATAAGTATTGCTTTCGCTGGCTGTTATGCCCATTTTCGGTGGGGATGGATGATTATTGAACTTGATCCAGAAACAACCCAGGAGTTCATACAACTGCTCTTCTGACAGAGAACCTGAATTCATTTCATTTTTATAAACCGGGTAAAGATGCTGATCGAGCCGCCCGGGATTAAATGAATCCCACGGATTTAGCTCTGTTATCACACCCAGATGAATGAACCAGTAGTGCTGAAGCATTTCGTGAACGGTTTCAGGCGCATTTGCAGGGACTTTTCTGCAGATGTCAGCCATTTTGACAAGTTCGTTTTTTCTGTCAGTATCCAATTCTGCAGCAGCCAGCTTATCCAACTCTGCAGCATGACGATTTGCATACATTATTATTGCATCACAGGCGATATCCATGGCCTTAAGTTCTTCCATCTTTTCAAAAGCCTGGAAGTCACCATAAAAATCAAGAGTTGAAACCGAATTCCTGATTTCTTCTTTTATTTTAAGAAATCCGGTACGGAACATCTTGTAGCCCAAAACGGTATGGCCGGGTGCACGCTGTTCCTGAAATTCAGTAAACATCCCGGCATTATATGCATCGATCCATTCAGGTGCCATGAGGCTCATGATCCTGTCGCGGTTGCTGATTCCTTTCCAATAAGGGATGATCTCATTTTCATAAATATATTTCACATCCTCATCAACACGGAAGAATACTTTTTCTCTTGAATTTAGTATCTCAAGATCCTGCATGGAATGAAGATTTATCTCAGGATATGTAGGAGTCGCTTTTGGAGCCGGACCCCTCTCTCCTACTATCAGTTCCCCTTCATTAATACAGATCGTCTTGTTTTTCAGAAGGTATTCAAATGCCTTTGCCCTTTTAACAGGCGCTGATAATTCACGGGCTTCATCACTTTTGTAAAACCGGGTTATGAGCAGAGCTCTTTCAGCACTGAGCTTTTCGACTGCGCTCAGACTCTGTTCCCTTAACTTTTTGACTCTTGATGATATTTTCATTATTTGATTTATTTACTCTGATATGAATTATTTGTTTTACCTTCCTAATGAACTCATCCCCCTTCCCCCTTCTCTTAATCTTAAGAGAAGGGGGTGTAATTTATTATATATGAGCCAATTCGCCCCTTTCCCTAAATTTAAGGGAAGGGGCTAGGGATAGGTTTAATACACCTTTTTAATCATTCATCCCCCAATTTTTACTTTAATTCCTGTTTCACTGAAAAATTCTTTAAGCATTTGCATTTTTCCCTTATCCGGTGGTTCCACATTTGTCATCCTGTATGGAATATCAAATCTCTTATATTTCGATGATCCTGTTTTATGGAAAGGAAGCAAATTTATTTTCCTCAGGGAGTTGGTTTTAGTATCTGATAGAAATTGCTTCAATTTTTCCAAATGATCAGCATCATCATTAAAACCCGGAATAACAGGTATCCGGACCATTAAATCCTTCCCGCTCTCAAGCAAAAACCGGTAGTTATCCAAAATACCGGTATTGGAAACCCCTGTGAATTCAATATGCTTTGATTCATCAAGATGCTTAATATCGAACAAGAAGAGGTCTGTATAAGGAATTATTGATTTAAAGTTTTCATAAGATGAATACCCTGAAGTATCGAGTGCAGTATGATAACCATTCACCTTACATGCCTTCATTGCATCACGAAGAAATTCGAACTGCATCATCGGCTCACCACCTGAGAATGTAACGCCTCCATCCGACTGATTAAAAAATATTTTTTCTTTATCGAGTATCTCTAGAATATTCTCAACTGAATACCATATACCGACCTCCTCACTACTTCTGAACTCCTTTTCCCCCACCTTATTATTTTGAATAACATTTCCGGGCAGAGGAGACATCCCCTCAGGATTATGACACCACATGCAGCTCAGAGGGCATCCCTTCATGTAAAATGTCACTCTTATTCCCGGTCCATCGTGTATGGAATATCTTTTAACGCTGAAAATCAGTCCTTTCATAAATAAAAAGATTTGAGCCTGATCTGAAAAATTAAAAATGGTGGAAAATAAAATTCTGAGAAATCAGGAATACAGGTATTATTTAATGTTGTAGAACATCAGACAACTATAAAGCCTCCTGCCAAGGCGTTGCATCATAAAACAATATTTCAGTTTTGCTAACATCGTTATGAAATGATGGGTGCAAGTTAAAATATTTTTATGACATCAGGTAATAATTAATTACATGTCCGGTAGGGCCACGCCATGTCGTGGCCCTACATATTCGATAAAATGGTAATGTAGGGTCATTCCATGGCATGACCCTGTGAGGATATGAAATTTTTAAAGATTGATAATAAAAATAATGGTTGTTTTTTGCATGGCGAATCAATAATCTTTTACCTGTTGTGAATAGGATATCAGACAACTGATTAGTAAGAAATTCTTATCTTTGATGAAAAGTAAGTTTGATGCCTAAACTTTATGATTATTTTGGATTAGTTTTTCTATTTTTATTCTCATGAGCATGACCCAATTCATATTCATGGTAAATATCAGGGGAAAGAGAGCAAGGCTGAAATAATTTATGAAAACGGAAAGTTCAAAGAAATAATCATAAAAGATGTAAAAGGTAAAGAACCACTTGATATTCAAAATTTAAGAAAGTTCAAGAAGGTAATAGAATTATATAGAGATGATATTGTGAGAAAATGGATAGATTTTTTTGTTTATAATATTGAATTTGCGCCTGAAAAAATCACAAAAAAACTTTAGACAATGGTAATTGCAATAATCAGTGCAGAATATATCCCGGACTATAGGATCAAATTTTCATTCTCTGATGGAACTGAAAGAATTATTGATTTTAAAGACTTTCTTGAAAATGCTAAAAATCCAATGACCAGGAAATACCTTAATAAACAATTATTTGGAAGTTATTCAATTGAGTATGGGGATATCATCTGGAATGACTATGAATTGTGTTTTCCGATTTGGGATCTGCACGAAGGGAAAATATAATCTTCCTACCTAATATTCTTTTATGAATCTTATTCTTTGTTTTTCCGTTCCGCTTATTATCTGAATTATATACAATCCTCTTTTAAGGTCTGTTACAATCGTTCTTGTTTTTGTTCAAACAACTACAGATGTTTCCTTTTGTTTTACCAGTTTCCCATCAGCCCGGGTAGGGCCACGCCATGGCATGACCCTTCCTGATGGTAATGAATTATAAAAATTGAATGTCAGATAAAATTCTAAGAATTTTTTTCAAAAAAAAGTCAATACCACTTTGTCAAGATAATTTTTTATCTTGCTGAATATCTTGTACATATAAAATTTTAACAAATGATTAACAAATCATTAACTAAATTTCACGCAACAATTTGAGCTCTCAAACGTCTATTTATTAATTCTATTTCTTTACAATCGCCGTCCGGCAGATTTTATGATCAGGTTTAGGTAAATAAAAGAAAGACATCACCCAGGTGTCTTTCTTTTATTTTATATATTAAAATTTTTTCCGGGTAAAAATGATCTTCAATTTCAATTTTCGTATTTTGTGGAAAATTTATACCCGAAACAGAATAATAATATGAAAAAGTCCCGGTTTATTGTTTTCCTTCTGGCTGTAGCATTAGCAGGATGTAAAATGGAAAAAAAAAGTGATAATCCATTTCTGAATAAATATGACACCCCTTTTGAAGTACCTCCCTTTGAACAGATTAAGGCTTCTCATTTCATACCTGCCTATCTAATGGGAATCGAAGAGGACCGAAAAGAAGTTAATGCCATAATAAATAATCCGAAAGCACCGACCTTTGATAATACTATCAAAGCGCTTGAATACAGTGGTGAGCTTCTGTCAAAAGTAAGCAGAGTTTTTTTCGCGCTTAACTCAGCTAATACAAATGACACTCTGCAGAAAATAAACAGGGAACTATCACCTATCCTCTCAAAGCACCAGGATGATATAAGCATGAATGACAGCCTGTTTCAGAGAATAAAATCAGTTTATGAAAACAAGGATAAGTTCAAACTATCCGACGAAGAGAAGAAATTACTTGATGATACTTATAAAGATTTTGTCAGAAGCGGAGCAGCTCTGTCACCGGAGGATAAGCAAAAGCTTCGCAAAATAAACGAAGAACTTTCAATGCTCTCTGTTCAGTTTGGGCAGAATCTCCTCGCCGAAACAAACGGGTTTAATCTGATCATTGATAAGAAGGAGGATCTTACCGGATTACCTGAAGGTGTTATTGCACAGGCTGCAACAACCGCAAAATCGCTGAAAATGGATGGCAAATGGGCGTTTACACTACAGGTACCAAGTATGACCCCTTTCCTTCAATATTCAGACCGGCGTTACCTTCGTGAAAAACTTTTCACAGCCTATTTCATGAAAGGAGATAATGATAATGAGCATGATAACAAAGCGATAATTTCAAAAATTGCTAAACTCAGAGTTGAAAGATCACATCTTCTGGGCTACAAAAGTTATGCTGATTTTGTACTTGAAAGGACTATGGCAAAAACGCGTGAGAAGGTATTTTCCTTCCTATCACAGGTATGGGATGCAGCTACTCCGGTAGCAAAAGCAGAAGCCGCAGCACAGCAGGAAGTGATAAAAAAAGAGGGTGGAAAATTCAAACTGGAACCATGGGACTGGTGGTATTATACAGAAAAGATCAAAAAGGAAAAATATAACCTCAGTGATGAAGTTATAAGACCCTATTTTCAGATTGATAACGTTATGGAAGGAATGTTCTATGTTGCCAATCAGCTTTATGGACTTAATTTCACAAAAAGAACAGACATCCCGAAATATCATCCCGATGTCAATACTTTTGAAGTCACCCGCGATGGAAAGCATGTAGGAATCCTGATGATTGATAACTATCCCAGGCTCTCAAAAAGAGGCGGTGCCTGGTGTGGAGCATTCAGGGGTCAAAGCCGTGACATCAATGGAAAAATGATATACCCCATTGTCACCATAGTAACCAACTCGACTCCACCGACAGCCGACAAACCATCTCTCCTCACATCTGAGGAAGCCAGCACATTGTTCCATGAATTCGGTCATGCTCTGGCTGCCCTGCTTTCAAATAAAACATATCCCGGCGGTTCATTACCCCGTGATTTTGTGGAACTGCCATCCCAGATAATGGAGCACTGGGTATTGGAGCCTGAAGTACTGAAAGTTTATGCAAAAAATTATAAGACCGGTGAAGTTATTCCGGCTTCAATTGTGGAAAAACTTGATAGTTCAAGCAAATTCAATATGGGATTCATTACTGTTGAATATCTTGCAGCCGCACTTCTAGATATGGAATATCACTCTATTACTGAACCTGTTGATCTGGACATCAGGGATTTTGAAAAGAAAGCTATGGACAAATACGGATTAATCCCGGAAATTAAGCCGAGATACAGATCCACTTACTTCAATCATATATGGGCAGGAGGATATTCAGCCGGTTATTATGGATATATTTGGTGCGAAATTCTTGATGCTGATGCATTTCAGGCATTCAAGGAAACCGGTAATATATTTAATAAAGAGGTTGCTGCAAAGTTTGAAAAGGAAATTCTCTCAAAAGGCGGATCAAAAGATCCTCTTGAGATGTATGTTGCTTTCAGGGGAAAAGAGCCCGGAATTGATGCCCTGCTAAAGAACCGGGGACTTAAATGAACTTAAAACTATAATCTGATAATATTTTAGAATTTTCCACGTCATCTTTTGAGACTCACTTTCAAATGGTAGTTTTAGTCAGAAAATTGATATTAGCTATTGGTAACCTTACACGGGTAAATGAGAATCAGGATTATTGGTCTATCACTATTGTGCTGTTTTTTTGCGACTTTCCTGCAGGCAAAAAATGCAGATCCGACAGCTGTAAAAGGGATTCTGGATCTACGTAAAATAACTGATCCCAACCATTTCATTATAAAGCTGAACGGAGAATGGGAATTTTACTGGAATGAATTGCTGAGACCTTCCGATTTTAATACTGCCACGATTAATCCCCCTTATTACGGGAAGGTACCATCTTACTGGACAGATTATCCGCATGAGTCTGTCAAAACTGAAAAATTCGGATATGCCACATATCGCCTTTTAGTATTGTTGCCCGAAAATTTAAGTCAATATCTGGCTGTTGATCTTCCTGTTTTTGATTCATCATATGAAATCTTTTTAAACGGCAAATTATATGGGGGAAACGGTACTCCCGGGAAATCTGCGGCAGAGACAAAACCCGGGTACAGGAATAATTTTTATACATTGACTCCTCAGTCAGATTCACTCGAAATTGTAATAGATGTTTCAAATTATGATCATCGTCGCGGAGGATTCTGGCTGCCCGTAAAGTTTGGAACATTACCTGAGGTGATGAAACAATCGGAAAACAACAGAGCCGGCGAATTGTCTGTAATGAGTCTTCTCCTGGGATTCTCCCTTTTTTTCCTTTTCTTCTTTATTATTTCGCCAAAGGAAAAGATTATGGGTTTCTTCAGTATGATTTCAATTGGCCTGGCACTAAGACCCCTTTTTACTTCACACTTTTTTATTCTGGAGTTCTTTGACGTGAAGTGGGTCTGGATAGTAAGGTTTGAGTATATAGGCCTTTTCCTGGTAATTATCGGATCTGCCTGGTTCAGTGCGAATCTGTATCCGTCGCTCTTTATAAAAATAATAGCATGGATCATAACAATATTATTCTCCCTGGCATTTTTAATAACTGTTATTTTTCCGGCAAAAATTTTCAGCTATTCAATGGAGGAGTATTATCCCTTCGCGCTGATACTTATTATTTATCTGCTCTACGGTAGTTTGAAGGGTGTTCTGGAGAAGAATACTATTGATATTGTATATTTCATAGCATTTATCCTTCTCTTTTTCGGAGGGGTGCACGACATAAAAGTGGCACTTGGCAAGTCAGACAGCATCGTCGGATATCTGCTTACTTATATCATCGTTCTTTTCGTTTTTATCCAGGCAGCTTTGTTACTTTTTAAATGGGTTAAAGAGTTTAATGAGAGAATAAGGCTTCAGGATGAGCTTGAATTCATGAACAAAAACCTGGAGCTTCTGGTGAATAAAAGAACTCAGGAATTAAAATCGCGTTCCGAAGAAATAGAGAAGCAGAATTACAGGATTGCAGAGCAAAATAAACAATTGTCAGATACCATTTCACTGAAAAATAGAATTTTTTCTGTTGTAGCCCACGACCTGAGAGGTCCGGTAGTAAACATTCTTTATATGCTTAACCTACTGAAGGAGAAAGAGTTCAAAGAACATTATGACACTTTTGCGGAATCGAGTATTCAGTACGCACAAAATGTAATCAGTTTGCTCGAGAATATGCTGGTCTGGGGCAGGGGTCAGGAAGACAAGATCAAGATTGATCCGCAAAAATTAGATCTCGCGGATATCGTTTTAACTAACCTGAGTATATTCAAGGAGATCGCTGATAAGAAAGAGATCCTGGTAAATTTTACACGGGAAGGAAGCACAACAGCATTTATTGATAAAGATTTAATTGACATTATAATCAGGAACCTGTTGTCAAATGCAGTTAAATATACACCACGTGGAGGCAGGATCAGCATTATTATGAAAGACGAAACGCATTCCGGTAATGGCATTATCCTGAAAATATGCGACAACGGAATTGGATTGACTGAAAAAAAGCAAAAAGATATCTTTACATCTTCTGAAATCAGAAGTACTCCGGGTACTGAAGGTGAAATGGGCACCGGCCTGGGTCTTAAACTCTGCTATGAACTTGTTAAATTAATCAATGGCAGGATTACTATAAATAGCAGGGAAGGTGAAGGTACCTGTTTCAATATTATTCTTCCTGTTAACTAATCTATTCACTCCATCGTCAGGTCCGAAAGCCCTTTTTTATCAATTATCTTAATTTTTTTCCCCTTAGCCTCAATATATCCTCCATTCACCAGTTCACTCAGAGCCCTTCCCACTGAAGGACGGGCTACTCCGAAAAAATCAGCTAATTCATTTTGTGTCATATCGAGAGTAACAATTGATCCCTCCTTTCCCGCCCTTTGAAGCAGATAATGGGCAAGTTTGCCTCTAATGGTTTTAAAACTTAGAAATTTTATTTTCCCGGAAAGAAACTGTGAACGACTTGAGATCATATCGAGGAAATTAATAAGTATTATGTCGTTTTTCATAAGCAGCTTGAGTAAATCAGGCTTTTCAATAAGAAGAAGTTCTCCTTCTGATATAGCTATTACGTTTACAGGAAACCTGTTATTACTCCCGAACATAAAAGCGGATGCCAGAGCTCCGGGGGCAGATATGTCTTCTATCTTTATCACCCTGCCGGTATAGTCAACCATCTCACCCTTCACAACTCCGCTTATTATAACCATCAATGAATTAACATGTTCTCCGCTTTGTGATATCAGAGTGCCCTTATGAAATTTTTTTACTCTGTATGGAACTTCAGATAGAACTGCTTCAATATCTGCTGTTGCAAGCCCTTTAAAAAGAGGTGAATATGATAGAACTGAATAGTCCATGTTTTTATTACAAAAATAGTAAAATGACAGGAGTCTATCATCCCGAATCCGATTTGCTTTAGTGCCTGAATCTTAGATTTTTTTATTACCGATTTATTATAATTATCCCCAATTTAAAACAGAACTAAAACTATATTATACTATTTTTGCCTCACTTAAAATTAATCAGATGAAAAAAATAATTGCTCTTTTTGTAATCCTGTGTACAACGGCTTCACACATAGTTAATTCGCAGGATGATTATGAGACCAGGCTGCTTAAACAGTTCCATAATATTACCAGTGAAGAGATGATGACCTGGGTTGAAAAACTCTGCTCTCCCGAGTTCAACGGGAGGCTTACCGGTACTCCTGAATTCCTTGCCAGCGCTGAATGGGTTGCAGGAAAATTTAAGGAATGGGGCGTTAAACCCGCCGGTGATAAGGGTAGTTACTTTCAAAGGTTCGACTTTCCATACACTGTGGTCAACGATATAGGAAGGCTGACATTAAACATTCCGCAGTCCGATGGTTCCTCCATCAGAAAAAGTTATAACTACCCCGATGAGTATTACCCGGGCATGAACTCAGGTAACGGAGAAATAACTGCGGAGGTTATTTTTGTCGGTTTCGGAGTTTCTGCTCCGGAACTTAATTATGATGATTATAAAGGAATAGATGTCAGGGGAAAAATTGTTCTTATGAACAGGGACGTACCTTATACTGACCCGCGAAATCCCGAATACAAAAAATGGGTAGCATACTGTTATCACCAGTATAAACTTCAGAATGCAGTAAAGCACGGAGCAGCAGGTATGTTATACATCGATGGCGCAATGGCGAATCCTAATATATCCTATGATCCTTCAATAATTGTATGTGGTATCGGACCCCAGCCTCTTGCAGATATTTTTGCCGGACTAAAAACCACTAACAAGGATATTGTAGAAAAGATCATTAAGACTTTTAAACCGGCATCTTTTAATACTGGTAAAATTTTTACTATCAAAGCCAACACAACAAGACATCCGGAGGGGAAAGCATGTAGCGTGGTAGGCATTATCGAGGGAAGTGACCCGGTGCTGAAAAATGAAGTTATAATTATTGGCGGCCATCTTGATGCTGTGGGAAATGCAGGCAAAGTTGTTAATGGCGCTCTCGATAATGCAAGCGGTATCGTTGACATAATGGCTGCTGCAAAAGCTATGGCTCAGTCAGGGATACAACTGAAAAGATCTGTAATGTTTCTGATGCTTGGTGGTGAAGAAATTGGTCTCCTGGGGAGCAGGGTCTATACAGAAAACCCATATTTTGCAAAAGAAAAGACGATTACCTATATAAATCTCGATATGGTGGGAAACGGTACCGGACTTTCAGTTAATGCCGGAAGTACTTATAAGGACCTCCTGAATTATTTCGTACAGGCAAATACAAAATATATTCACCGCACAATGCGTACATCCGCTCCTGTCCAGGGTGAATATTACGGCAGACCACGAAGCGATGAAGTCGTTTTCAGTATGGCAGGCTACAGGACAATGTCGATCGGGACCACGGATAGTTACAAAAAGGTATATTACCATCTTCCCGGAGACGATCCGGATGCCATTACTATTGGAATAATGGAAGACGTTGCTAAAATGATCTATGTTGCATTAACGGATATGGCAAATGATGCTTCACTGAAATAAAATTACCCCTCTGACTCCCCCGAGGGGGAGAACCAAACAAAGGCTTAATAAAGTTAAATGGTAGTTAATAATAAATGATCTATCAATTTTGAATAAATTAGTTAAAAAAACGTCTTGAAAGTCCCCCCTGGGGGATTTAGGGGTAAACTTACATTATGTGTATAAATAATAGCCTAAAATATTCCAAATTGTAACTTATGTTACAATTTATATTATTCTGTTCCTTCAACTTTGCAGTATAAAGTAATTTAGAACTACAAAATGAAGAGAGATATTCTGAAAATTGATGAGGATCTTTGCAATGGATGTGGCATTTGTGTTCCAAACTGCCACGAGGGTGCATTACAGGTAATAGATGGAAAGATAAGGCTGGTAAGCGAACTGATGTGTGACGGGCTGGGCGCCTGTATAGGCCACTGCCCTGAAGGAGCTATCACTATAGAAACCCGGGAAGCGGAACCATTTGCATCAGTTTCAAAAACACAATCGGGTAATCAGCATTTTCAACAGCAATTACCTGATGGCGGAAGGTGCCCTGGCTCGAAAACAATGGTTATTGAGAAGCCAGCCAGTATAAATGACAATACTGCAGTTAAAGATCAGCCATCAGAACTGAGGCAGTGGCCGGTTCAATTGCATCTGGTTAATCCCAATGCTTCGTATTTCCGGGGCGCCGATCTGTTGCTTGCTGCGGATTGTGTTGCTTACTCTCTGGGGGGATTTCATAATAATCATCTCAAAGGTAAATCACTGGCAATTGCCTGTCCGAAACTCGATCAGGGCATGGATTCTTATGTGGAAAAGCTGACAATAATGATAGAAAGCGCCAAAATCAATACTATTACCGTAATGATGATGGAAGTGCCATGCTGTGGAGGATTGCTTAAGATGGTAAAGACTGCCCTTTCTGACTCTTCGAGAAAAGTGCCAGTGAAAAAGATGATAGTTGGAATAAACGGGGAAATTCTTGAGGAGGAATGGGTGTAGGTGCTTATAAGAATGAAGTGTGATGAGTGATGAGCCATGTGTGATGAGCGATGAGTCGAAGCGAAGCGTAGACACTGACCGAAGCGTCAGTGCGATGAGTGAGAAAAAAGATTTAAGATTAAGTTAGAGAACTATTACCTGACTATGACAAATATCAGTCGGATATATTGATTCCTTTCTTAAATATTAATAAATTTGGAAGTCATACAGTAGTTAACTGCAAGCCTGATTGATAGAAATTTTGTAATCACCAGATCATGAGTACCTTTACCTCTAACATTACCTCCTCAAAAAAATCTGTTTTCATCGGGTTTGACATCGGTTCTGTTTCATTGAACACAGTAATAATCGACATTGATAATAATATTCTTGAGGATTATTATGATTATGTTCACGGCAGGCCGTTTAATATTCTAAAAGAACGATTATCCTCCATCCTGAATACCTATCAGTCAGATTCAATAATGGGGTTGGCTATAACGGGCACCGGAGGCAAGCTTGCGACTCAACTGATCGGTGGAGTGTTTGTCAATGAAATAATTGCTCAGGCAACCTCTGCAGGGAAATTATATCCTGATGCAAGAACCGTGATCGAAATCGGTGGAGAAGATTCCAAGCTTATCATTCTTGAAAAAGACCCCGAAACCGGAAACTCAAGACTGGTTGATTTTGAAATGAACAGCATATGCGCAGCGGGTACTGGTTCCTTTCTCGATCAGCAAGCCAGAAGAATCGGCGTGCCAATTGAGAATGAATTCGGTGCAATGTCATTAAAATCCGTTGACCCTCCAAGAATAGCCGGCCGGTGCAGTGTCTTTGCAAAAAGTGATATGATCCATCATCAGCAGATAGCGACTCCCTTGCATGATATTGTTGCGGGATTATGTTTTGCCCTGGCCAGGAACTTCCGCAGTAATGTAGCCAGAAGTAAAGAGATCCGGAAACCGGTGGTTTTTTCCGGAGGAGTTGCTGCAAATTCCGGAATGGTCAGAGCTTTCACTGAAATTCTTGACCTTAAAGATGGGGAGTTGATAATACCTGATCATCATGCGTCAATGGGTGCAATAGGCGCTGTCTATTATGCCCGTTACAATAATCTGGATATGAACCATCTTCCGGGTACAACCAAACTTGAGAATTATCTTTCAGGAGCCTCAGCAAGTTTTATTAGCCTTCCGCAACTAAAGGAATCTGAGGCAGAATATAGAAAGGATGTGAATTTCGTTAAAAATGGCAAAGAAAAAACTACGGTTTACCTTGGTCTTGACATTGGCTCGCTAAGTACAAATGTAGTACTCATTGACGATAAACATCGTGTTGTGGCAAGACGCTATCTTCCGACTGCCGGAAAGCCTCTTGAAGCTATTCAGAAAGGTATGACCGAAATCTATGATGAGGTCGGGGATTTTGTAGTAGTAGCTGCAGCAGGTACAACCGGGTCAGGGAGGTATCTGACCGGTGATTTTATTGGAGCCGATGCTATCAGAAATGAGATAACAGCCCAGGCTACAGCTGCGATAGATTATGATCCGACTGTCGATACAATTTTCGAAATCGGAGGGCAGGATTCCAAATATATAAGCATCGAAAATGGTGTTGTTGTTGATTTTGAAATGAATAAGGTATGCGCAGCGGGTACGGGATCATTTCTTGAGGAGCAGGCAGAGAAACTGAATATAAAGATTATTGATGAATTCGGATGCATGGCGCTTAAGTCTGAATGTCCGGTTAAATTAGGTGACCGTTGTACAGTATTCATGGAATCTGATTTGAACTCATTCATGCAAAAAGGAGCCAGGAATGAAAACCTTGTAGGTGGGCTTGCTTATTCTATAGTATATAATTATTTACAAAAAGTTGTTGGGGACCGACGGATCGGTGATAAGATCTTCTTCCAGGGAGGCGTTACCAACAACAAAGCTGTAGTTGCTGCTTTTGAGCAGGTAGTTGGCAAAAAGATAATAATCCCGCCGCATTTTGATGTTACAGGGGCAATTGGCGCTGCAATACTGGCCAAAAATTCAATGAAAAACGGGCAAAAAACAAGGTTCAAAGGATTCAATGTACGTAACTCTACCTACAATGTAACCAGGTTTACCTGCAAGGAATGCACTAACCATTGTGAAATAAGCCGTGTCAAAATAACAGGTGAGAAAAAAGCCCTGTTCTACGGAGGTCGCTGCGAAAAGTATGAAACTGACGACCGGAAAAAAATCCAGAATAATATCCCCAATCTTTTTAACAAAAGGACCGAGATGCTCATGGAGGGATATGTAACAAAAGAATACCACACCACCACCACTATCGGAATCCCCAGAGCTCTGATGGTGTTCTACCAGCAATTCCCGTTCTGGAGAACTTTTTTTGAGCAGCTTGGATTCGAGATCGTTCTTTCAAAAGAATCAGATAAAGGTCTTCTGACAAAATCGATCGAGACAATTACTGCAGAAACATGTCTTCCTGTTGAGATCATGCACGGCCATGTAATTGATCTTATTGAAAAAGAGGTAGATTTCATATTCCTCCCGTTCATAGTAAATGGAAAACAAAAAGAGGGTAATCCTACGTCAAACTGTAATTGTCCATGGATCCAGACATATCCGTTTATGGTTAAGGCAGCTCTGAGAGGAAAGATCGATGAATCAAAACTTTTAATACCGGCTCTGCATTTCAGGCATTTTGAAAGAGCTCTGGTAAAAGAACTTACAGATTATTTCAGCGATAAATTCGGATTGAGCAGGAGTGATATCCGAAAGGCAATATACAAGGCGGATGAAGTCCAGATTGCATTTGAAGCCCGGTTGATTGATTATGGAAGGGATATTCTGAAGAAAGTTCCTGATAATTGCCGCCCGGTTGTGCTACTTGGAAAACCATATAACAGCACAGATCCTCTTTTAAACTTAAGTCTTGTCGAAAAGCTTATCAATCTGAATGTTATGCCTATTCCGATCGATATGCTTGATCTTTCTCCATATAAGATATTCGGCAATTACCGGAATATGTACTGGCCTAACGGACAAAAAATGATAGCTGCAGCGCAGAAGGCTGCAACGACTGAAGGACTTTATGCTGTCTATATCAGTAATTTCCGTTGCGGCCCCGATTCATTCATCTGGCATTACATTACCGAAGAACTGAAAGGAAAGCCTTTCCTGCATCTCGAAGTTGATGAACATTCAGCCGATGCAGGTATGGTTACACGTATTGAAGCATTTCTCGATAGTTTAAAAGGTTCGGAGCAAAATGAAAGAAAAGAGTCTGAGATATTCCGGCCACGGCCAAGCCCTGTTGCTCCGCTAAAAGAACGGGTACTCTATTTCCCTTATATGAATGATAGTGCCTACTTAATTGCTGCTGCAGCAAGAAGTTGCGGAATTCCTTCGGAAGTTTTGCCAAAACAGACCGATGAAGATCTCGCGATAGGCAGAAAATATACTTCTTCAAAGGAGTGTTTCCCAATGATCTGCACAACCGGCAGCTTTATAAAAAAGCTTCAGGAACCAGGGGCCGATCCATCAAAAATGAGTTTTTTCATGCCCGATCATAACGGCCCATGCCGATTTGGACAGTATAATCAGTTTCACAGGATACTTTTTGATAAACTGGGCTATAAGGATGCTGAGCTGATAACTCCTTCAAATGAAACATCTTACGCTGATGTGGCAGGTGAAAACAGCCAGAAATTCAGGATCAATGCATTTAAATCATTTGTTGTTGCCGACTTCCTCGGAAAGATATACAGGGAAACCAGGCCATATGAAATTAATAAAGGTGAATCAGATATCCTGTATAAAAAGTCGCTCGAAAAACTTGAAAGATGTATTGAGAATGGGTCAAAAGATCTGCGCAAGGTAATTTCAGGTATTGCTGAAGATTTTATGGTAATAGAAGTTGATAAAAGTGAAAGAAGACCGGTGGTTACAGTTATCGGAGAAATATTCATGCGTGGAAATGCAGGTTGTAACGGTAATATTGCCAATAAACTGGAAGATCTTGGCTTAGAGATCCTTATAGGCCCATTTGCAGAGTGGCTGAATTACTCCACTTATCGTTTTACACGCGACAGCAGGTGGAAAAATGACAGAAAAGGTGTAATAAAATCCAAAATTCAGGCATTTGGACAGGAATTTATAGCTAATTCACTGTTAAAAGGAATAAAGGAACTGACTGATCATGAAAAGGATATTTCACTTCACGATCTGTTAAATTTATGCAACCCGTATGTGAATAAGCATTACGATGGTGATCCTGCTATTGCGCTGGGATCATCTGTTGCCCTGTCAAAAAAAGGAGTATCAGGTATTGCAGCCATTCTGCCATTTACCTGTATGCCCGGAACCCTGATAGCATCGGTAAGCGACAGCTTCAGAAAGGATCATAACAATATTCCTTTTATTAACGTTGCATACGACGGTCAGGACTCTGTTTCTCTTGACACCAGGCTTCAGGCATTTGCGTTCCAGGTGAAAGAGTATTCAATGGCGTCCAGATAGTCATCCATTTAATAAATAAATACTATAACCTTTAAACCTTTAAACCTTTAAACCTTTCACTTTCCGGTCTTAAACCCCATAGCTTTAATCATATCTGTAACTTTTGCAGTTCCGTGTTCAAGACTGACAAGGTATGAAGCAAACTCTCTCCTCACCGGATAATTTCCCCGATGCATTTCAAAATCAGAAGGTGAAAAACGAAGCTTAAAATCATCATGGGCTATATCGTAAGTATGATTAACAGCTTCTCTGATAATATCTTCCTCTGATTTTCCGGTACAGTCTATCGAAAATTCCGGAGCCGGTGGATCCGGAACATTTTCGGGGTACCAGCTTTTAAGTGGAAGATCAAAATACTTACTTAATGAATTTACAACCATTGCTGTTCCATTCGCCTTCCCATCAGTTGAGTAACCTGCGATATGAGGGGTACCAATAAATGTCTTTTCTAAAAGGTCAGGATCAATATCAGGTTCATTCTCCCAAACATCTATGACTGCTCCTCCAAGTTTACCTGATACGATAGTCTTTTTTAATGCAGCTGTATTGGTTACCTCGCCTCGTGAAGAATTTATAAACCATGCTCCCTTTTTCATTTTTCTGAAAATTTTTTCATTGAAGAGATGGTAGGTTTTATCTCCTCCGACAAATTCCAATGGGATATGAGCAGTTATAATATCCGAGTTATCAAGAATATCGTTTAACGCAATAAATTTATTATTATCTTCTTTTTTTGCTCTCGGAGGATCATTTAGCAAGATGTTCATTCCCAGGATTTTTGCTAACTTTTCAACCTTTGATCCAACATTTCCGACGCCTACAATACCGATCGTCTTGTCGGCCAGTTTAAACCGGAATTCATGGGCAATTTTCAGCAGTGCAGCTGCAATATATTGCTGAACAGATGATGAATTGCATCCGGGAGCATTGGTCCATGTGATGTTTTGTTTATTACAATATTGTACATCGATATGGTCAAAACCAATAGTTGCGGTACCTATAAACTTCACGCTGGTTCCTTCCAGCAGGTTTGCCGTACATTTTGTCCTGGTCCGTATGAGCAATGCATCAGCCCCCATTAGAGCCTCTCTTGTAATGAGCTTCCCGGGCAGGTAAACAACTTCGGCGTAGGGTTCAAGCGCTCCCTTCAGAAAAGGAATTTTATCGTCTGCAACTATCTTCAATATGCGATATTTTGTGAAAGTTAATACTTTTTGATCTTATGTGTCAAAATGTAATAATTTTTTATCTTGTCCCGCGATCTTATGTTAATCCTTTATGCTACGATTATTCCTTTTGACTGTATCAGTTTTAATCTTCAGTTTAACTCCTGCTTACCCGCAACCTGAAATAAAAGCTGTTTTCACCGGTACTGCTCCGGACATTGACGGTTCTGTTAACGATGAAGTATGGAGTAAAGCTACCATCATTGACCAGTTATTCCAGAGAGAACCAAATCCAGGGGATCCTGTTTCGGAGAAGACCCAGTTTTTATTCCTTTACGACCATAATAATATATATATAGGTATTCGCTGTTTTGACGACCCCAAAGGTATTACTGCCAAAGAGTTAGCACGCGATGTAAGTTTAGGGGATGACGACAGGATACAGGTAATATTCGACACCTATCTTGATGGACGAAGCGGTTATTGGTTTCAGATAGGTCCAAGGGGAAGCATAGGTGACGCTCTTATAAATGAAAACGGAAAAGATTTCAATAAATCATGGGATGGGCTTTGGGATGGCAAAGCAAAGATTACGGAAAACGGATGGGAAGCGGAACTCATAATCCCTTTTAAAACTCTAGGATTCAAGAAGGGAAACAGCACATGGGGGCTTAAACTTATACGATATATCAAACGAAGATCCGAAGCATCATATTGGCCGGCTACTACGCTTGATGCCAATAAGTTCGCTGTATCTGATGCCGGACGCATAACAGGACTTACAGAAATTACACAGGGAATCGGGCTTGATGTAATTCCTTATGTTACAGGCGGAATCAGCAAAAAGCAGGATATTGGCAGGAAATTTGTAAACGACGGAGGCATAGATGCTTTTTACCACCTCACACCATCACTCAAAGCAGCAATAACTGTCAATACCGACTTTGCTCAGACAGAGGTGGATGAACGACAGATCAACCTCACCCGATTCAGTCTTTTCTTCCCCGAAAAGAGGGATTTTTTTCTTGATGGATCAAATTACTTCACATTCGGTATAAACGGAGATAGTGATAACCCCCAAAATACCCAGATGATTCCCTTTTTCTCAAGAAGAATAGGACTTGACAGCACCGGAAATCCTGTTCCTATCAGGTATGGCGGCAAGTTCACGGGGAAAGTCGGGAACTGGAATCTTGGCTTCCTGCATATAAAAGATGATAATGAGTGGGATAATCCGGGCTATACCGTCGGCAGAATATCAAGAAATTTCGGAAAACAATCATCAATCGGAATTATCGGAACTAACGGAAATGCTTTTTCAGATCAGAACAATTCCCTGGCAGGTATTGATTTGCACCTTGCAAGCTCACAGATATCGGGCAATAAGAATCTGGCATTTAGTCTCTACGGACTGAAATCATTTAACAGCGGACTCTCTGACAATAGCGTTTCATTTGGTACAGAATTTAATTATCCGAACGATTTCCTGAATTTCAGAGTTGGTTATCTGCAGATCGGGGAAAACTTCACACCAGGACTTGGTTTTATTCCCCGCAAGAATATCCGCGAATCCTATGGCAGTATAGGTATTGGCCCACGTCCAAAAAAATCAGTTGTGTTGCAGGTCAGATCGGGAATCAGATATTTATTCATTTCGGATCTTAAAAACGGGGGCCTTCAGACTTCACAGGTTGATTTTAATCTGGCTCAAATTATATTTCTAAGCGGTGACATAATTTCATTTTCATCTCAATATCAATTTGAGGCGCTTGAAAAAGATTTTAATATCTTCGGAAATTTTGTTATACCTGCTTCCAAGTATAATTACTGGAGACACTCGGTAAGTCTTTCATCAGCCAAGAGAAGAAATTTCTGGGCGGCAACCAATGTCAGTTTAGGTACATTCTATTCCGGAAAACGGACCGATTGGCTCATGCAGGCAGGATATAAGGTAATTGTTCCGGTATATATCGGAATAGAATCGGACAGGAAATGGGTCAGTCTTCCGGATGGCAATTTTGTTACACAGATCTATCGTTTGAACCTTAATTTTCTTTTTAGTCCCGATCTGTCATGGTACAACTATTTACAATATGAAAACCAGACTAAAACTATAGGGTGGCAATCTCGTATTCAATGGATCATAAAACCAGGGAAAGAGATATTCCTGGTATTCAACTCACCTGTAATAGAGCCGCTTGAACGTTTCACATCGGAAGTTTATGAGGCACGTATAAAGATCAAATATGCTATCAGGTTCTGATAAGTAATTTTTTCTTCTCTTCTCTGTGTTACTCTGTGATACCTCCGTGCAACCCCGTGTCAGTTCTTCTTTAGTTTTTTATTACACAGAGAGACACTGAGAAGACACAGAGAGACACAGAGTTAAAGTCCTGACGCTGACGCTGATTTGTAATCGGGGCCATTCCTCCGTGTCCCCCGTTATTAATTTATTTCCCTAAATCTACTTTTTAGCCCCCCTTTATCTATTATGTAAAAATCCCACCTTTTCGGCTACCTCTGTTTGTTAAACCTCTCCCTAAATCCCTCTCCCGGAGGAGAGGGACTTATAAGCATTTTCCATCTTTTTTACTTTTGTCTTTTCCCTTTTATCTTTTGTCTTTATTCCAAAATGAACTGCTTCAGTTCCTTATAAAGTCTGTGCACTGGCAACCCGACAACATTGAAATATGATCCTTCAATATAGCTGCAGGCAGCTATCCCGATCCATTCCTGAATACCATATGCTCCGGCTTTATCGTATGGTCTGAATTCCCCGACATAGAATCTTATTTCTTCCTCTGACAGAGTTTCGAAAGTGACCCTGGTAGAGACAGAGAATATTCTTTCTTTAGATGTGGAACAAATGCATACGCCAGTAATTACTTCATGTGTATTACCGGAAATTTCTTTAAGAATCCGTACCGCGTCTTCAAAATCTTTTGGTTTACCAAGAACTTTATTATTACACCAGACTATTGTATCAGCAGTAATAAGTATATCATTATCTGATAATTCGTCAATCAGGGAGATTGCTTTTTGATGAGCAACATATCTGGCAATTTCCTCACCGCTGAGCCCTTCAGGGTAAATCTCATTAAAATCTTTGACTGTAATCTCAAATTCCAACCCCAGTTCTCTTAGAAGCTGCTGCCTCCGGGGTGAGCGTGAAGCAAGGATAATCCTATGGTTACTCAGCCAGTCAAACTTCATCATCAAATCAGGTTCCAGGTAAGAATTGCTTTTACCACAACGGAGTAAAGTACACCCGTGATCATCACAATTTTCACAATACTGCTTGCATAATGAAGTTGTTTCCTGTTGTAGCTATATGCCACCCTGAAAACAACATATAAAAGCGGCAGAACAACAGTTGCGGAAAGGTAAATTAATGTTATTAAATCATTAATAAAGAAATACCATGCAACGTAAAGTAAAGCAATCGTTATGATAATCAGGCTGACAGAAACTATCTTGGCAGAAAGAACACCAATTATAACCGGAACTGTATTTCTGCCATATGCCACATCTCCCTCAAAGTCCTCGATATCCTTAATAATCTCGCGCGTAAGTGTGGTAAGAAAAGCAAAGAGAGCAAATCCGCTTACCCAATAGAAAACAATGTTTATATCAGGAAGTGATACGGCATTTAATCTGTAAAATTTATATAAAGCAGGCCACTCGTATAATACAACAAGCAGAGGTACCAATGCCGTAAGAATAGCTACAACCAGATTACCTATCAGGAACTGTCTCTTATATGTGGCAGAATAAAAATAAAGCAGGCCTGAAACTATAAGAAACAGAGATCCCATCCACACATAACCGACCCTCGAAGAGATGTAGAACCCTGCTGACACACCGGCTATGTTTAAAATGTTGTGCCACATCATTGCCTGTCGTCTCGGGATTTTTGTTCCGACAATTACTTTCCCTTTATTTATCAGGTCTGTCTTAATATCAAAATAATCATTAATTACATATCCGCCGGCAGTTATAAAAACTGTGGCAGCAACCAGCAGGAGAAAGTCGTACCAGGGAAACTGGAGAGTCATTGGAATCTCTTTTCCTGTTCCATTAAATAACATAACATTAATTTTACTGATTACGGGTTCAATGATTGCATATCTCATCAATACCATAGTCAGGATAACTATCAGCAGATTTTTCCATCTGATCAGGTTAAGAAATGCCATCATAAGTTACCATGTAAATGCATCGGAATTCATCCAATTATTATGTAGTCTCAGTACCTGTTCAATAATATCTCTCACACAGCCTTCTCCACCCTTTTTATCAGAAACATAGGCAGCAACCTGTTTAATCTCACTATCTGCATCTGAAGGACAGACAGCAACTCCAGCCTGTTTCATCACTTCGATATCCGGTATATCATCGCCCATGAACAGAACATCAGATTTATTGAGGTTATGTTTTTTTAAAAATGCTTGAAACTGGTCAAGCTTAGTGCGGCTGTTCAGATATATGTCCTTTATTCCCAGCGATTTGAGTCGCTTCTGATATTCTTTTGAGTTGGATCCTGAGATTACGCCCACAGGATATCCCTTTTTTACGGCATGCTGCAAAGCATATCCATCACGAAGATTAACAGTCCTGTCAGGTGTTCCAAAAATATTAAGACTGATTGTTTGTGTTGACAATACTCCATCAATATCAAAAATAAATGCCTTTATGTTTACGAGGTCTTCTTTAAAGTTAGCCATTTATCAAATATTATAATATTTTATTATTGAATGGGTTATCTCACTATATAACCTTTTCAATTCATTTGAGAAAGATAGTAATTCCAAATGTTTTTCAATCGTATTCTGATCATTTCGTACAGCAGGACCGGTTTGCGAGTTCTCAGGCCCGTTATCGATCGCTTTTAAAAAAGTTTCTTCGATTAATGGTTTAAGAACTTCGAACGGAAAACCTGCTTTAATCGCTACCTCCTTGCCTGCTGTAAGCATATGATTGGTAAAATTACACACAAATACCGCAGCAAGATGTAGCATTCTCCTATGTTCAGTATCAGTAAAATGAGCTTTAGCGCCTATAGATTCAGCAATAATTTTCAAAGTAATATCCGATTGCTTATCTGATGATTCAAGGAAAAAAGGAAGATCCCTGAAAATAATTTTTCGTTCCCTGGAAAATGTCTGCAACGGATAAAAAATACCTTTTCGTGTAATTTGCTCAGGAAAAACATCCATACCAATACTACCTGCCGTATGAACGACCAGGGTTCCGGGTCTGCACTTTATTTTTTCAAGTACATTTTTTAACCTGCTATCCGGAACTGCAACTATAATAATATTTGTCGTATCGGGAAATGTAAGGTATGGAGACCAGTGTGCTTTGCACGAACCGGCAAGCGAATATCCGTTTTTTTCTGATTCTGATACAATCAACTCAATATTATGACCCTTAAGATACATCTCCCGGCACAGAGCCCCGGCTACCCTTCCTGCTCCTGCAAAAGATATATTGAATTGAGACATTTCTGAATTTTTCTGAAATATACAAAATTGCCCTAATATAAAATAGCCGGACTTTTTGCCGGCTATCT
>Ga0182021_10002138_pt1 | contig 23018 bp, 19 predicted proteins | sample 612E3MmetaG_FD_120493 | JGI IMG/M metagenome (GOLD analysis project Ga0182021, IMG submission 120493) | Permafrost microbial communities from Stordalen Mire, Sweden - 612E3M metaG (Illumina Assembly) | ecosystem: Environmental > Terrestrial > Soil > Wetlands > Permafrost | place: Sweden... | reverse complement strand
GCCGCCTGTCGAGGCGATTGTATTGGTCGTGGTGGTCGTCGTCCCGCCGTTTCGGTTGCTGCTGCTCGCAGAAGTTGTCCCGCCCGCGTTGGTCGTCCCGCCGTTTCGGTTGGTGCTGCTCGCCGAGGTCGTCCCGCCGGACTCGGCGGTGCTGTTTTGCGAGGTCGTGCCCCCGCCACCGCTGGTAGTGCCGCCCGAGTTTTCTCTGCCGCCCGTGGAGTTGGTGCTGCTTGAGCTGCCGGTGCTGCCGCCGCTGGAACTATTCTCTCCCCCGCCCGAGCCCCCCGAGTTCTCCTGCGCAGCGGGCAGGCAGCTCGTCGCACCAAGAAACAGGAGTCCGACGCAGCAGACTCGCGCAAGAGCCCAGGCTGCGCCACGAAACAATCGGCCGTAGTCTAAATTTTCGCTCATGGTTTCCTCTCTTACCGCCACGTGGCTTGCGGCGGACTCTAGCGAATTCTGGATGAGGCGTGCAACAACTCCCACAGGAGTCTGCCGGACTATAGACCATTTCAGCCGGGTTCTCCGTCCAATCCGCTTCTTGCGCGATCCGACAAACCCATGCCGTTGAACGGACCCATCCCCAGCGCGGCCTGCCATTGGACGCGTCGAGCCAGCACCGCCTGGCATGGCTGACACACGGGAAACTAGCCGCCCTTCCAGCAGCCTGTGGAAATGAAGTCACTTCGGGACATTCGACAGAAGCTGCCCGATGCCAGTCAAGCCCTTCTCGGCGCGCAACCTCCGCGCAACTTCATAGCCATCCATCCCGGGCAGACCGATGTCCCACAGGATCATGTCGGACCGGAGGATCAGAGATCTTGCGATGCCATCTCTGCCGTTGTTCGCGATCTCGACGGCGTGCCCGCTGAATTCCAGCACCCTACAGGGGGGCAAATACAACTGCCGCGGCTTGTTGCGGGTTTCTCCAGAGCCGGCTGGGGTGTACAATCGGCCCGTGCCGATGCCTATCCGCAAGAAGGTGCAGTCCAGGGCTTTCCGGGCCGTCAAAGGTCTGTCTTTTCTGCTGGCCACTTCAGTCTTGGTCCTTGCCAGCCCCGCGCGCGGCGACGACAGCGCCACCGAGCAGGCCAGGCAGTGCTACGAGACCGGAACCCAGCAATACGACCTCGGCCATTGGGACGACGCGATCCGAGAGTTCGAGAAGGCCTACCAGCTGCGGCCCGACCCAAGCTTCCTCTACAACCTGGCGCAGGCCTACCGGCGCAAGGGTGACACCAAGCGGGCCCTGGATCTTTACCGAAACTACCTGGCCAAGATCCCGAAGAGCCCGCAGCGCGCTGAGATCGAGGAGAGAATCAAGACCCTGCAGAAGCAGATCGACGAAGAGGCCTCGGCCAAGTCAGCCCCGCCGGAGCCGACAGGTCGCGCCCCGGTGCCGCCGCCTGCCCTGCCTTTGGGCACAGGGCTCGTTCCAGCCCCGGCAGAGGCGCCAGCCACGTCTGTGCCGCAAGCCGACCCGGGAATGACACCTGGAACTCTGCCTTCGACCACCCCGCTCTCCCCGCCCACCGACCAGCCCAGCCAGGCTGCTCCGACCACCAACGGAACAACGAGTGGGCCGGTCCCCAGCGTGGCCGACGCAACTGCCAGTCCGCCCGCAGCGCCAGGACGCGGCCTTCGCATAGCGGGAATCGTCTGCGGCGCGGTCGGGGTCGCCGCCCTGAGCACGGGCATTGTTTTTGGGACAAAGGCGAAGAACCTGTCAAACAAGGTCGCCGGCGCCAGCTCGTTCAACCAGTCGGATGATTCCGCCGGCTCGCGGGACGAGAAGCTGCAGTGGGTCTTCTACGGCGTGGGTGCTGGCGTCGCGGCGGCCGGAGCAGCCCTCTACTACTTTGGCTTTCGAGCTGCACGGACGACACCCTCGGGACTGAGCCTGGGCCCGGTCTTGGGCCCCGGGACCGCAGGTGTCTCCGCCATGGGGGTGTTCTGATGGCAATCACAGAGCGAAGCTGCGGTCTCCTCCTGGCGTTCGGCCTGGTGGGTGTTCTGTCGTGCAAGTACGATCCCCATCCGCTGGATGGGATCCAGAATTGCGCCGATGGCGGAGGGAAATCCTGTCCCAACGGATACCAGTGCTATGCCGACAAGTGCTGGATCCCCGCGCACATCCCCTCCAACCAGGATGCCAGCGGATCGGCGCCGGACGCGCCCCAGACCAACGACGGGCCTGGCGGCACCGGAAGCGACACCACGACGGCGACCCGCACCGGAACCAACACCGTCACCACTTGTGGCGGGCCGAATCAGGCCTGCTGTGCCGGCAACGAGTGTACGGCCGTAGGTACCGTGTGCAGCGGTGCGAGCTGTGTGTTCTGCGGCGCCAGCGGCCAGCCTTGCTGCGCCGGCAGCGTTTGTGCGGTTGCAGGATTCGTGTGCAGTGGCACAAGCTGCGTGGCCTGCGGTGCAGCCACCCAGCCCTGCTGCGCCGGCAGCACCTGCGCAAACAGCCTCCACGCCTGTTCGGATGGGTTCTGTGTTATCTGCGGAACCCGAGATCAGCCGTGCTGCTCCGGCGACGTGTGCCGGAACGCCAACCTGGCATGTATCAGCGGAACCTGCCAGCCGCCCGACCAAGACGCTGGAAGCGCGACGTCTACGGGTACGTCTACGGGTACGTCTACCGCCACGGTGGCCGACGCTGGAACCACGACGGCCACCAGTACCGCGACAGCCACCGCGACCGTGCGCGACGCCGGGACCGACGCCGCGACGGCCACGGCCACTGCCACTGCCACTCTTACCATAAAGCCCCGGGCCGACGCCGCGATCGACGTCAAGACGTCTACCGGCCTCACCACCGGCAGGACAGGTTCCTTCACCGGGATCACCACCTCCCCCCCCCGCACCTCCACCGGCCTGCAGTCAGCGCACTAGATCAAGTCTTGCCAGCGCCCGCGCAAGCTGGCGAAACGCGGCCGCGCGGTGAGAGAGCTGGTTCTTCTCCTCAAGCGTGATCTCGGCCATGGTGCGCCCCAGCGACTCGACGAGGAACAGCGGATCGTAGCCGAAGCCGCCAGTGCCCCGCGAAGACTCCAGCAGCCGGCCCACGCAGGCGCCCGTGCGCACCATCTCCAACCCACGCGCCGGATCCACGAACGCGGCGGCACAACGGTAGCTGGCGGCGCGCCTTTCCGTCGGAACGCCGGCCAACTCGCGCAACATCTTCTGATTGTTTCGCGCATCATCGCAGGGCTGGCCGCTCCATCGCGCCGAGTACACGCCAGGAGATCCGTCGAGAGCATCAACCTCGATGCCGGAATCGTCGGCCAGGGCAGGCAACCCACTTGCCGCCGCCGCTTGGCGCGCCTTGGACAAGGCATTCCCCTCGAAGCTGGGCTCGTCCTCGTGAAGCGCGCACTCGGGCGCAATCTCGTCGATGGAGACCAGATCCCACTGCAGACCCGCATCGGCCAGCAGGACTCCGATCTCAAGCAACTTGTGCCGGTTGCGACTGGCGACCACGACCCTCACGGGAGCTTGGCCGCCTCCAACGCCTTCTGCTGGAGGGAGAAGATCTGTTTCGCACCCCGCGTCGCCAGGTCAACCAGCTTGGCGTAGTCGTCGGACGAAAACGGCTCTCCCTCGGCCGTGCCTTGGATCTCGATGAAATGGCCCGCGTCGGTCATCACGAAATTGAAGTCCACGTCGGCCGCCGAGTCCTCCGCGTAGGCCAAGTCCAGGCGGGGCTCGCCGGCGACCATGCCCACCGATAGCGCCGCCACCGCCCGACGCAGGGGATCATGGGCCAGCTTCTCGGTCTTGACCAGCCGTCGCACGGCCAGGGCCAGCGCCACCCACCCCCCGGTGATGGCTGCCGTGCGGGTACCGCCGTCGGCTTGGATCACGTCGCAGTCCACGGTCATCTGACGCTCGCCCAGGTGTGCGGTCCGCACCGCCGCGCGCAGGGCCCGGCCGATAAGCCGCTGGATCTCCTGACTGCGGCCGCTCGGATTCCGGCCAGAGCGCGTGTGGGTCGAGCGCGGGAGCATGGCATACTCGGCCGTGACCCAACCCTTGCCCTGCCCCACCAGGAATGGCGGCACTTTGTTCTCGACAGTTGCCGTGCAAATGACCTTGGTCTCGCCGAACTCGACCAGCGCCGATCCCTCGGCGTACCGGTTACAATCCGGCGTGATGCGGATGGTGCGCAATTCGTCAGGTCGTCGGCCGTCAGGACGCATGGTTGCAGGGAGGATCCATGTCCCGTGAACCCCTGTCAACCAACCTGAATGCCAAAGACTGACCCGCGCACGCAGTCATGCGACTCATAGCCACATGGAGGACGGACTCATGAATGCATCCCAGCTCAGAACCGGGTATGCCGCGGTCGGCTCACGCCCGCGCAGAACTTTGTCCGCACTACACCTGCTCGCGCCTCTTCTGATACTTGGCTGCACGGCGCGGACCCCCATCCGCTCGCCTGCAGGAAACTCCTCGGAGCCGGAGAACAGCGCTGACACAGGTGGAGAAACCGGCGATTCGCCTGCACGCGCAGGCGGTGGAGACACCGCCGCCGCTGCAGGCAAGGGCGGCGCCGGCGGAACAGATGGAAGCACCGCGAACAAAGGCAGCTCCGGTCCGGGTGGAGAGTCGGGAGGCTCCGGCAGTGACACCAGGGCCGGAAGTGGCGGAGCCGCTTCGACCTCTGGTGGATCGCGAAGCGGCGGTGGGGCCTCGGCCGGAAGTGGCGGAACGACTACCCCCAGCGGAGGGCGCACCGCCGCCAGCGGGGCAGGCTCGACCATTGGGGGCACAGCAGCGACGACAGGTGGTACATCTCGCGGTGGAACGACAGGCACCGGAAACGCGCCTGCCACCGGCGGCAGATCGGCTGCGGGTGGTAGCGTGGCAACCGGTGGGGCCACGCTGCCCGGTGCCCCGGCGATTCTACCCGATGGCTATGTGACCGTATCCGCGGGCACCGTCGTGATGGCCGGACACGTCTCCTCCTATGAGAGTGGCTCGGGATCCTCGATCACTCTGACGTACGATTCGACGTCCTTCTGCGCTTCGGGGACGGTAGCTGCCGACCCAACCTACAGTTCCTGGGCTGGGGCGGGTTTCAATGTCAACCAAGCTCAATCTGGCGCGAGTGGGTCCTCTGGTTCGCTGGTACTCACCGGCAGCGCGATTTCTGTCAGTTACGCGAACTACGCTGGTTCGCCGCTGGAACTCCAGCTGTATGACGGCAGCAACTACTGGTGCACCAATCTGCCGGCGTCAACCAGCGCTACTACGGCCACGATTCCCTTCTCAAGGCTCAACACGCAGTGCTGGAATGGCGGCGGCAGCTCCTTCACGTCTGGCACTCCCATCACGGCGGTTCAGCTCATGGTGAAATGCAGTGCAATCAGCCCCACGCCTTTCAATTTCTGCTTTCTGGGCCTGACGGTCCAGTAGATGCGACAAGATGTTCCCAGCAAACGTGAAGCCTTCGTGTCCTGAAGTAGATCTTAGCGATATCAGCAAGGCCCTGTCTGAGGGCCAGCCCGAGATGCCGAGAAGTCGGATCTGGTTCTGCAGCAAGATTGGGACATGAACCTTGCAGGAAGAGTCCCGATGCGCGGCGCACGGGTCAGATTTCGATGCGGCACCAGCAACGGGCAACCGTCCGGACAGACCCCTGCACGTGGGTGGCGGCCGCGAGGCTACTTCGCCGGCTGGCGCATGCACTGCTTGTAGGGCACGCGTCCGGGGAGAGCGGGGATCTCCTTGCATTCCTCGCCGCGCGGGCAGTCTGGGTCTTCCTCGCAGGCGGCGGAAGCGGCCAACCAACCCGCCGCACCGATCACGGCGCCGACCCCGATGACCGTGGTTACCAGGCCGAAATTCGCGGTTCCGTTCTGGTTCTGGCGTTCTCCCACCACCCAGGTCGTGCCGCCGCCCACCAACAGCGCAGCGCCGATGGCGGCCAACGCCTTGGGGCCCGCGTAGCTGCGCGCGCAGCCTGCGGCCAAGCAGCCCACCAGGGCAAGAGCAATCGCGGCGCGCCGGGCATGTCGCGGGTGATTCACGACCCCGAAGATCGCCGATATCGTGCGTCTCGTCTACTACCCCGATCCGGATCTGGAATTCGGGCTAGCGCGTCGGGAAGAGCATGAGCTGGGTTCACGGTGTCGCGTCGGGCTTGATTCCAGGCGATGATTGGCGTAATTCCGTCGCTACTCCCCATGCCCGAGATGAACATCATCCAGGCCGTCAATGATTGCCTCAAGGTCGAGATGCGCCGGGACAGCCGGGTTGTGGTCTTGGGCGAAGACGTCGGCCGCTTTGGCGGCGTCTTCCGTGCTACCGTGGGATTGCAGGAGGAATTCGGCCCGGATCGCTGCATCGATACGCCGCTGGCGGAGAACGGCATCGTGGGCTGCGCCATCGGGATGGCGCTCTACGGGCTGCGGCCAGTGGCCGAGATCCAGTTCGCTGACTACGTGTACCCGGCCTATGACCAGATCGTGAACGAGCTGGCCAAGATGCGCTACCGATCGGGCGGTGAGTACCAGGCGCCGGTGGTGGTGCGCATGCCCGCCGGCGGCGGAATCAAGGGCGGGCACTACCACTCGCAATCGCCCGAGACGATCTTCATCCACACCCCGGGTCTCAAGGTCGTCTACCCATCGAACCCGGCGGACGCCAAGGGCTTGCTGGCCTCGGCCATTCGTGGCGACGATCCGGTCATCTTTATGGAGCCCAAGCGCCACTACCGCACGGCGCGCGGAGAAGTGCCCGAGGGCGAGTACCTGGTTCCCATCGGCAAGGCGGCGCTGCTGCACGAGGCCTCGGGCCGATCCGCGCGTTCAGTGACCATTCTGGCCTGGGGCGCGATGGTGCACACGGCCCTGGAAGCGGTCGAGAAAGGCACCGCGCAGGGCTACGACATCGAGCTGGTCGATCTGCGCACTCTGCTGCCTTTCGACATCGAGACCATTCTCGCCTCGGTCAAGAAGACCGGCCGCGCGATCGTTGTGCACGAAGCCCCGCGTACCTGCGGCTTCGGCGCCGAGTTGGCCGCCAGCATCCAGGAGCGCGCGCTCCTGCATCTGGAAGCACCCATCCTGCGCGTGACCGGCTTCGACACGCCCTTCCCCTACGCGCTGGAACTGGAGTATCTGCCCAACCGCGAACGCATTTTGGATGCGATCGAGCGTGTCACCGCTTCATAGCAACGAGGAAAACCATGGCCTACGAGTTCAGACTGCCCGATATCGGCGAGGGAATGGCAGAGGGCGAGATCGTCCGCTGGCTGGTCAAGGAAGGCGACGAGCTGGGGCAAGACCAGCCCATGGTGGAGATCATGACCGACAAGGCAACGGTGGAGATCGCCGCCCCGCGCGCCGGGCGGGTGCTCGATCGCTGCTTCAAAGAAGGCGCACGCTGCCCGGTGGGTGAGGTGCTGGTGATCATCGGTACCAGCGACGATGACGACCGGACGCCCAGCCCGGTGGCTCCGACGCCGGGGCCCACGCCGCCCCCTGCCCCGGTGACGTCCGCGCCGGCCCGCAAACCCGAAACCGTGCTGGCCACCCCGGCGGTGCGCAAGCTGGCGCGCGAAATGGACGTGGCGCTCACTGCGGTCACGGGCACCGGCCCAGGCGGCCAGATCACAGCCGACGACGTGCGCACGGCCAAAGTGTCCGCCGGCCTGGTGGCGCCCACGCCACGGCCCATGGTGACGGGCGACGTCCGCATCCCGTTCCGCGGTGTGCGCCGGAAGATTGCCGAGCACATGCTGCGCACCCAGCGCGAGGTGGCCCAATTCACCTATGTGGAGGAGGTCGACGTCACCGAATTGGTCGAGTTGCGCAACAAGGCCGAGGCGCGCCTGGTCAGCCACGACGTCAAGCTCAGCTACCTGCCCTTCTTCATCAGAGCCACGGTTGAAGCGCTCAAGAAGCAGCCTCAGCTAAATGCCTATCTCGACGAAAAGGCGGGCGAGATCGTGCAGCGGCACGAGTACCACATCGGTCTGGCGGCGCAGACCCCCGAGGGGCTGATGGTCCCGGTCATTCGGCACGCCGACCGGCGCTCGCTGCTTGAGTTGGCCCGGGAAGTGGAACGGTTGGCGACATGCGCGCGCACCGGTCATGTCTCCCCTTCAGATCTCAGCGGCTCCACCTTCACCATCACCAGCCTGGGCGCGCTCGGGGGGCTGTCGGCCACGCCCATCATCAATTACCCCGAAGTGGCGATTCTGGCTGTGCACAAGATCGCCAAGCGCCCCGCGGTGGTCGACGACAAGATCGTGATTCGCGAGATGATGAATCTGTCGCTCTCGGTGGATCACCGCATGGTCGATGGGCACGACGCGGCCAGATTCGTGGCTGAGATCAAGGCCTCACTGGAAACGCCTGGGCTGCTCTTCCTCGAGTCGACCTAGGATGACCGGCAAGCCCACCAGCAAAGTTCGCTCGGGCCAGAGCCAGGCGGAAAGCGTCGAGGCTTTCTCCGATGCGGACGAGGCCCGCGCCACCGGGCTGCTGCAGATCCTCGACGAGGATGGGCGCACGCATGGGGCCGTGCCCGCGTTGTCGGCCGCCGAACTGGTACGCATGTACGAGGGGATGCTGCACGGCCGGCTGCTCGACGACCATCTTGCCACCATGCAGCGCCAGGGCCGCATCGGCCACACCCTCGATGCCCGCGGCCAGGAAGCAGGGGTGATTGCGGCAGCCCATGCCCTGGGCCCGGACGACTACTTCGTCCCGGCCCTGCGGGAAGCGAGCGCGGCGCTCTACCGCGGCCTGCCCCTTCGCACCTACCTGGCGCAGATGCTCGGCAACGCCAACGACCCCGCCCACGGTCGGCAGATGCCGGGTCAGGTCGGGTCACGGGCAAGCCGCCATGTCATCGGGTCATCAAGCGTGGCATCACAGATACCGCACGCCACCGGCCTGGCCTGGGCCGCGCGCATCCGCGGTGAGCGCACGGTCGTGGTCGGGTTCGTGGGCGACGGCGGCACCAGCGAAGATGACTTTCAGTCGGGCCTCAATTTCGCGGCCGTGTTCAAGGCGCCGGTGGTATTCGTGTGCCAGAACAACCAGTGGGCCATCTCCACGCCTCTGTCGAGTCAGACCGTCGCGCGCAGCATCGCCATCAAGGGTCTTGCCTTCGGCGTGCCGTCGGTCCGGGTTGACGGCAACGACATCCTCGCGCTCTACGCCACCATCAAAGAGGCGGTGGATCGGGCGCGCGCTGGCCGCGGACCCAGCTTCATTGAGGCCGTCACCTACCGTCTGGGTGCCCACGGCCCCACCGATGATCCCAGTCGCTACCGCGATCCGGCCGAGGCGGCGACCTGGCAGGGCAAAGATCCGTTGCTCCGTTTCGGCGCCTGGCTGCACGCGAAGGAGATCCTGACGGTCGAAGCGCAGAGCACCACGCGCCAGCGCATCGACGACGAAATCCGCGCGGCCATCGCCGCCGAGGAGACCATCGGACCACCGTCGACGGCATCCCTGTTCGACGATGTCTTGGCCGAGCCGAGCTGGCTTCTCGACCAGCAGCGGGCCGAGTACCTGCGCGCGCGCAAACAGCGCAGAGGCTAGCTTTATCACCACAGAGAGCACAGCGGACGCAGAGATCGGATCACAGGAAAACGGGTTTGGACTGTGCAAAATCCAACCCTTCACTTTCCGGTCCGGCTTTGTGCTCTCCGCGGTGAAAAAGCTAACCAGTAGTACCCGGACAGTTCGCGTCCCGTGGTTTAATGGGGTGTGATTTCGATTGGCGAGCCCACGCCGACTGCGCCGCAGCCCCCCGCCCCGGGCGCACCCAGCGCGTTTCATTTTCGCAGCTTCGACGGCGTGCGCGGTCTCGCCATCCTGATGGTGATCGCGTATCACTCTGTGAGCACCACTGCCTATCCCGACGCGACCCTGGGCTGGGTGCGGCCATGGCTGATGGCGGGATGGGCGGGCGTGGACCTGTTCTTCGGTCTGAGCGGATTCCTCATCACCTCGCTGCTTCTGCGCGAGGAGGACCGCGAGTTGCTCGCCGGGCGTCCACGACGCTTCAGCCTGGGCCGATTCTACCTGCGTCGCGTGTTCCGCATCCTACCCGCGTTCTACGCGGTCTTCGCCCTGGACACATGTGTGCTCGCCCGCTATCCCTTCGTGCCTTCCGCGGGGCTGAGCGAGATCAGGCACTCGGCCTTCGGCTTGCTCCCCTATGGGACGTTCTGGGCAAACTACATCATTTCGTATGGGCCGCATTGGGCGGGGCACACTGTCTTCCTTCCGCGCGAGGCCTACTCGGTATTTTGGTCTCTCTGCGTGGAGGAGCATTTCTACCTCCTCTGGCCGATCTTCCTGTGCCTGGTCAAGCGGACCAGCGTGCGCGTGGCGGTGTCGCTCGCCGTGTGTCTCACGCTGCCGGTGCTCCGACATCTCGCCATTGCGAGCGACTGGGACCAGCCCCTGGCCGTTCACTTCGCCTCGCACTACCGACTCGACAGCATTCTCTGGGGCGGCCTGGCCGCTCTCTTGGCCGGCCGTATTGCCTGGCGTGATTCGACCCGCCGGCTGCTGTTGGGCGCTGGCATCGTTCTGGTCGCCTGGCTGGTCGTTACCAGCACCATGTCGGTGCGCCCGATCGGCCGGCCCATCGGATTCTCGGCTGGCTTCTCCCTGCTGGCCCTGACCACGGCAGTTCTTCTCCTCGAGCTGACCCGACGGCCAAACACCTGGCTCAACCGCGCCCTCGAATTCCGACCCCTGGTGGCCGTGGGTCGCGTCTCCTACGGCATGTACCTTCTGCACCTGCCGGTGATGGACCTGGGCATGATACTCCTATTCGCCGGGCCGCGGCGACCCACACTACTCAATCTCGGGGTGGCGATTGTCTATTTCTGGCTCATCACCTTTGCCGCCGCCCAACTGCTGTACCACTTGGTCGAGAAACGCTTTCTCGCGCTCAAAGACCGGTACTTTCAATGACGCCGAGCTATTGAGATGGGAACCCTGAAAGGGTTCGCTCCAGGCTCCCCACGCGGTTACGGGCGACAGTAGCGGGCGAAGCCCTCCAGCACAGGCTTCTCGGTGTATCCCAGGGCCTTGACCGCCGGCACAAAGGTCGACCGGTACTGGCTCCGGGGTCCCTCTTCCACCCGGTAGAGGTAGCAGACCGGGTTGGTACCGTGTTCGCGAATCACGCGCTCCACGTAGCTGCGCTCAAGGTGGTTGTCGCCCCCGGAAGCCCACCCGGTGCCTTTCATCGTGGCCAGCACCAGGTCGCGGTCCTTGCGCGCGTAGTACTCGAGAAACTGTCCGTAGTAGCCCGTATCGAAGAAGACCACCTTCTGCCCGGGAATCGCCGCCAGACCGGCGCGAGCGCGGCGCCATCCCTCGTCGGGCATGGGCGCTGCGACCGAAGCGCGGAATTCACCAAAGTAGGTCAGGGCGACGAGAAGGACAACCGCTGAAGCCACCTTGAAGGCGTGGCGGCTGGCGCCTTCGGTGAGGTGGTGAAAACCCAGCGCCACCAGGAAACAGAAGGCGGGATAGGCCGGCGTCATGTAGTGGTAGTAGACCCCGGTTCGGCCCAGCAGGAATCCGTAGGCGAATCCAATATGCCCAACCGCGACTAGCAGCCAAACCAGGACCGCGGGTCGTCGGGCCGCCAGTTCAACGACAACCGCCAGCGCAACCAGGCCCAGGACCACGAGAAAGAAGGGCGGGCCCAACAGCGAGAATCCCTCAAGAATACTGCGGACGTTCTGCCCGTTCAGCGCCGCCCGAAGGGCTGGGCGCAGGCCGGGGCCCGGCGCAAGCTGGTAGTGAATGGCCATCACGAAATAGGGAACGTAGAGCAGGCCTGTGGCCACCATCGTCGCGGCCACCAGGCGGTAGCGCTCCATGGTCGCGCGAAAGCCGTGGCGTCCCAGGTGCACGCCGGCGAGCGAGACCGCAAGCAGAATCTGGGACGCGAATGTCCAGACCGCGAGCGGCGTCAGGTAGAGCATGATGGTCGTCGCGACCGCGTAGGCAATCGCCCGCTTCCGGGTGGGCTCGGCGAGAAAGCGAACGAAGAAAACCAACGACAGGAATACGGCCAGCGCGGCCATGGCGTACGGCCGCACGTTGCGGGAAATCCAGTTGGTCAGACCGTTGAGGACGAAGAAGACCGCCAGAAGAACGCGGGAGAGCGGGTTGATCTCGCGCAGGCCGAAAATCGCGAAGCCGGCCACACCGAGGCAGAAGAGCCACGAGCTGGCGCGCAGGAACAGCTCGGACTCGCCGAATATCGCGTAGAAGTGCAGAAAGAAGTAGTAGAGCGGTGGTTGCGAGTGAAACTCCGTTGGCAGGGTGCAATTGCGCCAGAGGGACTGCACCGCTATGCCCCAGGTGCCCGCCTCGTCGAGGCTCAGTTCCTTCAGGGCCAACCCTTGGCCGTTCTTGAAAAGGTGGATGAGCCCCACCAGCACGAACGCGACGACCAGGCCGATCGATTGGGAGTCCAGGCGTCGCCAGAGATTTCGCAGCCAATTCATGGCGCGGAAATGTATCAGGTCCCGTCCGAACCGGCCATCCGGCAAGAGGCGACACTGGGGATCTGGGCGGCTCGCACGTCACCACGCGAGCCGCCTCGATCAGGATCGGTCTAGAAAACCACCTGCACCGGCACTGCGCGGTCCGCGGTCGTGCCGTCGCCCAGCGATCCCCACCAATTCTGGCCCCAGCACCACGCGCTGCCGTCGGACCTTGCCGCACAAACGTGTTCATAACCGGCCGCGACAGAGACAACCCCGTCCAACCCGGACACCTTGGCCGGCGTCCCGCGGCCGGTGTACGTTCCGTCACCCAGCGTTCCGTAGTAATTGGTTCCCCAGCACCAAACCGTGCCGTCGGATTCCAAAGCGCACGTGAAGTCTCCGCCAGCTGCGAGCGCGGTGACACCGGTGAGGCCGACGACGGGAACCGCTGAGGTGCATCGTGTGGTGGTCGTTCCGTCGCCTAGCTGTCCGGAACCATTGTAGCCCATACACCGCACGCTCCCATCGGCCAGGACGATTTCACACGCGTGGTACGTACCCAGGGCCAGCTTCGCGGGGAGAGTGGACGGGGAAATCAGTGGGTTCTCAGCCCAGAAGTTGTTGTTGAAGCATGGATACATATAGCCCGTGCACACCACCGTCTGCGGCGTTCCGCCTCGCGCGCACGTGAAGGCGCCGCTGCCTTGCACCTCATCGACGCTTCCGATGTCAAGCGTGGAGGGCACCAGGGGAACGAGGGATGAGGTAGTGCTCGAATTCCCGAACTGCCCATACGAGTTGTCGCCCCAGCAGGTCAGCTGACCCGCGGGAGTAACGCCACACGTGTGCCCGTACCCGGGCGAAACCTGGCGGAAAAGGTAGCCGCCAGACACGGAGACAGGCACGCTCGAGTTGATCTTTGTACCGTTGCCGAGCTGTCCGTAGACGTTCGAGCCCCAACAAGAAGCCGAGCCGTTGGTCTTGACCGCGCACGCGTGGTAGCCCTGAAAACTCGTGGCCAGTGAGGCGACCCCGGACAGGCCGGACACCGCCACCGGCACCGACCGGGCGACGGTGGTGCCGTCCCCGAGTTCGCCTCTGTCGTTGTTTCCCCACGCGCGGACCGTGCCATCGGACAGCAGGGCGTAGCTGGAGGAGACGCCGGCGCCAACCGCCTTCACGAAGGGCACGAAGTTCACCGCCGCCGTCGCACTATAGGGCTGCAAGGTCAGCGGAACCACCAGCGGCGCGCCGGCAACCACCGTGACCGTGACCTTGGGGCCGACCCAGGTGGGAGACGTCGAGGCCGTCACCGACGAGCATGCCACGTTGAAGGCGCTGGGCGTGACCGAGAGGCTACCTGCAAGCACATAGCCCAGGCTCAAGCTGGCCGAAGACGCGCCCGCAGCCACGGTGAAAGTCTGAGACTTGCTGACCGAACCAGTCAGGTCCAACTTCACGCAGAGAACGCCCGAGGGAACCGTGGTCAGCGAAACAGTCACCTCGCTCACGTCCTCGGACGAACCGAGCTGGTCTCCCGTGGCCGGCTGGCCACAGCCGGCGGCCGCAGCGGCCAGCGCCAGGCCAAGAACTAACTGAATCGAACGAGTCCCACCCATGAGTCTCTCCTTTGCGGGGACGAACCCGACCCCGCGGTTGTGTTAGCCCGACGCGCAACTACCTATCGAGCGCCCATCTCTTAGCAGCGGCAGCGCGCGCCGACAAGGGCGAAGGCTGTGGGTCGCCCAGGCCGGACATCGCTGCTATAAGAAGGCCCGACATGGAGTCTCTGCGCGTGGACGCTCTCGTCATTGGCGCCGGCCCGGGCGGCTATGTGGCCGGCATCCGGCTCGGGCAGCTAGGCAAGAAAGCCCTGGTCGTCGAACGGGACAAGGCGGGCGGGGTTTGCCTCAACGTGGGTTGCATCCCGTCCAAGGCGCTCATCAATGCGGCCAAGCTGTATGAAAAGATCCGGCACGGGTCGGACCTGGGCATCCTGGCGGACAACCCGCGCGTGGACATGGCAAAGCTGCAGACGTGGAAGGACGGTGTGGTGGGCAAGCTCTCGGCCGGGGTGCGCCAGTTGCTGAAGGCCAATGGCTGCGACTGGCGCAGCGGAACCGCGCGCCTGCTGTCACCAGGCAGGGTCGAAATCCAGGGCACCGGTCCCGATGCCGGCAAGACATACCTGGTGGAAGCCGAGCACATCGTGATCGCGACCGGCGCGCGGCCAGTGCAGATTCCGGGATTCGCCTTTGACGGCATTCGCATAGTCGATTCCACCGGTGCCCTCGCCTTCACCGAGGTTCCGCGGCGTTTGGTGGTGATCGGCGCCGGTTACATCGGCATGGAGCTCGGCACGCTGTACGCCAAGCTGGGCAGTCGGGTGACCTTCGTCGAAGCCTTACCGACCATCCTGTCCGGCAGCGAGCCTGATTGTGTCCAGGTGGTGGCGCGCAAAGCAAAGCAGCTCGACATGGAGATTATCGTGAACGCCCGAGCCCATGGCTGGAAGGAAATGAGCGACCACGCGGTGGTGACGGTCGCGACCGCGGCCGGCGAACGAGAACTCGACGCCGACAAGATTCTGATCGCCGTGGGCCGCCAGCCCAACAGCGAAGGGTTGGGGCTGGAGGCGGCCGGTGTGCGGGTGGAACGTGGCTTCATCCCGGTGGACCGCAAGCTGCGCACCAACGTGCCCGGCATCTACGCCATCGGCGACGTGGTGGGGCAGCCCCAGCTCGCCCACAAGGCCTCACGCGAAGCCGAAGTGGTGGCGGAGGTCATCGCTGGCCGTGCCGCCGAGATGGACGCGCAAGTCATCCCGTCCGTGGTGTTCACCGACCCGGAGATCGCATCTGCCGGCCTCACCACGGCCGAGGCAGACAAGCGCGGCCTGCAGGTCACCCTGGGCAAGTTCCCCCTGCTGGCGCTCGGCCGCGCCATCGCCAACCACGACACCGATGGATTCGTGAAGGTGGTGGTCGAGACGCAGAGCCGCCAGGTGCTGGGCATCCACATCGTGGCCAACGGCGCCAGCGATCTCATCGCCGAGGCCGCGCTGGCCATCGAGATGGGTGCCCTGGCGGGCGACATCGCCGGCACCATCCACGCCCATCCCACCCTGCCCGAGGCCATCATGGAAGCCGCGAAGGCTGCCTTGGGCGAGGCCATCCACATCCAGAATCGGAAGTAACCATGCGGATACTAGTAAGTGGCGGCGCCGGGTACATTGGGTCTCACACAGTCGCGTTCTTGCGCGCGCGCGGCGATTTCGTGGTGGTGCTCGACAGCCTGGAACTCGGACACCGCGAGTCCATCGCCGACACACCCATGGTGGTCGGCCGCACCCAGGACCAGGCCCTGGTCAGACAGGTGATTGGCAACCACCAAGTGGACGCGATCATCCACTTCGCCGCCTACAAGGCGGCGGGCGAGTCCATGCGCAATCCCACCAAGTACTTCGACAACAACGTACATGGCACGCTCTGTCTTCTGCAGGCTGCCCAGCAGGCCGGCGTGCGGCGATTTGTGTTTTCTTCAAGCGCGGCGGTGTATGGAACGCCCCAATCCTTGCCGGTGGCCGAAAGCGCTCCGCTGCGTCCCGAGAACCCCTACGGCGAGAGCAAGCTCATCGTCGAACAGATGCTGCGCTGGTTTGACACCTGCCACGGCATGCGTGCAGTGGCACTGCGCTATTTCAATGCCGCGGGCGCCGCGCTCGACGCCAGCAATGGCGAAGATCCACGCTTCGTGCAGAACCTCATCCCCGTGGTAATGAATGCGGCCACCGGGCGAGGGCCCAAGGTCTCGGTCTTCGGCACGGACTATCCCACGCCGGATGGCACCGCCATCCGCGACTACATACACGTGTTGGATCTGGCCGAGGCCCATGCCCGCGCTCTCGATTTTCTCGCCGCGCACGACCGGTCCGACGTTTTCAACCTGGGCACCGGCAAGGGCGCCTCGGTGTTTGAGGTCTTGCGGGAAGCCCGGCGCACAAGCGGCGTGGATATCGCCGCCCAGAACACGGCTCGCCGTCCTGGCGATCCAGTGGCCGTGTGGGCGGATAGCAGCAAGGCGCGTGCGGTTCTCGGCTGGCAGCCGCGCTACGGACTGCGGGAGATCGTCGAAACCGCCTGGGCCTGGCACAAGAGCCACCCGGACGGATTTCTCTAGAAGATGGGAACCCTGGGAGGGTTCGCTCCGCCCGCAGAGGGAGCCGGCGGGCTCACCACGCGACTAGATAGTTACTTCTTCTTGATTGAGAGCAGCTCGATGTCAAAGACCAACATCCCGGCCGGCATGCCGGGATGCGGGGGCGGATCCCCGTAGGCCAGGTTCGCCGGAATCCAGAAACGCGTCTTTTCTCCCTCGACCATCAGGGGCACGCCCTCGGTCCAGCCCTTGATGACGCCATTGAGGGGAAACTCCGCAGGCTGGCCACGCTGGACTGAGCTGTCGAACATCTTGCCGTCGGTGGTCCAGCCCGAGTAGTGGCAGGTCACGGTGTCCTCGGCCCTGGGGTGCACCTTGCCCTTGCCCTTCTGCAGAACCTTGTAGGCAAGGCCCGACTTGGTCTTCTTGGCATCCTTGGGCGCTGCCGCGACATCCGACGGAACCGCCGGCGGCTTGATGCCCGCGGTGATACCGAGCAGCTCGACATCGAACACCAGCGTCCCCGAGGGACCGCCCGGACGCCGAGGTGTGTCGCCATAGGCCAGATTGGCCGGTATCCAGAAACGCCGTTTCTCGCCCACCACCATCAGTTGCAAGCCTTCGGTCCAGCCCTTGATGACGCCACTGAGGGGGAACTCCGCGGGCTGGCCGCGCTGGACCGAGCTGTCGAACATCTTGCCGTCGGTCATCCAGCCGGTGTAGTGAACCTTGACCTTGTCCCAGGCATTCGGCTTCTCGCTACCGGTGCCCTTTTGCAAGACCTTGGAGGCCAGGCCAGTTGTCGACTTCTCTGCGCCGGCAGGGGCAGCGGCCACATCGGCCGGCGCCGGGATTTGGGCCGGCTCCACCGGGGCCGGCTTGGCAGCCGGCGGAGGAGGAGGTGCTGGTGGTGGTGTTTTCGCGGCTTCCTGCTTGCACGCGAGGGTGGAAAGAGCCACGAACAAGGCCAGAAGGGTTGTCTTTCGCATGGGGGAACTCTTGTCACGATCCTGCCCGGTGTCAACCCCCGTCCGCGGCAGCGTACGCCTCTCGTGCGTGCGGGCAATCGGTCGCTACAGGCCCCAGGCCACCTGGATCCAGGCGAGGCCGAAAGCATTGGTCCCGGCGATGGTGAGATTGGTTCCCGTGCCGCCCTTCAACTTGGCAATGGCCTACATGTTTCCGGTTTCCAGCCCCGCCCGCCAGCAGCTTCTCATCTTGTACTCCCTGAGCTGGTTGGGAACTCCAGCACGCGCCTGCGTCACGAAACGTCCGCCGCCCTACGGGCTCCAACCCGACTGGATCAGGGTGAGTGTGGAAGCATTGTTTACCGTGACCGTATAATTCGGCGCCGTGCCGTCCAGCTTGGCGATGCCCTTGGTGCCTTGCAGGCCCGCCCAGTAGCAGCTCCCCATTCCATAGGCTTTCATCTGGGTCGCAACGCCCTGCATGAAGCCAGCGACGCCGACGTATTCAGTGACGATGGTCCGGCCGTAGTAGGGGCCCAGGTGCGTCTTGAGGGCGGCCGCCGCAGCGTCAGCAGTGGTCCCGGCGCTGTCATAAATGTGAAGAGACAGCAGGCAGTCGGCCAAACGAGTGTCTTTCCCCTGTTGATTCACGTCGTTGTCATTGTAGTTCCCGGCCACCACAACTCGATTGTGGGGAACATTCGGAAACTGGGCCATCCATTGCACGGCGAGCGTAATGAACGCGGCTGGACTGAGCGCCCAGGGCTCATTCATGATGTCGAAATAGACGAGGTCGCTGGATAGATACGCATCAACCACAGCTTTCCACATGGTGTAAAAGACGGTCGTGTTGGCTGGCTTTCCACCGCCGTTGCCCGCCTGGCCCCAGAACGCAACCATGACTTTCATGTTCTTGCTTATCGCCGCATCGATAATGCCTTTGTAGGCGGTCCACCACGTGGGGTTGGTAACAATCGTTGCTTCATTGATCGGAATGCGAATGGCGTTCGCGCCCAGCGCGGTTTGGAATCCCGAGAGAATCGCATTGGCCTTGGCCAGAACGGTGTCATAGGAGTCCGAAGTGGACAGTCCGGTCGGCTTGAGCGGCCCGGATTGGAAGTTGTCGCCCGGGTCGGCCCAGTTGAAGCAATGAAAGCTCGCTGACTCCTCAGCCAAGATGCCGCCGTCGCCGATCGCGATACCGCCGGACGCTGTGGCGCCGCTGGTGTTTCCACCCGTGGGTCTTGATCCACCGGCGTTCCCACCACTGGCCGTGGACCCGCCTGCCCTTCCTCCGGCAGCCGTGGTCCCGCCGCCCCCAGTGGTGCCGCCAACCGCTCCCCCAGCAGCCGTCGCGCCGCCGAAGGGTTCTCCGGACGCGCCGCCCGTTGGCCTTGCGCCACCTGTGGCCATGGATCCCGCCGCGGTGGCCATGGAGCCGCCACTCGTCGCACTGCCTCCTTCTGCGCTCGTGCCGTCGGTTGAGCCAGCGGAAGGTTGGATGCCTCCTCCCGCCGCGACTGTCCCTCCTGTGGTCGCGTTCGTGGGACTGCCGCCTGTAGCGACGGTGCCCCCAGCGCTCGTGGCACCGCCACTTCCTGGCGCTCCCCCGCCTCCCGGGCTGCCACCGTTCTCCGTTCCGGAATCACTGCTTCCAGAGCATGCGCCCATGGCCAAGGCCAGTGAAAGACCCGCCAGTACCTTCATGTGAATCGAATGCTGAAAGAGGGAAGTCATCTCGAAGCCTCCTGTCTTGAAACTGTCATGTACAAAATGTCCTGCTGACAGCAAAACCTTCTCTCGATCGATGGGCGTAACTAGGCACGGGCGCTATGTGAAACCTGCTGCCCTAGCCGCGTGGGGAGCCTGCCGGCTTCGCCGGCAGCACCGCGGGAGGGCATGGGAACCCTTGCAGAGTTCCCATGTCAGAGCAGTAGCGCCTCAGGCAATTTCGGTTCAAACTGCCCGCTCTCTGCTGACAGACGGCGTCAGGCTGGGGCGGGTGGCTGACGAGACGAATCACCTCGCAACCTTTGCGTGCGGCCGCAATGCTGCCCTGTGAACCTCCACGCAATCAGGGTACAAACGGCACGCATGCCACTGTTTCAGAAGCCCGCGTGCACGCCGGCGGAGATCGCGCGCGGACGCCCGCTCGACATCTCGCCCACTGAGGTCGCGTCGCTTGACGAAGACGAGTGGTACCGCCGGGTCTTTCGCGGCGACGAAGTGCCACAGCTCACCTTGCGCGCCGTGGTCATGGGCTCGCTGCTCGGGTTTCTGCTCGCGTTTACCAATCTGTATGTGGGCCTGAAGACCGGCTGGGGCCTGGGTGTGGCGATCACGGCCTGCATCGTTTCCTTCGCCCTGTGGAATGGCTGCTTGAAGGTCGGCCTGGCCCGCACGCCGCTGTCCATCCTCGAGAGCAACTGCCTGCAATCCACGGCTTCGGCCGCAGGGTATTCCACCGGCAGCACCATGGTTTCCGCCACGCCGGCGCTGCTCCTGCTGAGCGTGACGCCGCAGGATCCGTCGGGCCGTCATCTGCCCTGGGCCGTGCTGGCGGGCTGGACCTTCTTCCTGGCCATGCTTGGGGTGGCCCTGGCCGTGCCCATGAAGCGCAACATGATCAACCAGGAACGCCTGCGCTTTCCCTCGGGCATCGCTGCCGCGGTCACGCTACAGTCGCTTTTCAACCACGGCCGCGAGGCAGCGGCCAAGGCCAAGGCGCTGTTCTACGCGGCGCTGGTGGCGAGCGTGCCGCCCATTATCATGGACTTGCCTTTGCGCGCAGGCGAGACGCCCGGTACGCGCAAGGGTCTGGTTCCGGACAGTTCGCCCATCTTCAATTGGTTGCCCACGCGCGGCACAGACCCGAAAACCGGCGCTGGCTTCAGCGCCGCCGACTGGAACATCCTGCTCGAAAACAAGCTGGTCATGATTGCCGCCGGCGCGCTGACCGGGCCCAGAATCTGCCTGTCAATGGTCGCCAGCGGTCTGCTGCTCTGCTATTGGCTCGGCCCATCCGGGCTGACCGCGGGGGCCGTACACAATCCTGCCCATGCCTGGCGCGAGATCGGCGTCTGGGTGGGTGCGCCCATGATGATCGCCGCGGGCTTGCTCAGCTTTGCCTTGCAGGGACGCACGCTGGGCCGCGCCCTGCGCGGCCTGATCACGCGCGGCGGATCCCAAGACCATGCCGCGGTTGAAGTGCCCACATCCTGGTTCGGCGCAGGCACCCTGGTGGCCACAGGGGGCGTGTTAGCCATTGGCCACTTGTACTTTGGCATTCCCTGGCACTTGGGCCTGCTGGCCGTGGCCATGACCTTCTTCCTTTCTCTAGTGGCCTGCCGGGCCACGGGTGAGTCCGACATCACGCCCATCGGCGCTCTCGGCAAGATCACTCAGCTCGTATACGGCGTGCTCATTCCGCAGAACGCGACCGCCAATCTCATGACGGCCGGGATCACGGCCAACGCTGCAGCCTCCAGCGCAGACCTTCTGACCGATCTCAAATCGGGCTACCTGCTCGGCGCCCATCCCCGCCGGCAATTCGTGGCGCAATTCCTCGGCATCTTCGCCGGCACAGTGGCCACCATCCTCGGCTTTCGCCTGCTGGTTCCTGACGCCACGGTCTTGACCGGGACGCCGGGCAGCCCCGCCGCATTCGCAGCCCCCTCAGCCCAGGCCTGGCTGGCCGTAGCCCGGGTCTTTCAAGGGGGGCTACAGAACCTTCACCCGATGGCTCGCACCTGTATCTGGTGGGGCCTTGGCGCCGGTGCCCTGCTGGTCGTGGTCGAGCTTGCCCTGCCCAGGTGTCGCAAGTGGTTGCCATCGCCAACCGGCCTGGGACTGGGTTTCATCCTGCCCTTCTTCAATCCCTTCTCCATGCTCCTCGGCGCACTCGTGGCGTGGCTCTGGTCACGGCACAACTCCGCGCATGCCGACCGCTACGTGGTTCCCGTGGCCTCCGGTATCATCGCCGGCGAATCCATCGTCAGTGTCGCCATTGCGTTGGTGAAGACTCTGCTCTTGCGGCACTAGAATAGCTTGGACCATGGTGATTGACCATGGTACGTTTGGATCGATGGACTCCATGGCCATCTCGAAGTTCAAGGCCACGTGCCTGGCCACCCTGGAACGAGTACGCAAGACCGGACGTCCCTTGCGGGTCACCCGTTTCGGCAAACCCATCGCCGAGATCTGTCCCCCCACACCCACGCCCACCGCGCGCAACTGGCTGGGCTCCCGGCGCCATACCGGAAGGATTTTGGGCGACATCGTCGGTCCCACGGGCGACTTGGTCGACTGGGAAGTGCGCAAGTGAAGATCCTCCTCGACACGCATGTCTGGATCTGGAGCCATCTCGATCCTGACCGCATCGGCAAGCGGCTCGCCCAGCACATCCTGGATCCGGCGAACGAACTCTGGTTGTCGCCCATCACCCTTTGGGAGTTTCTGGTTCTGGTCGGAAAGAAGCGGCTGGCGATCGCCGAAGATCCTGCGGACTGGATCGCCGCTGCCTTGGCTGAAGCGCCCATGCACGAGGCGCCGCTCAATCACGAGGTCGCTCTGACCAGCCGGACCATCAAGGTCGGGCACGAGGATCCAGCCGACCGCTTTCTCGCCGCGACAGCCGCTGTCTACGACTTGGTGCTGGCCACTGCCGACGAGCGCCTGTTGGCTGGCAAGGGCTTCCGTACGCTTGCCAACCGGTAGGACACCTTCACTCGACCGTCTTGCCTAGCCGGGACCAGCGGAAGCCCTCCTTTGCACCGTAGGAAAACAGTACTTGCCGGGCCACGGCCTTCACGTCGGGCATAGGGACCACACCGAACTGGCGCGAATCGACCGAGGTTCCACGGTTGTCGCCCAGGACGAAGACCTGTGCATTTGGCACCACCAGACTGAGCTTGCTGGCGGCGGCGTCCTTCTTCCAGAGAACGGTGTACGCGTCGCGATCCCCGGATTCCCGGAATGCCCAATGATCAGCCAGCAATTGATTGCGCAAGGGATCACCCAGATCCTGCACCTCGGCGCCGCGCAGTTCTCGGCCGTTCACTCGGAGAGACGTGCCGTCAATTTCAATGGCGTCCCCAGGCAAACCGACGATCCGCTTCACGTAGATGAGGGTTCGGTTGTTGGGATAGACGAACAGGGCCACATCTCCGCGCACGAGCGGAAGGCCGCCTGGCCGGTTCACCCGCTTGTCCGCCAAAAAGAGATCCCCGGGCACGATGTTTGGCGACATGCTGGCGGTTGGCGCGCGAAAGGTTTCGAGCAGGTTGTCCCGCACGTAGGCGGTGAACGGCACCAGCACGAAGAGATAGGCGACAAGCGCGGCCAAGGCGTAGACCAGGGGACGCTGCCAGGGGCGAAGTTCACGATCCGCCTGCCGGGCG